>Ga0209164_1000271_pt1 | contig 148321 bp, 132 predicted proteins | sample MTBNYHSulfiMetaG_FD_187458 | JGI IMG/M metagenome (GOLD analysis project Ga0209164, IMG submission 187458) | Enrichment culture microbial communities from rom New York Harbor, USA that are MTBE-degrading - MTBE-NYH (New York Harbor Sulfidogenic)... | ecosystem: Environmental > Aquatic > Marine... | reverse complement strand
TTGAGGTGGACCCTAAAAGCGTTCGATTGTTTTAAGCAATTAAAATTACACGATTTTATTATTTTTGGTTCTCTGAAAATGGGCTCAATATTTATAAACATGTTCGGCGCGAAAATCGGTGTTTAAATTAAAAATTTTGGGTTCCATCTGATAAGGGAAAGCCGTGCGCTACAAGACCTTCTTTATTTATCTTGCCGCCCTATTTCTGATTACTGCTTGCGGTATGAAGCAGATGATTATGGGCGATTTCTATCTTACCGGAAAAAAATATACGGACGGAATCCGTTTCTTTCAGGCTGAGGTCCATAAGAATCCAAATGATCCCATCAGCAATTTTTATCTGGGCAGGTACTACCTGGCTGACAACCAGCCACGGGAGGGATTAATCCATCTCAAAAAGGCGGCAGAATCAGATCCTGAAAATGCCTATTATCAATTCTGGCTTGGCGTTGCATATTTTGAAAACCAACAGACCGAAATGGAATGGAAGAGCTATGAAAAAGCGCTGCGTCTGAATCCGAACCATTTAAAAAGCAGGATTTATCTGGCCCATAACCAGCTCGAAAGAAAATTATATAAAGAGGCCCTCGCAAATTATTCAATCGTGTTGAGAAAGTGGCCGGATGAGCCGGCTTCCCTGTATAACCGGGCACTGACATTAAAATACCTGGAGAGATCCGAGGAAGAACAACTGGCCTGGAAGGAATATTTGGATTTTTATCCCTCCGGCCCGTTGACCCGGACAGCAGTCGAGCATTTGAACAGACTGGGAGATTTTTCTTACCGAAATCATGTAGTGGGGCTAAGAACGATTACCTTGAGAAAAATTCGGTTTGAATCATTTTCCGCAACATTATCGGCCGAATCAAAGCAGACCTTGTCTTTTTTAGGGACGGTATTGTCCGTCGCCAAAGATGTATCCATCCATGTGGTCGTCTACCAGAAAAACAACGGCCAATTAGCCGAACAAAAAGCGAAGAGCATTAAAAAATATCTGATGGACCAATATCCCCAAATAGAATCACCCCGAATTAAGATCAGCTGGTTCGATGTTTCGGAGACAATAACGGTCGGCGCTAAGAGTTTTAGTGAAGATGAATCGGTTAACTTTTTTACGGCTTCATGAAAATTATTTTAGTACAGTTGTAAAATTGATATCCAGGGAGGTAAATATGATGAAATCCATCAAAGCAATGATAATGATAATGACGATAACCTTATCTCTTTGTGTTTATGTTTCAGGGACGGCTACGGCACGGGATGAGGTTGTAGCGGACCATTTAACCTTCAAAACGGGCAGCCCGCCAGCGGCGGTTGACCGGGAAGGAGCTGTTTTAACGTTTCCGGCCGCTGCGCAGCGGGCCGAAAATCGGGCAGAGGCTTCTGCCGGCCAGGCGCGGGCTGAAATTTTAAAGGCGCGGCAGATGGTTGCGGAAGCTGAAGCAGCCTTAAACGAAGCCCGGCATTCCGGCAACCAAAAGGCAATCGAAGAGGCCCGGGCGCGTTACGATTCTGCACAACGATCACTGGACGGTGCGATCTCCCATTCAACCGGCATCAGCATGGATGAAATATCCGCCCTGCGCTCCGCGGGGATGGAATGGGGACAAATCGCGGCCGAGTCAGGCATACATCCAAGGGCCCTGGGCCTGGAAAGCACGGAGTTCGTAAAGGCGAATGAGATGGAAATGGCGACTGCACGCGATCCCCAAAATGGGCACAGTCTGTGGCATGGAACCAGATTGAATGGAAAAGGGCTGGGACTGGACCGGACCGAAAGTAAAAAGGGGATCGCCCGCGAAACGGAGGACAACGCCGGCGGCGCCGATTTAATTACGGGTATTGATCCTGTTGCCGATGCCGTAATTGGTGGATAGAAATTTAATTTGATGTGCTTTTTGCCTTTCTGCAGCCTGCTCCGCAGGGCAAAAAACATGACAAATTTTTTGTGTATTTTATAATTCACCAAAAGTTAATTCGATAAATAGGTCCGAACACGTTCTAATATATCGTTATTATAGTTTATATACTTACTTTGCCATGTTTTTTATGCACCTGCAGGGTTAAGCAATAAGGGTGCTCAACGTGGCGCCGGATAAATTCAGGGGGTTACGGCGATTTGCCGCAACCCCCTGAATATTTTTTGGGAAAATTGCCGACAACCCGTTCCGAACTGTTCCCGAAGAGTATTCTTATCGTTGAATTTCATTAGTTTTATATGGGCAGATATGCTAAATTGACCCCATTAAAATGAAGGAGGGTGCGCATATGGAAATTTTCAACCTGACGGGCCGGACAGCCATCGTAACGGGGGGAAACCGGGGGATCGGATTTGCTATTGCAAAAGGTTTGGCGTCGGCCGGCGCCAGGGTGATCATTGCCAATCGAAATGGCGATGACGGTGAACGCGCAGCCGGGTCGTTGCGGGACGAGGGCTTTGACGCCGGCGCCATTCAAACCGATGTCAGCAGCAGGACCTCGGTGGAAAAAATGGTGGCAAGCGTGGTGCGGCAGTTTGAGAAAATAGATATCCTGGTAAACAATGCCGGGGTTGTTATTCGAAAACTTCCGGAAGAATTCAGCGAGGATGATTGGGATTACATTATGAATATCAATTTAAAAGGAATGTTCTTCTGCTGCCAGTTTGCGGGAAAGGAAATGATCAAAAGAAAAAAAGGAAAAATTATAAATATTTCTTCCAACGCTTCCGAAATTGCCCTGCCGGGGCGGTGCGTCTATGCCGTCTCAAAAGCCGGGGTGGCCCATTTGACCCGCTCTCTGGCACTGGAGTGGGCCCGCCATGGCATTCATGTCAATGCCATCGGTCCGGGTCCGACACTTACGGGACTGAATCAGAAATTTTTTGAGGAGAATCCGCAAGAACTCAAAGACCGGATCGCTTCCATGCCGCTGGCAAGGATGGGCTACCCGCCGGATCATATCGGTGCGGCCGTTTTCCTGGCTTCGGATGCATCTGATTTTATTACCGGCCAGAATATGCTGGTGGATGGGGGATCGACCATCTGGTAAGGAGATCGGATTTGGCCGGCATGCTGCCCAAGTCATATGCTTATCGTTATGTCATCTGTGGGCTGATATTCAGCGGCTATGTACTTGTTTTTTTTCAACGCCTGTGTCCGGCCGTCCTGGCGCTGGATATCCAGGCGGCCTTTGGCGTGGGCGGGACGCTCCTGGGCGTCCTGGCGTCCGCTTATTTTTATCCCTATGCCCTGATGCAGCTTCCCACCGGGCTGCTGGTCGATCGCTGGGGCCCGCGGTATACCGTTTCCTTTTTTTTTGTTATCGCCGCCCTGGGCGCCGTTCTGATGTCGCGCACCCACAGTCTGTACATTGCTGTTTTCGGACGGGTGCTGGTGGGGCTGGGGGTATCGACCCTGTTCGTGTCAAATTTTAAGCTCATCGCCGAATGGTTTGCCCCCCGGCAGTTTGTGATTGTGGGCGGTCTTTTCATGGCGATGGGCGGCGTGGGCGCCCTGCTGGCCAGCGCACCGCTGGCTTGGATCAGCAGCCTGCTGGGGTGGCGCATGACTCTGGCCGCCGTCGGGGCAATGACATTCGGGATGGCCGTTCTGATCTTTGTATTTGTACGCAACCGTCCGTCGGATATGGGGTTGGCGCCGATACGAACGGGACCGTCGGCGGGACCGGGCCCCGGCATGCCCCTTTGGCAGGGTCTGAAAACCGTGGTGACGGCCGGGCGTTTCTGGCCGGTATCGATCTGGGCATTTTTTGCACCCGGGATTGCCTTCGCCGTCGGCGGGCTCTGGGGCGGTCCGTTTCTGATGCAGGTCTATGGCCTCAGCAAGTCTGCGGCCGGCGGGGTTTTGTCGATGTTTGCGCTGTCTTTGATAGTCGGCAGCCCTTTGCTGGGCTGGGCCGCTAATCGCCTGGGCCGAAAAACCGTTCTGATCGGATGCAGCGCATTGTTGTTGCTGGCCGCGTTGACCCTCTGTCTTTTCATGACGCGGCTGAACCTGGCCGGGTTGTATGTGCTGTTCTTCTGTATTTTTGCGGCCGGCGGCGCCGCCGGTACGATTCAGGCTGCTGTTTCCAAAGAACTTTTTCCCATGGAGATCGCCGGCACCGCCATGGGCTGCGTAAATATATTTCCATTTTTCGGGGGCGCCTTTTTTCAGATCCTGGTGGGAACGTTCTTTACAGGGGAAGAAACCGGCGTGCGTTCAGCCGCCTTGAATGCCTACCAGAAGATGTTTCTGGTCTACTGCGTGGGAGCGCTGCTGTCGCTGGCGGCGGCCTGTTTGATGCGGGAAACCCTTGACAGGGGGAGTGAGGCCGGGGTTGCAGATCTGAAAAAATAGGCTTTCCCGGTCGTACCCATTTTGATAAATTGACATAACTTTTATGGATCATTTCGCTTATTTATGATATTTACACAAGCGCTTGAAATCAGCGGTCCGACATGAAACAATTTCGCGAAAATTATAACGGGGGCAGGGGAATTCCGCCTGAAACAGGTGGGTGAAGCCCGGCCTGATTCGTAAGAAAGGATCCATGCTAAACAGGAAAACCGAAACGATTCTTTTCGTCGATGACGAAACGGATATCCTGGCGCTGGCCGATGAGTATTTTCGGCATAAAGGGTATCAGGTGGTTACCGCATCAAACGGCTTTCAGGCTGCGGAAATTCTGAAAAGCGAGAAAATCGATTGTTGTTTTACCGATATCAACATGCCCGGAATGGACGGACTGGAGCTTGCCGAATATGTCCGGGAAACGGACAATACCATCCCCGTTATCGTGATGACGGGTTATCCCTCCCTGGATATTACCATCCACACCCTAAAAAACGGGGTGGTGGACTTTTTGATTAAACCGATCAGCTTGAATCAGATGGAATTGTGCCTGCGGCGGGTGCTGCGTGAACGTGAACTTTTTGTGGAAAATATCATTTTAAAAAAAGAGGTTGAAAGCAAGGCGCGCCTTGAAGTTTTAAACCGGGAACTCCTTTATAAAGTTGAAGAATTAGACATTTTAAATAAAATAATGCGCCATTTCACTTCGATAGACTCAAGCTTCGATATTTTTAAGCGCCTGGTTGAATTTTCTCTGGAACTGAGCGGCGCGCAGGGTACAAAATTTTATGTCATCAATGATACCGTCCAGCGGCCGTTTGCAGTCGCAGTTTCCGGCAGAGAATGCCCGGACGGCGGCAGTGACGGTTCAAAGGCCGTGAATTCCCTGATTATGGAGGTCGCTGCGGACGGATTGCCGCTGCTGATTGATGAAAATAACGGGGTCCGCGGTTTGCCCCGGGGAATATTGTCGCTGTTGCTGGCGCCTTTAAAAATCAGGGACAAGGTTTTCGGGGTATTAATGGCCGGCATTCATGAAGGTTCGGCCCGATTTAACGCTAAAGATCTGTTTTATATGTCCTTTATGACTCAGAATGCCGCCCATGCCATTGAAAACCTGGCGCTGTATGAGAATATCTATCAGAATCTTTTTGCAACGCTCTACGGGTTTGTAAGGGCCCTTGAATTTCGCGATGCATACACCAAACAGCATTCAATCCGCGTGACCAATTTGTCGATCCTGATCGGCCGGGAGCTGGGGTGCGCCGCCGAGGAACTGGACATTCTCAGTGTGGCCAGCCGTCTCCATGACATCGGTAAGATCGGCATCCGGGATGACATCCTGCTGAAACCCGGACAATTGACCGAAGTCGAATTTCAGAAAGTCCGGGAACATCCCGACATCGGCGCAGACATTGTCGGGAAGCTGGGCATGTGGGGCCGGGAACAGCAGATTATCCGATGCCACCATGAACGCTTCGATGGGTCGGGATATCCGCGCGGCTTGCGGCATGATAAAATTCCGCAACTGGCCCGCATTTTGTTTGTGGCGGATGCCTTTGATGCCATGACGTCCGATCGGGCCTATCGCAAAAAGATAAACCTCGACAGCGCCCTGCAAATACTTCAGGACGGGGCCGGCACCCAGTTTGATCCCCAAATAGTGAAGGTTTTTACCAGTCTCTATCGCAAAGGGGTTATTCCACAACGGGAGGCCGGAACCTTTCCACCTCCGTAAATCCGGCTCCAGCCTGCCCGCCGGGGAGACATGCGGCGCCGGAACGGCCGGGCGCTTCCGTTCCCGGGAGTGTGCGGCAGCGCCAAAATACCATTGACTTGCCCGACCGCCTATGTTAAACAAACCACCTTTGGATATTTTTCCGATGATTCCGGGTGTTCTTTTCGATGCAAAGAGAAACCAGACGTTATATCAGGGACCTTGCCTATTTCAGCAGTCTGGGTTTCCAGATAGCAATTCCCATTGTCATCTGCTATTTTATCGGAAGCTATCTGGATGAAAAAGTGTTGCATTCGGCACCCTGGGGGATGCTTGTTTTTCTTGCTTTGGGGATCGCCGCCGGTTTTAGAAATATCGCCCTGGCGATAAAAAAAATAAGAAAATACTGACATCCTTCTAAAAAGAGAGATATTTTTACAACTGTCCTAATAAACTGAAAGACAGATTGTATGGGCAACCAACAGCGCATACTCAGATTTATCACCTGTTCCAATTGGATCGTGCTTATACTTGCGAGCTCCGCTGCGGGCATTATTGCAAAGTTTGATTTTACCATGGGGATTATAGCCGGCGGCCTGACGGTTACCATCAACTTTCATCTGACCTACCATACCCTGCAAAAGGCGTTCAGCCGGACGCGTCTGCCTTCAGTCAAATCCATCGTTGCCAGGCACTACTTCCGGTTTGTGCTCAGTGCCATTCTTGTCTTCGTGCTGATCTCCAAACATCTGGTAGACCCCGGAGGGCTGTTGATCGGTCTTTCGGTCGTGGTGGTGAGTATTCAGCTTGCAGCCCTGAACGCGCTTAAAAATATTATTTTCAAGGAGGCAATTTAAGTTGGAACATCCCTATCTTTTTCTGGTCAAGATCGCTGAACTAACCGGCATTGAAAGTCTTGAACACTTTGCACATGCCTATCCGCACGTTCTTTATTCCTGGCTGGTTATGATTATTCTGATCGTGCTGGGAAGCGTTGCCGCCCGCAATCTGTCCAGCATTCCGACGAAAATGCAGAACGCTTTTGAACTGGTTATCGTGGGTCTTGAAAATTTTATCGTCGATATAACGGGGGAGGAAGGGCGCTGGTTTTTCCCGGTCCTGGGGACTGTGTTTCTATATATCTTCGTCTGCAACCTGATCGGACTGATTCCCGGGTTTTTTCCGCCCACGGCGAGCTATAATACGACCCTGTCATGCGCCATCGTCGTTTTTTGTTATACGCACTATATCGGCTTCAAGTGCCATGGGGCCAAGTATTATAAACATTTTATCGGGCCGGTGTGGTGGCTTGCGCCGGTTATGCTGCCGATTGAACTGATCAGCCATTTCGCAAGGGTTTTGTCGTTGTCCATGCGACTTTTCGGAAACATGAGCGGACATGAGCTGGTTCTGGCGATCTTCTTCGGACTGGCGGGGGCTTTTTTTGTGCCGCTGCCGATCATGGCGATGGGAGTTTTTGTTTCATTCGTGCAGGCGTTCGTATTTTTTATGCTCTCGATCATGTATTTTGCGGGGGCAATGGAACATGCGCATTAAGATAAGCCTTTAATAAACAGGATGGGATTGATAGAAGAAGCCAACGAATCACACTTAAAAGGAGGAAGCTGAAGATGGAAGAACATGTGTTGAAATTTTTTACGGCCTGCGTCATTGCAGCCGGGTTCGGTATTGCGATTGCGGCTGCAGTCGGTGGTATTGCCCAGAGCATGGGATTAAAGGCGGCGGTTGAAGGAATTGCCAGAAACCCCGAATCTTCGGGCAAGGTCACGGTTGCCCTGATTATCGGTCTTGCCTTGATCGAGTCGCTGGTAATTTATACCCTGGTTATCGCCTTTATGCTGCTGGGCAGGGCGCCGAGCGTGGACATGCTGATGAAGCTGCTGGGCCAGTAGAAAATTTCCATTCTTAAATCCGATAAACGGGATAAGAAACTTCGCGAAATAATTTTCCGACCTAAGGGCGCATAAAATTATTTCCAAGGTACGAATGAAGTCGGGGCCGTGCGGGAGATCCGCACGGCCCCGGCGTTTTATAAGTATCTTTTTAAATATCGACCGGTAATGGAAGCATGGTTTCCGGCAAGTTCTTCCGGTGTGCCGCATCCCACCACGTGTCCCCCCGCATCCCCGCCTTCCGGACCGAGATCGATAAGATAATCGGCGGATTTGATGACATCCATGTTATGCTCGATGACTATGACCGTATTGCCGCTGTCGACCAGGGTGTTCAGTACATTCAACAGTTTCTGAATGTCGTCGGCATGCAGGCCGGTCGTCGGTTCGTCCAATATATAAACCGTCCGTCCGGTCCCTTTTTTGCTCAATTCGCGCGAAAGCTTGACGCGCTGTGCCTCGCCACCCGACAAGGTGGTGGCCGGCTGCCCCAGCCGGATATATCCGATGCCGACTTCCGTCAGGGTCGCCAACTTGGCGCGGATGTTGTGGATGTTTTTAAAAAACTGAAGGGACTGATTGACGGTCAGATCCAGGACGTCCGCAATGTTTTTACCCTTGTATCTGATTTCGAGGGTTTCACGATTATACCGTTTCCCCTGGCAGACATCACAGACAACGTAAACATCCGGCAGAAAGTGCATTTCAATCTTGATGATGCCGTCGCCGCTGCAGGCTTCGCAGCGGCCGCCCTTGACGTTAAAACTGAAACGACCGGCTTTGTAGCCGCGCATGCGGGCTTCGGCCGTTTTCGCAAAAAGCTCGCGGATATGGGTAAAGACACCGGTATAAGTTCCGGGGTTTGATCGCGGCGTCCGGCCGATGGGAGACTGGTCGATGTTGACAATTTTATCGATATGCTCAATCCCGCTGAGGGATTGATATTTTCCGGCCGGTATGCGGGAGTGGTAGAGGCGCTGGGAAAGCGCCCGGTAGAGGGTTTCCAGTAAAAGGGTTGATTTCCCCGAGCCGGACACACCGGTGATGCAGATGAAACAGCCCAGGGGAAACTCAACATCGATGTTTTTCAGGTTGTTTTGCGCTGCTTCCCGCAGAACGAGCTTGCGCTGCGATCCGGATCGGCGACTGGCGGGGATTTCGATGCGTTTGCGACCCGAGAGGTATTGACCGGTCAACGATTTTTCAGAACGGATCAGCTGCGCCGGGATTCCTGAAAATACCACTTCGCCGCCCAGCATTCCTGCGCCGGGTCCCATGTCGACAATGTAGTCGGCTGCGCGAATGGTCTCTTCATCGTGTTCGACCACCATGACGGTATTGCCGAGGGCGCGCATCTGCATCAGCGTTTCCAGGAGCCGCTGGTTGTCGCGTTGATGCAGGCCGATGCTGGGTTCGTCCAGAACATACAACACGCCGGTCAGTTTCGAGCCGATCTGGGTAGCCAGGCGGATGCGCTGGCTTTCTCCGCCGGAAAGGGTGTAGGCGGAGCGGTCGAGGGTCAGATAGTTGAGCCCGACGTTTTCAAGAAAAGTCAGCCGTTCGATGATTTCTTTCAGGATCCGGGCGGCAATTATTTCTTTTTTAGGGCTTAACGTCAGGTTGTTGAAAAATGCGCGGGCTGCCGCTATCGATAGCGCCGTAATTTCAAAAATTCGCCGGCTGCCGATCCGGACGGCGCTGCTGATCGGGTTGAGACGCGAGCCGTTGCATTCCGGGCAGATACGGAAGTTCATGAACCGTCGGATTTCATCGCGGGCCTGGGGAGAGTCGGTTTCAAGGTAGCGTCTTTGCAGTTTCGGCAGGATTCCCTCAAAGGGTTTCCGATAGGTATAGCGGCGATTGCTGCGCTCAAAAAAAAAGGTGATTTCTTCACCATTGGAGCCGTATAAAAGCACCTGCCGGAATCGTTCCGGAAGGTCTTTGTAGGGGGTATAAATGTCTGCGCCGTAGGGGCGTGTGAGCGCTTCTAAAAATTCGATAAAGTGCACGGAATTGCGGTTGGCCCAAAGGGATACCGCTCCTTCCCGCAGGGAAAGCCCGGTATTGGGAATGATCAATTCCGGATCGAACTCCGTGGTGGAACCCAGCCCGTCGCATTTTGGACAAGCGCCCTGGGGCGAGTTGAAAGAAAAGCTGGCCGGGGTCAGTTCGGGGAAACTGAGGCCGCATTCCAGACAGGCCGCTTTTTCGCTGAACAAAGTGGGCCCTTTTCCGATAACATCCACGCAAACGATTCCATCCGACCGGGTAAGGGCTAATTCGAGAGAATCCGCCAGGCGGTTCCGAATGGTTTCTTTAATGATCAGCCGGTCAACGACGACGTCGATGGTATGTTTTTTGTTTTTATCAAGCCGGCCGACGGAATCGAGCTCCACCATCTCAGCATCAATCCGGACGCGGGCGAATCCCTCCTTTTTAAGCTGTTTGAACAACGCCTCCTGGGATCCCTTCTGCCCGGCAACCAGGGGGGCCAGGATATTGACCCTGGCGCCCGGACCCAGGGCCATAACCTGGTCGACGATCTGATCTATGCTTTGCGAGGTAATTTCCCGGCCGCAGCGATAGCAGTGCGGCGAACCGGCCCGGGCAAAGAGCAGGCGCAGATAATCGTAAATTTCCGTAACGGTCCCGACGGTTGAGCGCGGGTTATGGCCGGCCGTTTTTTGCTCGATGGCGATGGCCGGCGAAAGACCGTCAATTGAATCGACGTCCGGCTTTTCCATTCTTTCCAAAAACTGGCGGGCGTACGTTGAGAGCGACTCGACATAGCGGCGTTGTCCTTCGGCATACAGGGTGTCAAAGGCCAGGGTCGACTTGCCGGAACCGGAAAGCCCGGTGATGACGATCAGTTTATTGCGGGGCAGTTCAATATCAATATTTTTCAGGTTGTGTTGTCTGGCGCCCCGAATGATAATGGCTTCAGCTTCCATCAGGTGGTAATTCCCAAAAACGTCGATGAACGGACGCAAGTGAATAGTTAATAAATCAAGCAGCGGTCCCCTGTCGGCAAATGTATTTCCCGAAAGGCAAAATGAAATAAAAAAACGAATTATACTACAGGGACAGCGGTTTTTTTTCAAATAAATTCATATCAATTCGGAGCTGCATGTAAAAACGGCAACGGACCGCTTTTAAAGAGACCCGCGGAAATTAATCAAAAAATAATAGATAATGAAAGATAATAGTAGATAATAAGAGAATTTTTGATAAAACATAATTGTCAAAATTCCGGCAAACAGCATGGATATGCCTAAAATGTTTAAAGAAACAGGGTGTTTCGCGAAAGGGTGCATTCCGTAGCGCTTGCAGGTCTGTTGGATTATAAAGCAAGTGAAAACAATGAGATAAAAATTGTTAATAACTCGTTGGCAAATAAACTTAAACCTCTATTCTTTCGGTTTGACACCTGCGGGTCAATGCCATAGAAGGATACCAGTTTTTTGAAACAGTTTTTTCATAATTCGATCTAACTCTGCCAAACCGTTTGGTTTTGTTGCGATTTTTCCAATTATCTCTTCAATAACAGTACCTGATTTTCATTAACATTTATTTTTTTATTTTATGGAAGCTATCTGGCAAGAAGCAAAAAATGTTTTAAAAGAACGGATTCCACGCCACAGTTTCAACATGTGGATTGAACCCCTGGAGTTTGAAAAAATCAATTCGGGCGGCCTGGTGTTGACTTGCCCGAATCTGTTTTCCAAAAAACGGATTCTTGATCAGTATGGAAACTTGATCGAGGAGGAACTGTCCCGGATTTCCGGAAATCCCTGCCGGATTTCTATTGCAGTGTCCGGAAGGAACGGAGATTCAAAACCAAAACCGGATGAAGAACGTCAACTGCCGCTTCCCAACTTGAACTTGCAGCCCCACAGCGGGCGTCTGTTGCGGAAAGACTTTACCTTTGATCAGTTTGTCGTCGGCGATAATAATGATTTCGCCTATTCGGCGGCGCTTTCTCTGGCTTCCCACAAAAATTCACATCAGAACTCCCTGTTTCTGTTATCCAATACCGGCATGGGAAAAAGTCATCTCTCCCAAGCCGTGGGCCATTCCATTTTGTCGGAATATCCGTCCGAGCGGGTTTATTACATCACTTCGGAAGACTTCACCAATGAGATGGTTCATGCCCTGCGGCATGACAACCTTGACAGGTTCAAGGAAAAATACCGGAAGCGATGCGACGTGTTGCTGCTGGAGGATATCCATTTTCTGAGCGGAAAGGTGGGTACCCAGACCGAACTCGCATTAACCCTGGACTGTTTGCTGGACGCCAATAAAAAATTAATTTTTACCAGCTGCTATTTGCCGGGCGACATTCCGAAGATGAACGAACAGTTGAGTTCACGGTTGTCCTGCAGTCTGATTTCAACCATTGATCCGCCGGATTTCAGGACCCGGGTCCGGATATTGGAAAAAAAAGCCAAGCTGAACGGATACGAGATGCCCGACGATGTTAAAAGTTTCCTGGCCAGCGAACTTTCGGAGAATGTCCGGCAGCTTGAAAGCGGCCTGATCGGCGTAACCGCCAAATCTTCGCTTTTAGGTGCGCCTATTGATATGAACCTTGCCAGAAGCGTTGTTAAAAATATTGCCCGGCAGAGCAAAAATATTACCATTGAGGTCATAAAGAAGCTGGTGTGCCGGGAGTTTAATATTTCCATCGGCGACATCGTTTCCCGTTCCCGCAAGCAGACCATTGTCCGGCCGCGGCAGATCGCCATGTTTTTGGCCCGTCGCTATACGGATTCTCCGCTGCAGGAGATCGGGCGCAGTTTTAACCGTTATCATGCCACGGCCCTTCATTCCATCGGAACGGTTGAGCGTGAATTAAGACAAAGCGTTGCCATGCGCCGTCAAGTCGAATTTTTAAGCAGCAAACTTGAAAGTGGAAAATTTTAGTCCCCGCCTGTCTATTCCCATTCAAAACTAAAAAAATAAAAATTCAAAATTAAAACTTGCGCTATCTCCTGAACCGGCATTGCGGGTGAACGAATGGGCAGGAGGGTATGCGGTCTTTTGCCCCGGCCGAATAATATGTTGACAGCATTAACTAAAAAATTATAAACATTATCTCTTATGCTGCTTGAATCAGAAAAAAGAATCGGCGTCGCGGCGGCCTATAAAGCTGCGGAAGTACTGCGGTTGAAACTGGGCCGCTTAAAAAGGATCGATAAAAAAGGAGCCAATGATCTCGTTACCGAAGCGGACGCCGAATCCGAAAAAGCCATCATCGCCACCATTCGCAGTGCCTTTCCGCACCACGGTATTCTGGCTGAGGAAAGCGGCAGCGACGGCGGGTCGGACGACTGTTGCTGGATAATTGACCCCCTCGACGGTACGACGAATTTTGCCCACGAATTGGGACTTTTTTCAATATCCATTGCTTATCGGGTAGACCGGGAGCTTGTGCTCGGAATTGTTTTAAGTCCCATGACCGACGAGCTGTTTATGGCCGTCAAGGGGCGCGGGGCCTTTCTGAACGGTCGGCCGATACGGGTTTCCGATGTCAAAACCGTTTCGGAAAGTCTGCTGGTCACGGGGTTTCCCTACGATCTCGAAAAAGTTTTCGACCCGATGATGAAGCGGTTTGCGAACTGTTTAAGGACTGCTCAAGGCGTCAGAAGGCTGGGTTCGGCGGCCCTCGATCTGTGTTATGTCGCGAGCGGACGTTTTGAAGCTTTCTGGGAGCAGAACCTGAAGCCATGGGATACGGCTGCAGGGGTGGTGATTGCCGGCGAGGCCGGTTCAATTATAACGGATTTTTCAGGTAAAGAATTTACGCCTGATAAAATGGAAGTTCTGGCAAGCAATGGGAACATCCATCAGGAGATGCTTTCATTACTGGATTTAAAGGATCGAACATGCGAAAAGAGTTAATGCGGTCAGTGGCACTGGACAACTATCTGGGTTGTTTCGGTGGATTCAATCTCAACGACCAGGTTTGTAAAAAGTTTTGCGCGCTTAATCTGCGCTGCGCCATTGAGCAGGAACAGAATGCCCGCATGGAACTTATCGACGAACTGGTTTCGGATAACAGCCTCTATTTAAAAATTCATTAACTTCCCCCGGTACCGTCCGGGAATGAATCTCCCTTGCAGCCGCCTGCGGGGAGATTCGTTTTTTAAGAGATGCGTCAGGTTTATTCATGCGGTTGTAATCATTTCGGCATGCGTCCGAAATATATTCTGAAAGGATGCATCCATCCTGGTCTATTGTTTTACCGGGGCTCATCCGGCAATTCCGTCTGAACATGAATGTTCTTATCCGTAATTCCGGATGCCATAGCCCGGATCAGTTCGTCGAGGGTGGAGCCGTCATTGGCTGAAATAGCGATCCCTTTGATCGACCGAACGATACCGGGGAGGGTTTCGGGGGAAACCCGATCTTTTTTATTCAACACCCGAATCGCAGGGATCCGGTGCAGGTTCAGATCGGCGAGAATTTTTTCCACCGAATCAATCTGATCCTCGAAGCGCGGATTGCCGATGTCGATAACGTGCAGCAGGAGATCGGCGCTTTCGAGTTCTTCCAGGGTGGCGCGAAAAGCGACCATCAAATCCCTGGGGAGATTTTTGATGAACCCCACCGTATCCGTGATGATGACCTCTATGTCTCGCGGAAATTTCAAACGCCGGCTGGCAGGATCCAAAGTGGCAAACAGGCGGCTTTCCGCCAGTTCGTTGCTTTTGGTCAGGGTGTTGAGCAGGGTCGATTTCCCGGCGTTGGTGTATCCGATAATGGAAATAACCGGGAGCTCTTTTTTATGCCGGCGGGCCTTTTGCTGCTTTCTGTGTTTTCGGACCTGGATCAGCTCCTTTTCAAGCCGGCCGATCCGTTCGCGCACCCGGCGCCGGTTAATTTCCAGTTTGGTTTCCCCCGGGCCGCGGCCGCCGATGCCGCCGGTCAAACGCGACATGGCCGTATTTTTCGTTACCAGCTTCGGCAGCAGGTACTTGAGCTGGGCCAGTTCAACCTGAAGTTTACCCTCCCGGGTTTGGGCGCGCTGGGCAAAAATATCGAGGATCAATTGGGTCCGGTCGATGACCTTCAGAGCGACTTGGTCCGTTATGGAACGAATTTGCGAAGCATTTAATTCCTGATCAAAAACGATGAGCGTTACACCCTTCTGCAGCGCCAGAATGGTTAAATCCTGGAGCTTGCCCTTGCCCATCAGGAACCGGGCGTCGATCTGGTTTCGCTGCTGCAGCACGGTTCCGGCAACCTGAATGCCGCCCGACCGGGCGAGCTCCTTTAATTCCGCCATGCTGTCCAGGGCGATTTTCCTGGGTGCGGTAGATACGCTCACCAGCAGGGCGCGTTCTTTTTTCAGATCGGCATCATAAGCAGCGCTGACATGGGCGAGTTCATCCTCAAGGGCTTTGATCAGCTGCAGGCAGCCGATATCCAGCCGGTGCGGAGAAAGCGGCGGCAGTTGCTGATAGGGAGATTCGGCCGATTCTCCCGGCAAAATATGGCCGGCATGGATCTGCCGGGGCTGCCCATCCGCGCCGACGGTGATGGCCGCCATCATGTCCAGGCGCAACAGGGCCAGATCGGTCAAATCGTCCCGGGTAAGGGACTCATCGCTGAGATGGGTATGCACGCATCGCAAGCCCCTCAGACGGCCGGGAGTGATGCGATCGGCGTCGGTATCGGGAATGACGATTTTCTGATGGTCGCCGACGACGACATAGGCAATCTGGCCGCTGCGGTTTATCAGCAGGCCGATTTGCCGCTGCAATTCATGCGAGAGCAGACTGATGTCGCGGGCAAGTTCGCTGCTTATCAGAAAATCAGGCGGGACTCGACGGCGATACAGATTTTCCAGGCGATGAAAATGGTTTGATTTCAGCCCGACAATATTTCCATAAATCCGCTTCATCCAGTTATGTTTTATCTCACTTTATTCTCGTGAGCTGAGATTTTCAAAACGGGTGTAGGCATCGAAAAATTTGATATATACGTCGCCGATGGGTCCATTGCGCTGTTTTTTCAGCAGAATTTCAGCGGTCCCTTTTTTGGGGTTGTTTTCATCTTTGTTGTAAACTTCGTCGCGATAGATAAACGCGACGACATCCGCGTCCTGTTCAAGGGCTCCGGATTCTCTGAGGTCCGAAAGCAGGGGACGTTTATCCTGTCGTTCCTCCAGCTTGCGGTTGAGCTGGGACAAGGCGATGACCGGCAGGGAAAGTTCTTTGGCCAGTATTTTTAAGGATCGCGATATTTCCGATATTTCCAGGTCCCTGCGTTCAGCCGAGGAGCGTGTCTTCATCAACTGCAGATAATCGATGATAATCAGGCCGATGTCTTTATCCATTTTGAGGCGGCGGGCCTTTGCCCGAATTTCGACAACCGAAATATCCGGCGAATCATCTATATAAATAGGAGCTTCGGCCAGGACCCCGGCGGCATCGGTCAGTTTGACCCAGTCTTTTTTACCGAAAAACCCGCTGCGTAAACGGGATGAATCAATTCGGGCCTCGGTGCACAGCATTCGCATGGAGAGTTGTTCCTTGGCCATTTCAAGCGAAAATATCGCCACGGGGATATTGGCTTCCACCGCCACATTTCTGGCAATATTGAGAGCAAATGCGGTTTTCCCCATACTGGGACGACCGGCCAGAATAATCAGGTCCGATTTTTGAAAACCGGAAGTCAGGGTGTCAAGGTCGGAAAATCCGGTGGGCACACCGGTAACCAGGCTCTTGTTGCCCTGGCGCTCTTCCAGCGTATCGATATTGTCTTCGATAATTTTGCTGAGGTGGAAAAAGGCCGGCCGGATCTTGTTCTGGGATATCTCGAAAATTGCGTTTTCGGCAAAATCGATGACATCGGAGACATCTCCCGGATTTTCAAAACACTGTTTGCTGATGGAATTGGCTTTTTCAATCAGGCGGCGCAGACAGGCCTTGTCATGAATGATTTTAGCATAATGCTGTGCATTGACGGCCAGCGGAACGGTGTCCACAATCGAGGCCAGATAGGTTGCCCCGCCGGTTGCTTCCAGTTCGCCCCTTTCCCGCAGCAGGTTGCTGAGGGTGACAAGATCGACCGGTTCGTTTCTTGAAAAAAGTTCGGTTATGGCGGAAAATATTTTCTGATGAGCGGACCGGTAGAAGTCCTCCGGTCCCAGTATGTCCATAATATCCAGCAGCGTTTGGTTGTCAATTAAAATGGCGCTCAGAATCGATTCTTCCGCCTCAAGGCTTTGAGGCGGAAGGTGTTGGAGAATCGGATCTTTCTGGGGGTGTAATCGGCTGCCGGCCATCAGTTCAACTGTTTTGAAAGTTGTTTAAAAACAGGCATCTTGTCAATACCCGTTTCTGTCCGTAAACCCTGCCAATTATTCCGGTGCGACTTCCACGGTGATTTCCGGTTCCACATCCGTGTAGATGCGGATCGGAACTTTGAATGCGCCGAGGGTTTTGATGGGTTCCCCCAGAAGGATCATTCTTTTTTCGACTTGAATATCCTGGGCAGCCAAGGCAGCGGCAATGTCACGGGTCGTTATCGAACCGTACAGGCGGTCTTCTTCGCTGACCTTTGCCTGAAGTTTGCACACGACCCCCTCCAGTCGCTGGGCCATCTCTTCGGCAATCTTTCTTTCCTTGGCGATCTGGATGTCAAACTTGGCTTTTTCCTGATCCAGCATCCGGCGATTTTCCGGTGTGGCCAGAACCGCCTTTTTCTGGGGTAAAAGATAGTTTCGGGCGTAGCCGGCTGCGACGGTGACTTCGCTGCCGATGATCCCCAGGGAATCAATGGTTTCTTTGAGAATAACTTTCATTTAAAGGCCTCCACTGAAGAACATCGTTAACGGTATGAAGCGTTAAAGCGTTCCTGATTTAATAATTGAAAAATCCAGTTTTTCAATTGTCTTCCGGTAATGACTTGTTGTTTTCAATTTTTCTGAAATTCAGCCAGGTGTCGAACAAACCCAGTCCGATAACAAACAGCAGGAACAGTTGCTGCAAGGCAATCAGACTGTATAAAAAAATTTTCAACATATGGGGAAACCGTTTTTTATTAAAAAAAAATGATACAACGGCGATCCCCGCAAAAAAATATAGGGTCAGCAGAATGATCAGCCCGTTCAAGCCGAGCATCTTAAACGATTTAATCCCGGTCAGCAATAATCCGCCGGACCCGATGACCCCCCAAACCAGCATTTCGGGCGGTCGCCAGCGGTTCAGGGCTCCATACGCGGGGAAAAACAGGCCCCTGCGGATCAGAATCGGCCTGGCCAGCAGCAGGTTCATCCAGGTGACAAACAGGACCGAAGCGACAGCCAGCCCGGGAATAATTCTTACAATCGCGTATTGAATATCTTTCAAAGAGCTTGCGACCAAGCGGATATTTTCATCCGACATGCCCATGCGCTCGTATACCGCCAGCGAAAACTCCAGATTCATGAGGACGTAATCTGAAACCAGTTTATAAATTCCCGTCCGGGATCCGATGCTGTAAAAAAACAATGCCAGCAGGCCGATCAGCAGTACCGCGCCGGTGCTGAAACCGACGGTTGTTTCGACCGTCAAATTCATTTCGATCAGCTCGGCCAGAACAAAACCGAGCAGGATCAGTCCGGCAAAGAACACGGCTTCGAAGGAGAGACCGCCGGCAACCGCCGCTACAACCGTGAGGGTTACGGCCGGGACAATGCCGCCGTTTTTCCGGCCGAGCTTGGACCTGTAAAAAAGAACCGGCAGCGGCAGGAACAGGGCACAGAACAATCCCAGCAGCGGCATATAAATTGAAACGGCGAAAATGGCGATCGTAAGTGCAATGCCGCTCAGAATGTCCCTTGATACGTTACCCTGGATGGGGTGAAACACTATCCGCTTCTCCTTTGAGGCCGCCCGGAAAGAAGACCAATTAAAATTCCGATGTGCCTACATAAGGCAGGAGCGCTATCGTCCGGGCGCGTTTAATCGCCACTGTCAGAGAACGTTGATGTTTGGCACAGGTTCCCGATATCCGCCGGGGTATGATTTTACCACGCTCGGTTATAAAATATTTTAATGCCCTTGCATCCTTGTAGTCAATTGACAGATTGCTGTCTGCACAAAAGCGGCAAACTTTACGCCGATGATATACTTTTCGTTTGCGGCCGGTATCATTATTGGTGCGTTTACGGATGGGTGGGGGTGCCATTTTAGGATTCCTCCTTATCATTTTCAGCTGGGGCAGAAGCCGGCTCGGTTGCAATCGCTTCGGCTTCGGCAGTTTCAACAGGAGGCTTCACGGCGGCGGCTTGAGCAGCCGCGGACGCCTGTTCTGCCTGAGCGGCAGCCCGGGCTATTTCTTCCTGAATGCGTTCGGGGTCAACATTTTCCGCCTGCATGACCGTCATGAATTTCAAAACGCGGTCATCGATTCTGAAAAAACGCTCGATTTCATCAACAAGAGGTCCGGATCCGCAGTAATCAATGCGGGCGTAAAATCCCCGCACCTTTTTCTTGATCTCGTAGGCGAGCTTTTTGGTTCCCCAGTTGTCAATCTTGACCAGGATTCCATTCTGTTGCGGGATCAGTTCCCTGATCCTGTCAAAGACAGGCTCCCGCTGTTCTTCCCCTGCATCGGGATTCACAATTACAATGGTCTCATATCTTCGCATAAAACCTCCTTTTGGCTATTCAAGCCCCGGCAGCAATCCGGAGCAAGGACGGATATGAATTTAAAAACATAAAAAAATATCATTATAAAACATTCGATGTCAAGTTGATTTTATTTTAAATATAAAGGGGCCGGCTTATCAGAAAGCCAACCCCGGCTTCAGCGTATGGTGGGCCGTATTGGAATCGAACCAATAACCTACTGATTAAGAGTCAGGTGCTCTGCCTAGTTGAGCTAACGGCCCATTGATCGTTTCAATTCAATCGTGAACGGATAGGCTCATATCAACTTTGCCGGGGCGTGTCAAATTTTTTATAGGTCCGGCCACATTTTATCCTTTCTTTTTTTCCGGCGCCGGCGCTCTTTTTTCCAGGCGATGTTCCTTTTCCCCTGTTTGCCGCGAAGATGCGAACCTGCCTGTCCGATGCCGGGCAAATCCAGAATAAAGGCGCCGGGATATTTTTGCGGGGAGGGTTCCGCTGCAACGGCCTTTTTTTGCGGTTTCGGTTTTTGTTTAGCCAGGGGCGGGGTGCTGTAGCAGTCCACCGGGACGCTTTCAGTAAGGTAGAGGGTTTGACCGAGTTGGTGAAAAAAGGAATTCCGGTTTACCATTTTCTGAACGTTTACCGTCAGTAAAACCGGCTGGGGGTCTTTGCGCCTTCCAATTCGCAAAGCCATTGCGCTGCTGGAAGAGAGTAAGATTTGATGTCCCCTGGAAAAAACGCCTTTTTCCAGGACGAGCGCATGTGCTTTGCGTCGAATGCAGGTAAAGAGAAGTTTCGGAAGATTCTGAGCAGGTGTCGGCCGGGGAAGCTGATCGCGGTTTTTGGCACGAATGCCGTCTACTGTAATTTCTATGGCCGGATCCGGGACTGCCAAACAAATTTCATCAATATGCTGCCGGCGGACATGGCGCCAGCCGTCTTCTTCGCTGAGGACCTGAAGGAGTTCCTTAATTTTGATATAGCCGTCCTGGTCGGGGACGAGGCCGAATTCATCCGGCCGGCGTCCCAGCATGTATGCCAGGAGTTTTGAAAGCTGTTGCGGATCCCTGCGCAGCGACACAGTGAAAACCTTCCTTGACCCGGGTTTGCGAGTTTGCTATTTTTTTTATACCAGATAAAAATATGGAAGCCAACCCCGTCCGGAAAACGAAAGGATTAACAGGTCATGCTGAAAACAGAATACTCTAAAAAGCTTTTTAATAAGGCAACTGAAATCATTCCCGGCGGGGTCAACAGCCCGGTGCGGGCCTGCCGGTCGGTGGGAATGGAACCCATTTTTATCAGTCACGGCCAGGGGAGTTGGCTTTATGATGTGGACGGGAACCGATATATCGATTACATCGGTTCATGGGGGCCCATGATCCTCGGCCACCGCCATCCTCAGGTCCTGAATGCCATCGTTGCGGTTCTCAAACGGGGGACCAGCTTCGGGGCGCCCACCGATCTTGAAATCCAGCTGGCGCAACGGGTTATCGAGGCTGTTCCTTCCATTGAAATGATCCGTATGGTGAATTCCGGAACAGAGGCAGCCATGAGCGCTATCCGTCTGGCGCGGGGCTTTACCGGTCGGGAACTGATCGTGAAGTTTGACGGCTGTTATCATGGACATGCTGATTCGCTTCTGGTTGAGGCAGGCTCCGGTGTCGCCACCCTGGGAATTCCCGGAAGTCCCGGTGTGCCGGCCTCCTTTGCGGCAGGCACCCTGTCATTGCCGTATAACGATATTGAATGCATAACGTCCGTCTTTGCGGATCAGGGTGAAAAGATCGCCTGCGTTATTGTGGAGCCGGTGGCGGGAAACATGGGTCTGGTTCCCCCGGTCCCCGGCTTCCTGGAAACCTTGAGGAAACTGACCGCCCAAACCGGCAGCATTCTCATATTCGACGAGGTCATGACCGGCTTTCGGGTGGCGTATGGAGGCGCCCAGTCTTTGTATGGGATTACCCCCGACATTACCTGCCTGGGAAAAATTATCGGCGGCGGGCTTCCGGTGGGCGCTTACGGTGGAAAGCGGGAAATCATGGAGCAGATCGCCCCCCAGGGGCCGGTATATCAGGCCGGGACCCTTTCCGGCAACCCGGTTGCCATGGCTGCGGGTATTGCAACTCTACAGCAGCTGCAGAAACCCAATTTTTACAAAGCCCTGGAGAAAAGTTCGGCCCGCTTGGCCGACGGCCTGGCCGGGGCGGCCGAAAAGGCGGGGGTTCCGGTTTCCATCGACAGGGTCGGTTCCATGCTGGGTCTTTTTTTCACGGACAAACCGGTGCGGAGCTTTAAGGATGCCAAATCCAGCAACTTAGAGCAATTCAAGGCGTTTTATAAAGGAATGCTGCAGGAGGGAATTTACCTGGCGCCCTCCCAATTTGAAGCCCTGTTCGTATCCGCCGCCCATACGGCTGAAGATATTGATGCGACCGTAACGGCTGCAGAGAAGGTGCTGGCCGGGCTCGACCGGTAGTTTGTTGTCATTTTTCAGACAGTCGCGTCTAAAAAAGTATACAGTTTCGGCCTCAGTTCAGAATGTGATTCCGGGGTTTAACCGGGATGCCGTTTACGAGGACTTCGTAATGCAGATGGGGTCCCGTCGTTCGTCCGGAAGTGCCGATAAAACCGATCACGTCTCCTCTTTTAAGGGGTTCTCCCCGCTTTTTTGAAAAGGTTCTCAGGTGGCCGTAACGGGTGACCATTCCATGGCCATGGTCGATGACGATCATTTTGCCCATGTTTCCGTTGGGACCGGCAAAGACTACGCGGCCATCGCCGGTGGCAAAGACCGCGTTGCCGTCCGGGGCGGCAATATCGATTCCTTTATGAAATTCACGCATTCCGGTAAATGGCGATGAACGGTATCCGAAGTCGGAGGATATCCACCCATCGGCGGGCCATATGGAAGGGGTCGAGGACAGCAGGCTGCGTTGTTCTTCCAGATATCCCAGCAGCGTCACAAATCCCCGGCGTTGGACCATGGCGGCTGCGTCAACCTGTTTGATCTGGGAGTGCATTTCACGCAGCAATCCATCGTGGCTTTCATCAACCGTTACATTTACTTCCAGATCGGCCGGGATCGGGCCGCCAAGACCGGACAGACTGCTTGATCCGGGTGCTGTTTCTAAGTTGGAAATGATTCTGATTTTTCTCTCAAACTGACGAAACCCGGCCAGGGAAGACTTTAATATGTTTATTTCATTTGCAAAAAACTGTATCTGGCGTCGCTGGCGGGAAATTTCTTCCAGTTGAAACGTCAGTTTGTGTCGCATGTTAAATGCGGTGCAGCGTGCTTCTCTGAGCCGTCCATAATCAATGACATAAGCAGTCATAACCGCAAGTACGGCCATCAGGAGGCCCGAAACAAAAATTATCCGGTTGGACGAAACCGAAAGGGACTGGACGCGTGCACCGGGTTGGCAGAAAACAAACAGTGTGATTTCTTTTGACATATGCATTTATAAATTGCCGTCAGACCGTTCATTTGCTTGCTTCAGAATAACGGATTGATACGTTAATGGATGGTGTGGAATGCACCGTCTTTAATGATTGCCAGTTCGATCAGGTAATGCCCCTTAAAGCGACCCTGTTCATTCCGGGCGATCTGTTTGATCTGAGTTTTCAGATCCACGGTGGGGCAGACTGAATCGGTACTGTAGTATCGGCTTTTAAAGACAGTGCCCACCTTGAGCCGGTCCAGTAGCGCTGAATTTTCCTTGACCAGAATAAACATGGGTTCCGATGAAGAATTCCAGATTCTAAACTGATAGAGCATCTGCAACTCCTGGATTAAGAGCTCAACACTGTAAAAATTGGCCGCTTGCTCCTGCGGCTGGCGATTCTGATGCACTTGGACTGATTCGGTCTCACAAAAGTTCATAATTTCCCCCTCTCGTCCGGGCATATTAAAGCATTTTGACGGGTCGGCTCGCGCGCTCGTCAGAAAATTGATGCAAGATGAATGCCAGAGAGGAATACTGTGCTTCGGAAAGGGGAATAAGGAGGGGGCCTGATTCAGGACAGGTTATATTTTGATATCAGACGCGAAAGGTATGTCCGCTGGATGTTCATTATTTGAGCGGCCCTGCTCCGGTTTCCGCCGGTATGTTTGAGATTCAGGGCGATAAATTCCTTTTTGAAATTATTGACGGCTTCCTCCAGGGTCAGCCCGACCTGGAAGCAGGAGTCCGATGGCTCTGATACGGAAATAGGCAAATCCTGGGGTAAAATCTCCTTGCCGTCTCCCATGACGACTGCCCGTTCCAGAACATTACGCAGTTCCCTGATATTGCCGGGCCAGTGATAGAGAAACATCTTTTCCATGGCTTCTTTTGATATGGTCAGATAGGTGCTGCCGGATTCCTGCTTGAAAATGTCCAGAAAATATTGAGACAACAACGGAATATCTTCCATTCGATCCCTTAAGGAGGGCATATCGATCTGGACCACGTGCAGACGATAGTATAAATCTTCCCTGAAGCGGCCGGCGGCGACTTCTTCTTCCAGTTTTTTATTGGTTGCGGAGATGACCCTGACATCCACGGCAATGGGCGTATTCCCTCCCAGGCGGTAGAAGCGGCCCTCCTGTAAAACGCGCAGCAGTTTTGCCTGCATTCCGGGGCTCATTTCAGCGATTTCATCCAGAAAAATGGTGCCTTTGTCGGCCAGCTCAAATTTGCCGATTTTGCGGCTGACGGCCCCGGTAAAAGCCCCTTTTTCATGACCGAAAAGCTCATCTTCCAGAAGGGTTTCCGGCAGGGCGGCACAATTTATGATAATCAACGGTTTGTCTTTGCGCGGCCCGGCCCCGTGAATCAAGCGGGCCAGCAATTCCTTGCCGGTGCCGCTTTCTCCCAGAAGCAGAGCGCTGGATTTCGAGTTGGCGACTTTAAAGGCATCAGAGATGACGTTTCTAAAGGCCGAACTTGTGCCGACAAGCTGGTATTTGAAGCCGAGTTCTTCTTTCAGGTCGACGTTTTCATTTTTAACCTGTTCGATTTTCCTGGCATTGCCGATGGCAAGAGCAGCCAGATCGGCAAATTCCTTCAGTATCTTCATGTCGGCGTTTTGGATCGTACCGCCGTCGGTCTTATCGATGATCTGGACCACGCCGATGGTGTTGCCATCCACTTTCATGGGAACACAGGCGATGGAACGGGTTTCCACCCCCAGGGACTCGCTGATTTGCTTATACCAGCGCGGGTCCTTGCGGACGTCCGATATCAGCAGCGGTTTGCCTTTGGCGGCGACATAACCGGCAATCCCCTGCCCGAGGTCCAGCTTAAAAGCCTTGACCTCGTCTTTTTTTTCACCGGTGGCGGCCTTGAAATAAAGTTTGCGGGTCTGTTGATCCAGCAGCAGCAGGGAGCTTGCCTTGGCGTTCATCATCCGGCTGGCCGACTGCAGGATCAGTTCCAGCAGACGGTCAAGGTCCTGGATGGATGATACCCAGGATGAGATTTCTTTCAGCTGCGTGATGGGCTCTTTGGCTTTTTGAGATGCGGGCGCCATGGTCTTGTCCGTTTGCGGTTAATAATTAAAAAGATGAAACTCTGCAATCTTTATGCTTTTTGAACAGGATCATCTTAATAAATGAGCGGGGCCGTGTCAATTCAGACCTTTAAAAACCGCTTTCCGGGATGCGGCCGCAAGCGTTCTGCGCAGGATGATCCCTATCAAAGCGCTCCGCAACTCCTGATGCACGGCGCTTGCGTGGATCGACTTGAAGTCACTTTGGCAATCCTGCCCGCCGGATTCGATTACGAACAACTCATAATATTCACACGGATGATGATACCCGGGGTTTTTCGCTTGACTTCGGCCCTCTTTATTTATTAGTTATAATGTAGTTATAATGTAGTTATCGGGAGAGAGGAGGCTGCGATGCCCGTCATTTTAACACATGAAGAGGTTGAAAGCATTCTGACCATGGCCGATACCATCGAAGCCCTGGAAAAAGCCTATGAACAACTGGGGCAGGGCAAAGCGGTTACTCGGCCGCGTTCCGATATTATCATCCCGGGCTATTCCGAAAGGCCCGGAGCGATTTACGCCCTCAAAACCATGGATGGAGCGGTGCCGGAAATGGGTTATGCTTCCATCCGTCTGAATTCCGATACGATTCACTGGCCCGAAAAAAACGGCAAGCAGTATCGTGAAAAGATACCCACCATGCCGGGAAACCGCTGGATGGCGCTGGTTCTGCTGTTCAGCGTCCGCAACGGTGAATTGCTGGCAATTATGCCGGACGGGGTGGTGCAGCGCAACCGGGTGGGGGGTACCAACGGCCTGGGCGCCAAATACATGGCCCGCAGGGATGCGAAGGAATACGGCCTGTTCGGCACCGGCTGGCAGGCCGGCGGACAACTGATGGCGGTTGCGGCCGTGCGGGACCTGAAACGGGTTAAGGTATACAGCCGCAACCCCGACAGCCGCAATGCCTTTGCCGGGCATTGGAGCGAACGGCTGTCCCTCGATGTTCAGGCGGTGGACCGGCCTGAGGACGTGGTCAGGGGAAGCGACATTGTCGGACTGGCCACCAGCACGATTGAACCGATTTTTAAAACCGCCTGGCTGACGGAAGGGCTGCATCTCACCTGTATCAAACCGCCGGAGTGCGAGGCTTCTGTTTATCAAAAGGTGGACCGGCTGGCCATCAATTTCAAACACGGTTATCCCAATCATTACTACCTGGGCCAAAAACCGGTGGAATCGCTTGAAAAGGCCTGGACGATCGGCAAGGAAATGAATTTGGCAGGGGCCCCGGAACTATGCGAGCTCATTACCGGCAAGGCCGTAGCGCGGCAGGATGACAATGAAACCAATTGTTTTTTAAACAATATCGGCCTGGGATTTCAGTTTTCGGCTGTGGCCGGCCGGGTTTATGAGCTCGCCAGAGAGAAAGGGGTGGGAAAAGAATTGCCTTTGGACTGGTTTACCCAGCCGGTCCATCCATAATTATTTTCACAAGGAGGAAAAAACGACATGGCAGATACTTCAAAGAACAGCATCAACCATTACGTTCCATTTGATGATCTGCGGCAGTGGATGGCGCAAGCCGACAAACTGGGGGAGCTGCGCAAGGTCGACGGCGCCACCTGGCAGGAAGAGATCGGAATGGCCACCGAGCTTTTACAGCATGACGAGAAAGCGCCGACGGTCCTGTTTGATAATATTCCGGGGGCGCCGGCGGGCTATCGGGTACTGGTGAACTTTTTCGCCGGCAAACGCATGAACATGACCCTGGGCTTTCCCACAGAATTGAGCAAGTTTGAGCTGAGCCGGGCGTTTATGGATGTCTACCGCCGCAGTCTGGACAACCTGATCCCCCATGAAATCGTTTCGGACGGACCGGTTCTGGAAAACATCGTTACCGGCGAGGAAGTCGATGTCACAAAGTTTCCGACACCGATCTGGCATGAGGCCGATACCGGCCGGTATATCGGCACCGGCAGTTTTGACGTGACCCGCGATCCGGATGAGGGCTGGATCAATACCGGCACCTACCGGGTCATGGTTCATGACGCCAAAAGGGTCGGTTTTTATATTTCGCCCGGAAAACACGGCCGCGTTCATAGAGACAAATATATGGCGCGGGGCGAAGCCATGCCGGCCTGTATTGTGATCGGCAGCGATCCGCTGATGTTTCTGATGTCGAGCACCGAAGTGCCTTACGGCGTGTGTGAATATGATGTCGCCGGAGCGATCCGCAAGCGACCGATGCCGATCGTCAAGGGCCGGGTCACCGGGCTCCCCTTTCCGGCCAACGCCGAAATCGTGCTGGAAGGGTTTGTCGAACCGGGCAAGCTCCTGCCGGAGGGACCCTTCGGCGAGTGGACCGGATATTACGGCAGCGATGTGCGCGAGGAACCGGTCCTGGATGTCAAGGCCATTTATCATCGCAACGATCCCATTATTCTGGGTTGTCCGCCCCAGCGGCCGCCGGAAGAACAGTCGCGCTACCGCGCGGTAATTCGCTCGGCATTGATCTGGGACCAGGTTTCCAAGGCCGGGGTGCCCGACGTCCGGGCGGTGTGGACGCATGAATGCGGCGGCTCCCGCCTGTTGACGGCGATATCGATTCAGCAGCGCTATCCCGGCCATGCCAAACAGGCCGGCGTAATTGCGTCTCAATGCCGGGCCGGCGCTTATGCCGGGCGGTTTGTGGTCGTGGTTGACGAAGATGTCGATGTAACCGATCTCGATTTCGTCATGTGGGCGGTCTGCACCCGCTGCGATCCGGCCACTTCCATCAACATTCTGACCAATGCCTGGAGCACGCCGCTGGATCCCCGCATCGATCCAAAGGAAAAGGCCATCGGCAACAATACCAACTCCCGGGCCATTATCGACGCCTGCCGTCCGTTTCACTGGCGCGAGCAGTTTCCCAAAGTGAACATGCCGAGCCCGGAAACGACCCGTAAGGCCCGGGAAAAGTTCGGGTATCTGTTTAAATAATCCGGGCATTTGAACTTCAGTCGATCCGGATATGATACCGCCCGATGATGCCGGAGAGAACGATTCAAGGGGGGTACATGCTGCTGCCGAAATTCTCGTATGTGAAAGCGGCGTCGCTGGGAGAAGCCTCCCGTCTGCTGGCGGCCGGTGACCGCAAAACCTGCCTGGCGGCGGGGGGTACGGAACTCCTGCCGCGCATGAAATACGGCCTGGTCCGTCCCGAAAAGGTAATCAGCCTCAAGGGGGTGGCGGCCGCAGCGCCGGAACGGGCGGCGGACGGCAGCATCCGGCTGGATGCCCTGATGACCCTGTCGGCTGCGGCAGCATCTTCCCTGATACAGGCCCATGCGCCGGTTCTTGCGGCCGCGGCGGCCGCAGTCGGCTCCAGCGAGATCCGCAACATGGCGACTCTGGGCGGCAATTTATGCCAGGAAAGCCGCTGTCTGTACTACAATCAGCCGCACGATTTTCAGTTTACGATGCCCTGTTTCAAGCGAGGGGGCGATTGCTGCTATTTTATTCCCGAGGGTAAAAAGTGCCGGGCGGTTTACATGGCCGATACCGCGCCGGCATTCATCTGCCTGGGGGCGGAAGTCCATATCGTGGGACCCCGGGGCGTTCGCAGGATACCGCTGGAAGGGCTTTACCGCAATGATCCGCTGCAGCCGCTTACACTGTCTGCCGGAGAGATTCTCTCCGGGATCCTCATTCCGGCCCGGCCGGCGCATCGCGCGGAAGCGTTTGCCAAGTTCAGCTGGCGCCCTGGTTTTGAATTCAGCGCCGTTAGCGTGGCTGCCGTGCTGAACCTGGCAGAAGACCGGCAGACCTGCCGCCACGCCCGGATTGCGGCCGGCTCCCTTGCGGCCGCGCCCCTGAGATCGCCGAAAGCGGAAGCGGCTCTTAAAGATAAACGCTTAAGCACGGAAGCGATAGCGGCTGCTGCCGACCAGGCTGCCCGGGAAATCCGCCCGGTGCCGCACCACGGATATACCCGGGCCTATCTGAGGGAGTGCCACAGGGTCCAGGTCCGTCGGGTTTTAAGTACGGCCATGAGGCCGTTCGCCAAAACATAAGGGGGCCGAATGGACGAGTATATCGGGAAGAAGCTGATCCAATTGAAGATCAACGGCGAGCGGTTTTCAGCAGCCGCCGAGCCCCACGAGACTCTCCTTGAAGTGTTAAGAAATCGGCTGGGCCTAACCGGCGCAAAGGCGGGCTGCGACGTCGGCGAATGCGGCGCCTGCACGGTTCTGATGGACGGGAAACCGGTCCTGGCATGCCTGCTCCTGGCAGTTGACTGCCAGCAGGCGGAGATCACCACCATTGAAGGGTTGAGCCAGGGCCGTGAGCTGGCATCCGTTCAGGAAGCCTTTCTGGCTGAGGGCGCCGTTCAGTGCGGGTTCTGCACCCCCGGCATGGTGCTGGCGACCTCCGCTTTATTGACGCAAAGTATCCGGCCGTCCGAAGAAGACATTAAACGCGCGCTGGCGGGGCATCTGTGCCGCTGTACCGGGTATAACAAGATTTTTGCGGCGGTTCAACGGGCGGCAGGAACAGACAGGGGAAAGGCATGAGCGCTCCGGACTATGTGGGTAAACGGGTGCTGCGTAAAGACGGTCCCGTCAAAGTGACCGGCCGGGCAAAATATACGGTTGACATGCAGCCGGGCGGCCTGCTGACCGGCCGGATACTGCGAAGCCCCCATCCCCACGCCCGTATTCTGAACATCGACACCACCCGGGCGTCCAAGCTGGCGGGTGTCAAAGCGGTCATTACCGCCAGGGACACCCCCGGAATCAAACACGGTTTTGTTGAGACGCCCCGCTATCCGGCGGATCAATGGCCCCTGGCAGCCGACCGGGTGCGGTATGTCGGCGAAGAGATCGCCGCGGTGGCGGCCGTCGATTCCCATGTCGCTGCTGAGGCCCTGGCCCTGATCCGGGTGGAATATGAACCGCTGCCGGCGGTGTTTGATCCTGAAGCGGCCATGGCGCCGGATGCCCCCGATATTCACCCCCGGAATTCCAGGATTACGGACCCCTTCAACAATATCGCCGGCAAAACCGAATCCGGCTGGGGGGACGTGGCCGAAGGCTTTGCCCGGTCCGACTACGTCCGGGAGGACCGCTTCCGGAGCCATCTGCGGACCCACGGGTATCTGGAGCCCCAGGCGACCGTGGCCGATTGCGGGGCGGGCGGCAAATTGAATATATGGACCTCTTCACAAGGGCCGTTTATCAAACGTGCCAAGCTGGCCCGGACCCTTGGGCTTTCGCAGGCGGCGGTCCGAATTCAGCATGCCTATGTGGGGGGTGCTTTCGGCGGCAAGATCGATCTCTTTGCACATGAATTCTGCGCGGCCCTGCTGTCCCTCAAGTCCGGACGGCCGGTGAAAATCGAAGCGTCGCGGGATGAGATTTTTAGCGCCTACCGCCACGGACAGCCGCTGATCGTGGATCTGAAAACCGGCGTCAAAAAGGATGGGTCCCTGCTGGCCCAGCAGATCCGGATCATCAACAACTGCGGCGCCTATCGCGGCAGCGGCGTAGTGGTTATCTTTCTCTCCTGGGGTTTTGCGATGCTTCCCTATCGCCTGCCGAACCTCGCCTATGAAGGATTTGCGGTCTATACCAACAACCCGGTCCGGGCGCCCCAGCGCGGTCATGGCGCCCCCCAGGTCCGCTTTGCGGTGGAATCCCAGTTGGACATGATTGCTGCCGAGCTGGGTCTGGACCCCATCGGCATCCGTCTTAAAAATGCGCGCCGGCCCGGTGAAACCCTTCCCAACGGCGACAATGTGCACAACTGCGGTCTTATTCCGTGCATTCAAAAGGCGGTGGAGCATACCGGGTTCCATCAGAAATACGGCCGCGGCCGGCCCACGGCCGGAGCGAAAGACCCGCTCCGCCGCGGCATCGGCATCGGGGTGAGCGCCTATTTCAGCGGATCGCTGATTTATCCCAACAGTTCTTCGGTGGTAGTAAAAATGAATGACGACGGTTCGGCTACACTCCTTACCGGCGCCCTCGATATCGGCCAGGGCGCCGAAACCATCCTCTGCCAGATCGTGGCCGAAGAATTGAAAATACCGCTGGAAGAAATCGAAGTCCTGGCGGCGGATACCGAAACCACGCCGGTCGACATCGGCTCGTGGATCAGCGGCAATGCCTACGTGACCGGCAATGCCGCCCGGGAGGCCGCCAGCGTGGTCCGCAGAAAACTGCTGGAACTGGCGGCGGAGGAACTGGAGGCCAATCCGGACGATCTGGTGGCTTCCGACAAGAGCGTTTATGTAACCGGTTCGTCCGACCGACGCCTGTCCTATGCGGAACTGATTGCCGCCGGCATCCGCAGACGGCGCGGCGATCCGCTGATCGGCGAAGGCCACTGGCGCACCCTGCGGGATGTTCCCTATCACCCCAGCCTGGCGACCACCAAAGGGCGCTGGAGTGAAAATTACGCCTTTGACGCCCAGGTCGCCGAAGTCGAGGTGGACACTGATACCGGGGTGGTGCGCCTCGTGCGGGCGGTCACGGCGCATGACTGCGGTTTCCCCATCAATCCCCTCCTGGTTGAGGGACAGATCGACGGGCAGGTGTCCATGGCGCTGGGACACGCCTTCATGGAGGAAGTCCGCATGCAGTCCGGCCGCACCTTAAATCCCAGTTTTCTGGAGTACCGCATGCCCACCATTTACCAGATGGCCGCTTCCGAGCATATCGATGTCATTACCGAAAGCTATCAGAAGGATCGGCCCTTCCGGACCAAGGAAGTGGGCGAAGGGTATGTGTCGGCCATCCTGGCGGCGATTGCCAACGCCATTTACGATGCGGTCGGCGTCCGCCTGTTCGAAACCCCCTTTACACCGGAAAAGATATTGAAAGGGCTGGGTAAAATCTGATGGTAGGGCGGAGATATATTCATCTGAATTCCCAGCGTGCCAAAGTTGCGGCGGATATGGATGCATTGAACCGTACCGGCCATATCCATTTATCTGCCGGATTCGTTCTTTCGGCGCATGGCTTCCATTTAGTCCGCTGAAAACCGCATCATACTAGAATATGGGGAGAGGATTTTATCAATTTACACAACAAACCCGTTCTGTCGTTTTTATTTATCCCATGAGTGGTTGCGGTCATTAAGGTCGGTCGGTCCCTATATCCGACGGCCCTTCATTGAAGGCGTCCGTTTCAGTTTTGCCGGATTCCCCCTCCTTGTTTTCCAGTTTGCGCAGTCTTTTTTCCTCTTGCTTTTTTTTCTTGGCCAATTCTTTCTGGCGTTTCTTGAACTGGTAATTGGGTTTTGCCATGTCGTTTCCTTTCAGGGCGGATGCCGGATGGGAAAGTTCATTGCCGACGGGGATATGAATCTCAGCCGGCGGAGTTACGGTTTGATGCCTGCGGTCATTAAAAAAGGCATCCCCGTTTTAAAGGAGATGCCTCCGGCTGCATAAAAAACAGGTTAGACGACGGTTACATTGGCTGCGGACGGGCCTTTGGGCCCTTGCTCGATGTCAAAACTAACACGCGCACCCTCACCGAGGGATTTAAAACCGGTTGCATTGATTGCGCTATGATGCACAAAAACATCCGGTCCGTTTTCCTGCTCGATGAATCCAAAACCTTTTTGATCGTTAAACCACTTAACAGTTCCATTTGCCATAATATCATCCTCCTTTCGAAAAATTTCAACGTTGCAAACTGAAGGATGATGGCGTTTAACAAACGGATAATCCCTGCAGAAAGAAACCCTCCCGTCAAAATGCGGCGGGAGTTAATTGATTTCATACTCTAAGCCTTTTTATTCGCAATAGCAAACAAAATATTTATTATTTCAAGATAAATAAATCGACCGCGTCGTTGCGCTTTCAGTTTTTATGCCTATTATCTTAAATAACCTGTATATTGTGCCTGGGAACGGTGAGAAGCGATCCGATTTTTTTGATTGCATACCAAAGGTGATCATATGTCAAGCAATCGGCTTATTCATGAAAAGAGTCCTTATCTGCTGCAGCACGCACATAACCCCGTTGACTGGCAGCCCTGGTCGGAAGAAGCTTTTAACCGGGCCAAAGCGGGAAACAAGCCGATTTTTCTTTCCATCGGGTATGCCACCTGCCACTGGTGCCATGTCATGGAAAAGGAATCTTTCGAGGATGAAGAGGTCGCGGGTTACCTGAACGACACTTTTGTCTGCATTAAAGTCGATCGCGAGGAACGCCCCGATATCGATGCGGTCTATATGGCCGCCTGTCAGATGATGACCGGCAGCGGCGGCTGGCCCCTGAGTATTTTTATGACGCCGGAAAAAAAACCGTTTTTCGCGGCCACCTACCTTCCCAAGCTGAGCCGCTTCGGACGCGCCGGTTTGATTGACATCTGCCGGCAGGTTCGCGACCTGTGGCAGACGCAGAGGGAAAAAATAGACAACTCGGCCGACGGGATTGCCACCCAGCTATCCCGGGCATTCGTTTTTAGCGGCGCCGATGAACCCGATGAAACCCTGCTGGTGAAAGCCTTTCAACACATCAAACAGGCTTTTGATCCGCAGCACGGCGGATTCGAGCCTGCACCGAAGTTCCCCACACCGCACCGGCTCCTTTTTCTGTTGCGATACTTTCATCGCAGCGGAGATCGACAGGCATTGGAAATGGTTGCCCAAACTTTGACGGCGATGCGGATGGGGGGGATCTGGGACCATGTCGGTTTCGGCTTTCACCGGTATTCCACCGACGCGAAATGGCTGCTGCCGCATTTTGAAAAGATGCTGTATGATCAGGCGCTGATGGCAACGGCCTATCTGGAAGCCTTTCAGGTTGCAAAGGACCCGTTTCTGGCTGCAACCGCCGAAGAAATCTTCACCTATGTGCTGCGGGATATGACCTCCGCCGAGGGCGCCTTTTATTCGGCTGAAGATGCCGACAGTGAAGGTGAAGAGGGTAAGTTTTACATCTGGACGATGGAAGATTTTGAACGGGTGCTGGCGGACGAGGACACGAAACGCTGGGCGACGATTTTGCGTCTGAGCCTTGAAGGCAATTTCACGGACGAAGCCGCGCGCAGCAAAACCGGGGCCAATATTCTGCACCTGACGGCCTCCCTGAACAAATGGGCGGACAGGGCGGGCATGGCGCCGGACCGTCTGGTTGAAGAATGGAACCGGGTGCGGGACAAATTGTTTCAGGCGCGGAGGCAACGAATTCATCCCTTGAAGGACGATAAAATCCTGACCGACTGGAACGGCCTGATGATTGCGGCATTGTCCCAAGCCGCACGGGTGTTGGGTAGAAAAGACTATGAGAATGCGGCCCGCCGGGCCGCTCAGTTTGTCTGGGCCCGCATGCGCGACAACCAGGGACAACTTCATCACCGTTACAGAGACGGCGAACTGGCCGTTGAGGCCCATGCGGCGGATTATGCTTTTTTAATTTATGGCCTGATCAATCTGTACCAGGCCACTTTTGATATTGCTTTCGCCGAACAAGCCCGGACCTTGCAGCAGATTATGATCAGGGACTTTTGGGATGAGAAGGAAGGGGGGTTTTTCTCAACGCGCCGGGGGATTGACGAACTGCCCGTGCGTCCCAAGGAATTGTATGATGGTGCGCTTCCGTCGGCCAACTCGGTCTCGCTTCATAACCTGTTGGTGTTAGGCAGATTGACGGGCGACGCAAAATGGGAAAGCAAAGCCCACGAACTGGTGCGGGCATTTGCCGGATCGGTAAAAGCGCAGCCGACCGCCGCAACTTATTTATTATGCGCCCTGGACTTCGCACTGCGTCCCGGCCGGGAAGTCGTTATTTCCGGCAGTCCGGAAGCCGCCGACACAAGAGAACTCCTGACCGCGCTGAATCTTAATTTTGCGCCGTCGCAGGTGACCGTCGTCAAATCGGAGCAGAATGCCGAGCGCCTGGCCAGGTTTGCAGGATACACCGACGGGTTGCAGGTTATAGCAGACAGAGCCGTTGCCCATGTCTGTCGCAACGGCGCCTGCATCGACGCGACCAGCGACAAGCAAACTTTGCTGGATCGGATTCTGGTGGATGCAAAAACCTGACCGGAATTTCAGTGGGCCATGAACGCGGGCGTGAATCAATATGCGGCCGATGAATTCAATACCGGAAAAACAGAACTTCCGAATCTGATAAATTGCACACACGTTTTAGCCGGGCATATTCACCGGGCTGAAGCAACACCGCAACGGCAGGTGGGCATAATACTATTCGGCATGATTTTTTCACATGGAAATTGAGATAGCAATGCTGGTACTGCTGGCTGCATTTCTGCATGCCGGCTGGAACGCGATCGTCAAAACGGCATCCGACCGCCTGCTCGTCATTTCAGCGGTGGCAATGGGTCAATTTCTGGCCGGAGTCCTGGCTATCATGTTTGTGCCGGCGCCGGATCCGGCCTGCTGGCCCGCCATCGGCATATCGGCTTTATTTCATTACGCTTATTACCTGTTTCTGACCCAGGCCTATCGCTTCGGCGATCTGAGCCAGGTGTATCCGCTTGCCCGGGGGGTTGCACCGGTGCTGGTCGCGGCGGGTGCGGCGCTGTTCGGCGGGGAAATGCTGGCGCTGCCGGCCGTCGTCGGGGTGGCGTTGACATCCCTGGGAATCGCCAGCATCGCATTCATCCGGGGATCATCGTTAAAGGGGGACCGGACGGCCCTTTTATTTGCGGCCGGCACCGGGGTCATCATCGCCGGCTATACCGTGGCCGATGGAATCGGGGTGCGTTTGTCCGGCAATCCATTCGGATATATTGCCTGGTTGTTTCTGTTCGAATTTCCGGTAATCGTGTTTGTCTTCTACCGGCGCAGAGGCCGGCTGCTGTCGCAGCTCAAGCGCGAATGGATCCCTTACGCCGGGACCGGGATCTCTTCGGTTCTTGCCTACGGCCTTGTGATTTTTGCAGTGGCATTTGCCCCCATGGCCGCAGTTTCGGCCCTGCGGGAATCGAGCGTCATCATCGCCGCCATGATCGGCACCCTTATTTTAGGCGAACGCCCCTGGCAACACCGCGTGGCTGCCGCTCTGATGGTCGCCGGAGGTATTACCCTGATCAGCGGGGTGTGGTGAGAGCGGTTGTCCGTCAGGCATCCTCGGAATAGATTTCCCTTTTATTTTCACGGTGATCGACCATGTACAGCAGCTTGGCATTTTCCTGCAGCCTGGCCGTGAGCGCCTGCACGCTGCTGCGGTCGATGCCGTACATGCGGATATACCCCCAGCGGTAGCCTTCCGGTGCTTTTTCGTACGATGTTAGAATACTTGCCAGGCGTCCACCAAACTCACGAATGATATCGGCAACTTCTTTGATAGATCCGGGGCGGTCCTGCAGCAGGAATCCGAATTGGATTCCTTTTTTACCGATCCCGGTCAGTGAAATGATAACCCTGAAGAGATCCGATTCGGTGATGATGCCTATCAAGTTGCCTTTCCGGTCCATAACCGGGGCGCCCGATATTTTATGATGCAGCAGTACTTCGGCAGTCTCTTCGACGGTGAAGTCAAACGGTACCGTGATGGGTTTCGGTGTCATGATTTTTTCGACCTTCAGGGTGGAGATGATGTAGAGAAGCTCGTGAACCGCCAGAGTGGTTGCGTCCGAGGCGGAGGTTCGTTTCAGGTCCCGGTCCGTTACGATTCCATTCAGTTTTCCGTTTTTCAGGACCGGGAGCATCCGGATGCCATGCTCCTTCATCAGCTTCATGGCGGTCTGCATGGAATCGTTTGCATCAACGGTGACGACCGGTTTGCTCATCCAATCTTTTACCAGCATAATGCACCTCCCAGTTGGTTTGCATAGGCATTGATAATCGACCTGATCAAAATATTGATGCAGGCATCAGGACGTCTCCTTTTTGACCGATGTTTCAATTCTCAGCCGGTATTTTTCGATTTTCGAGTGCAGCGTAGGCCGGGAAAGACCCAGCAGCTTGGCGGCGCTGGTACGGTTGCCGGCGGTCATGCGTAGCGCTTCACTGATGATGATACTGGCGAAGCGGTCGATACAGTCGTCAAATAATGTAGCGCCGGACCGGGCTGCCAGCCGGTCCCGGATCCACTCCTGCAGGAGCCGGTCGCTGCCGGCATCGTCCCTGTTTTGGCTGGAACTTTTTTCGCGGATCGTCTGGGATATTTCTTCGGCTCCCAGAGGCGCGCCGCAGTTGAAAATAAGGGCCTTGTGAATGATGTTGGCCAGTTCGCGCACATTTCCGGGCCAGGTGTAACTGTTTAAGACCGTTTTGGCCGCATTCGTGATTCCCGGGTTGTCGATGCCGACTTCGGCGGCGTAGCGGGACAGAAAATAATCGGCCAGCAGGGGGATGTCGCTTTTCCTTTCTCTCAGGGGCGGCAGCCAGATGGTTATGACCTTGAGCCGGTAGTACAGGTCTTCACGAAAGCGGTTTTTATCCAGGGCGGCTTCCAGATTTCGGTTGGTGGCGGCGATGATGCGGACATCAACCGGGATGGTTTCACGCCCCCCCAGGCGTTCGATGCTTTTTTCCTGCAGCAGCCGCAAGATCTTGGACTGGAGCGCAAAGGGCATATCGCCGATTTCGTCCAGAAATACCGTTCCGCCGTGAGCCTGTTCGATCTTGCCGACACGGCGGTGGGTCGCACCGGTGAAGGTCCCCTTTTCATAGCCGAACAGTTCGCTTTCCAGCAGGGTTTCGGGAATGGCAACACAGTTGATCACCAGGAACGGTTTTTTTTCACGCAGGCTGTGCTGGTAGATGGCCCGGGCCACCAGTTCCTTGCCGGTGCCGGATTCACCCCGGATGAGAACGGTGGCGTCCGTTGAGGAAACCCGTCCGATGGACTTATACACTTCCTGCATGGCGCTGCTGCGTCCGATGATGGCCTCGCGGGAGCTGTTTTCAGGGGTGATGTCCATTTCGATGGGGGAGCGCATGAACCGCCCCGCTTCGATCGCTTTGGCGATGACCCGGAGCATGTCCGGAATATCAAACGGTTTGAGGATATAATCAAAGGCGCCCATTTTGGTCGCTTCGATGGCGGTCTCGGTGGTACCGAAGGCTGTCATGATGATGACCGGCAGCTTGGGTTCGAGGGCGTGGACGGCCTGAAAGGTTTCCAGACCGTTCATACCGGGAAGACGGATGTCCGCAATTACGACATCCGGGATGCGTTCCTGGATCAATCTCAGGCCGGCCTCGCCGGAGGCCGCGCTTTCGACCTGATAACCTTCCTCGGTTAAAAGCTTGTGAAAGCTTTTACGAAGCTGGTCGTCGTCGTCAATGATGTAAATCGTGTTCGACATTGTCATACTTTTTATGCAACAGCAGGGATTATTCCCGAAAGGGGAGCGCAATCGTAAACGTAGTCCCCATGTCCGGGTTCGAAGTAAATTCGAGACGGCCCCGGTGCTCTTCAACAATGCGGGCGGCAATGCTCAGTCCGAGGCCGGTTCCTTCTTCCTTTGTGGTAAAGAAGGGCTGCAGGATTTTTTCCCTGATAGCTTCGGAAATGCCCGGGCCGTTGTCGCTGACATGAATCACGGCGGCCCGGGCTATTGGGCCCGCCGGCCCTTCTTCCTCGTGAATAACGATGGCGCCCCCTTTCTGCATGGCTTCGCAGGCATTGACAATCAGATTGACAATAACCTCTTTAAGCTGTTCCGGGTCCGCCTGGATCTCCGGCAGGGGAAACTCCCGCACCACCCGGATGGTTACATCGTATGATTTCAAGCGATGTCCCAGCAGCTGGATGGCGGAATCGACGACGCAGGAAGGGCTGATGGATTGCATGATCAGCTTGGGCGGGCGTGAAAATTCGAGGAAGTTCTGCACAATGGTGTCGATATGGCGGATCTCCTCGGATATTACGGCCAGGTCGTCTTGCTGGGTGTCGGTTAACTGCAGCGCACGGGCCAGGGAAAATAATCGCATTTTTACCGAAGTGAACGGGTTGCGGATGCTGTGGGCCATGCCGGCAGCCAGTTTCCCCACCAGAGCCAGTTTTTCGGCCTGAAGGAGGTGCTCACGGCTTTTTTCGAGTTCACTATAGGTTTTGTCGATATCTTCAATCAGCCCGTGCACGGTATGGCTCAGGGCTTTAATTTCGTCGGGGTTCTTTTGGGAAAGCCCTTCGCGGTCGACTTCGCTGGACAACCGGCGGATCGGTCCCAGAACGTGTTTGACCATTACAAAGAAAAGAAGTGCCGTCAGGAGGGTCACTGAAAGAATAGCGGCGACCGCTGAGATCCGGAGGCGGCGTGCCTGGCTGCGGCTGCTCAGCCGGGCCGTATTGATCTGATTCAGATGAATCTCTTTATAGGCTTCGCACAGCGCCAGAACCTCAAAAAACTGATTGCGAACCGAACGGTGAAGCTGTTCGCCGGCGCTGCGTTCACGGGCCTTATACAGTTCAATGACCTGGTCTTTGGCAGCCACATAGTTCGCATATTTTACTCTAATCCGCGCGACAGCGTCTATTTGTTCATTGTTTTCAGCCGACAGGCGAACCTGGTCGAGCCGTTCCCTGAAAATCTGGCGATATTCGCCCAGGCGGCTTAGCCAGGCGGGATCGCCGTCCATAAAATAATAGGAAACAAACCCTTTTTGATTGGTAAGGGCGGTTTCCAGAGCCTGGGAGGATTTGAAGGCCACGAGGTTTTTTTCGATAATGGCGGCCAGCACCCGCTCCATCCGGTAGGAATACCACATCGAAACGCCCCCCCCCAGCAAGGTAATCAAAACCAGCACTGCCAGGAGGGCATAGATCCGGCTGCGCAGGCTTATTCGGCTCCACATGGCCATGGTCCTGATGAATGCTGAAAGTTGTCCTTCATATCGTCTGCACCAAACTTTCCTATCCTGCAAGGGTTACGGGCATTCCCATCAGCGGCCAGAGAACCAGTGTGGCAAACGCCAGGACCAGCATCAGGATGATGCTGGCCGGTATGCCGTACATGAAGAATTCACCGCTGGTAAATTGTTTGGAATCATAGGCGATGGCATTGGGCGCTGCTCCCACCAGCAGCAGGAACGGCATGCCGGCCGTTGCCAGGGATGCGTAAAAAATAACCTCGGGCGCCACCCCCAGATAGGGGGCGATCACCAGCGCCACCGGCAGCGAGATGGCGATGGCCGCCACGTTCATGATAAAGTTGGTCATGATCATCACAAAAAAAGCAATCCCCATCACAAACACAAACCAGCTGGCTTTTTTGAAGATGACCAGCCAGTTTATCGCCAGCCATTGCGCCGCTCCGGTTTCCCAGAGACAGAACCCGATACTCATGGCCCCGCCGAAAAGCAGAATGATATTCCAGGGAATCTCTTCCAGATCGTCGATATCCAGTATCCCGGTGACAAAAAACAGAATCGAAGAAAGCAGAATAATGCCGGTTTTGTCCAAGGGTTCAAGCCAGGCGATAAAAGATCTTAACGACAAGGTCGACACACAGGCAATAACGATCAAAGCAGCGACAATTTCATTTCGGGTTAAAGGCCCCAGTTCGGCATGGAGCTGCCGGGACCTGTCCCTTAAACCGGGGATGGTTTTCTTTTCGGGTTTGCATATGACCAGAAAAAAGCCCCAAAGCAGAAAAACCATCAGCCATCCAACCGGCAGCATGTAGTAACTCAATTCAAAAAAGGAAACGTTTCGACCGACAATATCGTTAAAAAAACCGATGGCGACGGCGCCGCGGGCCGCCCCCAGCAGGGTGACGATGCTGCCGGCCCCGGCAACATAGGCCATCCCCATGAAAAGTCCCTTGCCGAAGCGGGTCGGTTTATTGCCTTCGCCGTACAGACTGTAAACCGAAAGCAGCAGGGGGTAGATCGTGGCGGCAACCGCGGTATGGGCCATCACCAGAGTCAGAACGGCGGTGACGACAAAACATCCCAGGTAGATCATGCTGGTTTTCTCCCCGACGATGACCAGCATCTTGTAGGCCAGGCGCCGGGTCAGTCCGGTTTTGGTAAACACCAGGCCGATCATGATGGAGGCAAAAATAAACATGACCGACGGATCCATGAAATTCTGAAAAACGGTTTTGGCCGGCCGGATCACAAACAGTGCCTGGAGCACGCCGATGGCGATGCTGGTGATGCCGATGGGGAGGACTTCAAAAACCCACCAGGTGCCGGCCAGGAGAAAGACCGCCAGGGCGCCTTTGCCTTCACGGGTCAGCACAAAGCTTTTGCCGGCAGGGTCGACCGCATCGGCCCACGGCGGTGTGTAGTAAACGACGATAAACAAGAGGATGCCGATGGCAAGAAACAGGAGTTTTCTGCGATTCTCTTTGATCTGGGCATCAGTGGGATTCGGGTTGGGGGTCATAGGCAGCGTCTCCTCAATAGATAACGGGCGTCAACTTTTAAAGTTTTTCCGGTTTCGTTAAATTTCACAGGTTTTGATGATTTGGCAGATTTCCTTAAAGACATCTGTTACTCTTAAGATTCCGACGATTTCCTTTTCTCTGGTAACCAGCAGTGACTGGTGATGACCGACGATCAATTGATGGATGCCCTGGTCCAATGTGGCGTTTTCCTCAATATATTCACCTTCCGTCGGGGTATACATGAAATCCCGGACCTTCATCGACCCCGCCTTTTTACAAATATCGTCAAGGGGTTTGTTCCACAGGTTGAATTGATCCATCATTTTTTTAAGAAACTGGCGGCTGTAGCCCAACCGGGATATTGATTTCGTGTCCTCGATCTGGTTATATTTCGGCTCCAGCGCCTTTAAGATATCCAACTGGCTGACTTTTCCCACAATCTGTCCGGTTTTGTCGTAAATCAGTATCGCCCGGTGGCGATAACGGGTCTGATCGAATTTTAGCTGTGCTTTTTCCAAAGCCATGACCGCTTCAAACAGGGTGGCGGTATCGGATACCGTGGCATAATTTGCCAGCGGAACCATTAAATCTTTTACGATTCGAGATTTCATTAAGGCCTCCTTGGCCCCCGTAAGGAATTAAACATTGAAGAAAACAAGTCGATGGTGTGCATTGACAAAAAAACTACCAGCCGCGATGTTTGATGATGTTCTGAATTTCAGCCTGCTGAATACGTTCTTCATGTTCCCGCTTGAGCTTTGCCGCACTGTTGATTTTTTTCGTCAGGTCTTCCGTCTCGGTCGGTTTCATCAGGTAGTCATAGGCGCCCTGTTTCATGCCGCTGATGGCCGTTTCCACCGTGGCGTTGCCGGTCAGCATGATGACCTGGGTCAGGGGTTTGATCTTCTTGATCTCCGTAAGGGTTGCAATGCCGTCTTTACCCGGCATCAAAACGTCCAAAACAACGACATCAATGTCTTCCTGCCGGAGCAGGTTGACGGCATCGTCTCCATTGAAGCAGGTCTTCACCTCAAAAAGCCGCAGTTCAAGACGCTCCGACAGGGATTCGACGAATTCTTTTTCATCATCAACCAAAAGCACCCGGATTTTCATAATCTTCCCCCCTTATTCAAATTACGGTCGATGGACCCGATAGTTTTCCGGACCGAAACGCAGCCGCAATCGGCAATCTGTGCGGGCAGCAGCGGTCGACACCCTGCTGCGTTCATTAGTAACCCATTGAAACTTTATGCTGATAAGCCATTTTTATATGTTGGGTCAACTCATCAATGTCAACAGGTTTTTTGAGATATTCAAAAGCCCCCAGGCGGCGGGCTTCATCTTCATCCTTCTCGGCGCCGTGACCGGTTAAAATGATCACCTCTACCCGGGGATATTTTTTTTTAACGCGTCTGAGTACTTCCAGGCCGTCGACTCCCGGCATTTTTAAATCCAGAATCATTACGTCGGGGGGTGACGCCGCCACCATTTGCATGGCCTGGTCGCCGTTGAAGGCATACCGAGACGGCAGGCTGCGCAGCTGCATGCGCTCCGCCAAGGTGGTGACGAATTCCTCTTCGTCGTCTACCAGCAGGATGTTGATTTTCGCCATCTTTCAATCCTGTTTATTCCCGAACGAAAAACATAGTCTTCAAGGCTAGGTCAGAGTTCAGTGGCTCTGCCTTGCAAAATGAGAAGGCTCTAAATTCGAAGCATGAAATTCGAAATCCGAAACAATACCCAATGACAAAAATTCCAATGATTCAAGCAATAAGCATTTCTGCTGTCGTATCGCGATTCTGGTTTTGTTTTTGTCATTAGGACATTTTGTATTCGAATTTGTTTCGTATTTCTATATTCGGATTTCGAATTTTGCCGATATCAGTTATGTAAATCATGCCCTCTGGACCCGGATCTTTACTCAGCCGGTACGTTCATTTGGGAGTAATCGGTAAAACCAGGAGTATACCGGGTTTGGGTACGTCGATTTCAACCGAGCCGCCCAGCGACGCGCTGATGTTCTGCAGCAGCGGCCATTTTTCAGCAGCAGCCAGGTTGCCGGCCGGATCGCTTCCGGCAGGGAAATATCCTTCATTTACCAGCAGGAGCGCACAGGTATTTTCTTTTCGTGAGATATGAAGGTTGAGTTCGTTTCCGGGCGCCGCCAGGCTCAGCCAGCATTCAATTGCGGTAAACAGCGCCATTTGAAATTGAACGAGGTTGAGAGTCGCCTGGGCCCTCTGTTCGGACGGCGGAGGGGGTACAACCTTCAAGGTCACCTTTTTAAGTGCGGCAAATCGTTGGGACAGTGCAATCACAAGGCCGGCCGTTTCAAAAAGATCGATGGATCTGACGGCAATGTCCGGCGCGTGGGCAAACTGGTTCAGTCGTGCGATCAGATTCTGGCCGCGCTGGACCTGACCCTTAATGCTCGTCAACGCCTTTAAGAAGCGATCATGATAGGCCGGCGCTTCCTTTGAAAGCGTCATCAGGTCCTGCATCAGGCCGGATGACTCGTTCACGATTGCCAGAACGTTTTTCAGTTCATGCGTTACCCCTGCTGTAATCCTGCCGAAAAAAGCGATTTCGGTTTGCCTAAATTGCGTCATGACGATTCCCCGATCCGCTGCGGGTGGCCGCTTCACGAATCTTTTGGATTAATTCATCAATATCAAAAGGTTTAATCAGGTAAGCAAATGCTCCCAGTTGCAATCCGCGCGGACCGTCCTCGGGTCGGCCGTGTCCGGTCAGCATAATAACCGGGATATTAGAATTGAAAGCCTTGATGCGTTCCAGCACCTCCAGGCCGCCGAGTCCCGGCATCATGACGTCCAGGATAATGGCATCGAAGGATTCCTTCATCGTCAGGTTCAAACCGGTTTCACCATCGGTTGCGGCAATGGGGTTCAGCCCTCTGATCTGGAGCCTTTCCGCCAGTGTCGTTACAAATTCTTCTTCATCGTCTATCAGCAGAACCTTCCAGGCCGTCATTGCTTTGCCCCGGTTATGGTTTGGGATGCTTGCATAAGAAAAACGTAAATGTCGTCCCCCGGCCTTCTTTGCTCTCGACTTTAAAATCCCCCCCCAGCTTTTTGACGATGCCGTAGGTAATGGGAAGGCCCAGCCCGGTGCCGTATTCTTTTTTGGTGGTAAAAAACGGTTCGAAAATATGTTTAAGGGTTTCTTCGGACATGCCGCAGCCGTTATCCTGAATCGATACTCCCAGGGTTTCGGTGTTTTCTTCCCAGGAACTGATGGTGACTTGGCCGCCGGTGTCAACGGCGGCAAAGGCGTTATTGAGAATATTGAGAAAAACCTGCTGCAACTGACCCCGGTCCGAGGAAATTTTGGGAAGCTCCGGCGCGAGGTTCAGCTGGATTTTGATATTCCGGTACAAAGCTTCTTTTTCAAGAAAACCCAATACCTCGGTAATAATTTCGTTTAAGTTCAGTTCTTCAAATTTGACATCCAGGCGCTTGGCAAACCCCAGCAGACGGTGGGTGATGGTCCGACATCTTTGAACATTCTGCAGGATGGATTTGGTCACCGCCAAAAATTTGTCCCTGGCTGTGTTGCAGTCTTCCACATGTTCAACGATATCCTGGATCAACCCGGCCTTTTCGTTGATAATAGCCAGCGGGTTGTTGATTTCATGAGCGACCCCGGCCGCAAGCCTTCCAATGGATGACATTTTCTGACCGTGTTCGAGCTCGCGAAAAGCGGATTCCCTTTTTTCATCAGCTTCCCGAATGCTTTTCACCAGAACCCCGGAAAGCTTCAGAACGACCAGGATGATAACCCCCACACTGATAATATAGATGAAAAACATCTCGCTTTTGAGGGTGAACCAGGTTTTTAAAACGACCGAGCGCGGCTTGACGACCACCAGGGTATAATCGGGTTTGCTGAGCTGGGCGTATGCCAGGATAACTTCGTTGCCGCGATGGTCGGTTCCTTCCACCATGCTGGTTAAGGAAGTTCCCCGGGGTATTGAGAAGGGGCAGGTTTCAAGAACCTTGCCGTAGAATTTGGAATGCGTCTGGAGAATGCCGTCCCGGTTTATTAGAAAGGCGTCGCTTTCAGGGTCGAGTCCCATGGATGCGATCAGCAGGTCGAATTTATCGGTATCGATGGTTGCCCGCAGAATCCAGCTGGGCCCCTCTTCCGGCATGTGCTGGATGGCAATGGCAATGTGCGGAAGTTCGCGGTAACCCATAAACACATCGCTGACATAGGTGCCGCGGACCTGTGCTTCCTCAAACCATTCCTGCTTGGAATAATCTTTGCCCAGAAAATGAGCGTAGGGTCCGGAATAGCTTACCTGGATGCCGTTGTGGTCGAAAAGACCCAGATCGATAAAACCGCTGAATTCAATCCTAAGGGTTCGAAAAATTCGATTGAGCGTTCTGGCATCGGATAATTCTGCAAACGAATAGGTGGAGGAAATAAACCGGACAATCGAGAGCCGTTCTTCCAGAAACAGCTCAAAAGAATGTTTGGTTTTACTGACCAGGACCAGGACCGGGTTGATGATTTCATTCTTGAGGCTGGTCTGATATTGGTAGTGATTGATGACTGCCATGAAGGTCAGGGGCACGATGGTGACCACCATCATCAGGATGACGATATTTCGGCGCAGGGCGATATAGCGATCCGGCGAGGCGCTGGTATCGTCGTATTTAAAAAAAGCACCGGTTAACCTTTCCCGCCATTTCGCCAGAAACATTTTCCCCCTTTTCCTCATTTTCGAAATCATTTATGTCAAAAAAGATTCCCGATGGCAATAGCTTTAAGACATTGAAAGACGGCCGCTCCATCGGCAGCCGCCGTTATTTTTCCGGCCGCCGCCTGAAGCATGAAATCGGAGCGTTGCCTGTCCAGCGTGCTGATGGTTTCTTCAATGTATTTCAAATTGTTGTCAGCCGGCCGGTAGATCACGGCCGGGCCGAACAAAATCTCCCCATTTTCCCTTGTCGTCAGTCTGCCGGAGATCTCAAGCCCGTCGGCAGCGATATGCCGGGGTGGCGGCTGGAAATCCAGCAGTTCGCGGAAAATCGACAGGGACTCGCGCACCCCTTCGGCGTCGTTGATTTCCAAGGCGATGCGCCCGTCCGCCGCAACGGATTCAAGATCGGACGGTCTCATGGATAGATCCAGCGTATCGATGCACTCCTTCCGAACGGCCGCGATGGAATCCGCCTTTTTACAAACGACCACATCCGTGTCGTTGAGTATCTTAATGGCATTGCGGATACTGATCATTTCCTTGATTGTCGGGCTTTTACGCAAAACCACATCCGCAACCGCAGTGGCGTATATGGCCAGTTCGTTGTCCAGAACCAGAATTCGCGATTTACCGGCAGGGTTTTCTTTGATATAGAGGTCCAGGTCCCGTTGCCGCTCATACCGATAGGAAGCGATTTCCAGGAGATGCTGCATGGATGGTTTGTCTACCCGGGAACCGTTATCCTGTCTTTCCAGAGACTGCCGTACGTTTTCCGCCAGTTGATCGATTCTAATTTTTTTGAGGAAATTTTCTTTAAATGACACGGGATCACCTATGCAAAGTTGCCGGAAAACCCTATCACAGCTCCATGGAGATGTAAATAAAACCCTGACTGCGATCGGAGACCAAGGGAAACCCGCAACCAATATCCATTTGACTTTCAAATAAAATTTATATAGTAAAGTGAGCCGTCAGCGAACAGGGAATGTTTTTTTACGACGAACTACCCTCCCGTATTTTTCATCATCCCCTGGTGTCATCCATACGGCCGAATATCGGGTTGTGACCTGTAGCCGGAATTAAGAATTTTGCAGGCATAAAGGAAGCGATATGACTGAAAAAGTAAAACTGATGGTTGGTGACAAAACCTATGAGTTAGAGGTCATAGAAGGTTCGGAAGGCGAAAAGGCAATCGATATTACGAACTTGCGACAGATGACCGGCCTGATCACGCTGGACCCCGGGTTTGCCAACACCGGCAGTTGCGTCAGCGCCATCACCTTCATGGACGGGGAAAGGGGAATTCTGCGCTATCGCGGCATCCCCATCGAACAACTGGCCGAGTATTCCAGTTTTAGAGAGACGGTTTACCTTCTGGTAAACGGGAGGTTGCCGACCCGGACGCAGCTCAACCGCATGTCCATGCTGCTCAACGACCACTCGCTGGTGCATGAGGACATGCGCAATTTTTTTGAAAGTTTTCCGCGCGGTTCACATCCCATGGGGATTCTGTCATCCATGGTGAACGCCCTGCGCAGTTTTTATCCGGAACTGCAGGCTACCGAAGAAGAAATCAACATTACCGTAACGCGTCTTCTTTCCAAAGTGCGGACGCTGGCGGCCATGTCATATAAAATATCCAGGGGCCATAAAGTGGTCTACCCGCGTCCGGATCTTTCTTACTGCGCCAATTTTTTGAATATGATGTTTGACAGCCCGGTCCGGCCGTATCGGATCGATGAAGACATTGTCAAGGCTTTGAATACCTACTGGATTTTGCATGCCGACCATGAACAGAATTGTTCGACGTGCGCTGTTCGCGTGGTCGGCAGCGGCCGGGTGAATCTGTATGCCGCTATTTCAGCAGGGATAGCCGCGTTGTGGGGGCCGCTGCACGGCGGCGCCAACCAGGCCGTAATCGAAATGCTTGAAGAAATCCATCAGAACGGCAGTTCGGTGGACCGCGTTATCGGGAGGGCCAAAAATAAAGACGATTCGTTCCGGCTGATGGGGTTCGGGCATCGGGTTTACAAGACGTATGATCCCCGCGCAAAAATAATGAAGGAAATGTGCGATAAGATTCTGGATAAACTGAAAACGCACGATCCCTTGCTGGATCTGGCAAAGGACCTGGAATCCGCCGCCCTGAATGATGATTATTTTGTTGAGAAGGACCTGTATCCCAACGTCGATTTCTATAGCGGAATTGTTCTGAGGGCGATCGGCATTCCCACCAACATGTTTCCGGTCATGTTTGCCATCGGCCGTCTGCCCGGTTGGATCGCCCAATGGAAAGAGAGTGTCGACGACCCCATGTGGAAGCTCAATCGGCCCCGCCAGATTTATATGGGACCCAATGAGATGCATTACCTGCCGATGGATGAACGCTAACCGGCAGTCGCGGCCCCGGGCGGGACTGCCGGAAAACCAATAATAACCGGCTGCTAAGGCTTCTGCTTTGGTTTTATGGGCAATACCAGATTCAGCAGAACCCCCAGTATTCCGGCAAGACCGATCCCTTTAATCGAAAATTCGCCGGCTGAAAAAGCCATTCCGCCGATTCCAAAGACCAGTATCAGCGCGACAATCGACAGGTTGCGGGGTTCCAAAAGGTCCTCGCCGGCTTTTACCAGACTGTTTAATCCGACGACCATGATGGCCCCGAAAAGCAGGAGCATGATGCCGCCCATTACCGGGGTCGGGATGGTTTGCAGGATCGCACCGATTTTCCCGATGAAGGCCAGCACGATTGCAAAAATTGCGGCCCAGGTCATAATAGCCGGGTTAAAGATCTTGACGAGTGCAACTGCGCCGGTGACTTCCGAATAGGTCGTGTTGGGGGGGCCGCCCATGAATGCGGCCAGGGAGGTTGCGAGGCCGTCGCCCAGCATGGTGCGATGGATGCCGGGATCCTTTAAGTAGTTTCGACCCGTAATGGATCCGATTGCGAGGATGTCGCCGAAATGTTCAATGGCCGGGGCAACGGCCACCGGAACGATGAAAAAAACAGCCTGCCAGTTCCATTGCGGAACAACAAAATTGGGGAGTGCCAGCCAAGGCGCCTTGAAAACAGGCGAAAAATCAACCAGCCCGAGAGGGAGGGAAACAAGATATCCCACTGAGATTCCGCACAGGATGGGTACCAGCCGAAAAAAACCGCGGCCCAGAAGTGTAACCAGAATGGTGGCGGCCAGGGATATCATGGACACCATCAGGGCCGTCTTTTCAGGAACCAGAACGGCCGCGCCGTCGCCGGTCCGGCCCATGGCCATATGGACGGCCACCGGCGCCAGGATGAGACCGATAACCATGATAACCGGTCCGGTAACAATCGGCGGCAGAATTTTAAGGAGGACATCGCTGCCGTGCCAGCGGATCAACAGGCTCAGGATGATATAGACGCCGCCGGCGGCCGATAAGCCGCAGAGGGTCGCGGGGATGCCCCAGGTCTGCACGCCATAAATAATCGGGGCGATAAACGCAAAGGAGGAGGCCAGAAATATCGGGACCATTTTTTTGGTGACAGCCTGGAATATAAGGGTTCCGACGCCAGCGGTAAAAAGAGCCACATTGGGATCCAGTCCGGTTAAAAGCGGCACCAGGACCAGGGCGCCGAATGCCACGAACAACATCTGGGCCCCCACCAGGCTGTCTTTCAGCCGGAAGTGATAAACAGAGGGAACTGTCTTCTGCGCCATAAAAACCTCCTCACTTGGTTCCGAAAATTTTATCACCGGCATCGCCCAGTCCCGGCAGAATATAGCCGATGTCGTTCAGCTTTTCATCGATTGCGGCCGTATAAATTTCAACGTCGGGATGGGCTGCCTGAATACGACGGATCCCCTCGGGAGCGGCAACGATAAAAAGCCCCCTGATCAGTTTACAGCCGGCATGTTTCAACAGGTTGATAACCGCCAGCAGGGTGCCGCCGGTTGCCAGCATGGGATCCAGAATCAGTGATATCCGCTCCTCAATATTGCTGGTCAATTTTTCATAATATTTGACGGGCTCCAGGGTTTCTTCATTGCGATACATTCCCACTACGCTTACTTTAGCGGAGGGAATGAGGTTGAGAACTCCATCCATCATGCCAAGCCCTGCCCGTAAAATCGGAACGACGGTAATCTTTTTTCCGATAATTCTTTCAACCGTCACCGGGCCGGCCCACCCCTGAATGGTTTCCGGGGCGGTCGGGAGGTCTTTGGTGGCTTCATAAGTCAGGAGGCTGGCCAGTTCAGAAGCTAGATCCCTGAAGTCCCTGGTGGTAACGTTTTGTTCCCGCATGAGCCCCAGCTTATGCCTTATCAACGGATGGTGGACAACATGAACCGCCACGGCAGCCTCCTTCATCATCGAGACTGATTGGGTTTGGGTGAAAATTCTCTTAAAAGTTTGGAGCGTTGGGCGAAGGGACGGCTGCATTTGTTGCAGCGCGCTGCGGCCCAAACCCGATCAGGCTTATCGTATTTTTTCAAAAAGCTAAACTATTACGAAAAACAGTATCAATGCGACGAAAGATTATGGAACCGGCTGCCGAAGGGGAGCCGGCGGCGGAGGTCTAAAAAAGCTTTTTCAAGCACTGCGCTAAAAATGAATTGCCGTCCGGAAAAGCGGTCCCTGCCTTCATATGAGCGACCGTCTTTCACATCAGCAGATATGCACGCAATCAAAAATCTATATATCGCCGAGGGGCCTCTGAAATGTAAATTTAGCCGGTGCGGCAATCAGATTCTGGTAGGTGGCCTCGGTGTTGCCTCCCAGGAGTGAAAAAGGTAAGGCTATAACAAAAACGGCACAGCCGAATACGGTCGCTACAATTCCCACCGGCCGGACCAGCAGAATATCAGCCGTCATTTTTTCTGCGCTGTACCCGGTCTGATCAGATTTGTCTTGCGCCATAGATTCGGTAGCGAAAGGGATTAGAATCAGCGCGGCAATGGTAAGAAAGACAATCGACTGTTTCAGATGTTTATGCATATCCTCCTCCTTTTTAAATGCGAGCTCTCACGTATCACATCAAGCGATCTCAAGCACGGGTGAACCCATAACCCAGTGCTTTGATCATCTTAATTTGTATTAATATAATATTCCTATATAAATTTCAATAGTTAATTGGTTTGAACTTAAAAAAAGAAACTTCCGGGGCAAAGCTGAAGAAAATGGGTTTTATGGCGCCATCGTTGTTTTTTTCCATCCGGCCGGCTTGAATCATTTGGTGTTTGGCGCTATAAAAAAAGCTGTTTGTTTATACAATTGCCGTTCGATAACTGTTTGCGGCGAACCTGAATCGGATTGTCTTTTGAACATGGTGGATTCCAATCGCTATATAGACGTGGCCGTTGCGCTGCCGGTGTACAACACTTTTACCTATCGAGTTCCGGAAAATCTGCAGAATGTTGTTTCCGTCGGAATGCGGGTGCTGGTGCCATTCGGCCGCCGTCGGGTAACCGGGTATGTGATCGGTCCGGGTAAATGCTGCGATCACGCCGAAATCAAATGTGTCCAGGAGGTACTGGACCGCCGGCCCCTTTTTCCGGAAAGCCTCATACCGTTTTTCAACTGGGTAGCCGCCTACTACCTGCACCCGGTCGGGGAGGTCATTAAGGGCGCACTTCCCGGAGGATTGAATCTTTATGAGTATTCGGTTTTCAGGCTGACGGAGCAGGGTGAACATGCGTTGCAAGGAGAAGTTTCCGACGGCCGCGAGCGCGAAGTGTTGGCGTCCCTGCAGACCGGTTCCGCCCGGCTGAAAGATCTTAGCCGTGTACTTCAAAAAAATATTTCTGAAGCGTTTGTCGCAGAATTGGTAAAAAGAGGATGGGTTGTTCAGGAAAATGAACTCAGAGGGGCCCGGACAAGACCCCGGATGGAACGCTTTGTTTCATTGCAGAATCCGGGCCCGTCTAATGAAAAATTTTCGGAACAGACCCGAAAAATTATGGCAGCCCTTTCAGCTGACGACGAAATTTCACTAAAAAAACTTAACGCGCTCGTTCCAAACGCCTCCCGATTGATCCGGCCGCTGCAAAAAGCGGGATATGTCCGGACAAGTTGCAAGCAGGTGTTTCGCGACCCGTTTGGTGAATCGATAGTGTCCGATAAGGCGCCTAAGTTGACACAGGAGCAGTTGAAAGTCGTTGCCACGATTTTAGCTTTACTGGGACGGGGATTTTCAACCTACCTCCTTGACGGGGTTACCGGCAGCGGAAAGACGGAGATATATCTGCATCTGGCTGAAGCGGCCCTGGCGAAGGGATATTCTACCCTGGTGCTGGTGCCCGAAATCGTATTGATTTCTCAGATGGAAAGATGCTTTCGGGCCCGTTTTGGTGAACGGATTGCGGTTTTGCACAGCGGCCTTTCTGCGGGCGAACGTTTTGATCAATGGAGTCGCATTCTGAACGGGGATGCGCCCATCGTGATCGGCGCCAGGTCCGCTATATTCGCTCCTTTGGAAAAAGTCGGGCTGATTGTCGTGGACGAAGAACATGACACATCCTACAAACAGGAAAGCGGCCTGCGCTACAATGCCCGCGATCTTGCCGTGGTAAGGGCGAAAGAGCACCACTGTATTGCCCTGCTGGGATCTGCCACTCCTTCGATACAGTCCGCGTTTAATGCGGACACTCGGAAATTTATTGAAGTAACCCTGAATGCTCGCGTTGAAAAGCAACCTCTTCCGGAAATTCGAGTGGTCGATCTTGGAGAAAATCGGGATGTGCGCGGGATTCGTCGGTTTATTACCGCTGAACTCCAGGATGCAATCAAAGCGACGCTTGCGCGGCAGGAACAGATCCTTCTTTTCTTAAACCGGCGCGGCTTCGCCGGACTGCCGGTTTGTTCGGCCTGCGGTGCGGCTGTTCGTTGTAAAAACTGTGACATCACAATGACCTTGCACCAGCAGGCCAATGCCTATAAATGTCACTATTGCGGTTTTTCCAAAGCGTTTTCATTAACGTGTGATCTCTGCGGTTCGTCTAAAATAAAGCTCCTGGGCCTGGGGACGGAAAAGGTGGAAGCGGCGGTTCAGGCGCTTTTCCCGGAGGCCCGGGTCGCCCGAATGGACCGGGATACAACGGCTCGGCGCGGATCGATCGTGGCCCTTTTGAAAGGACTGAGGGATCGGACGATCGATGTGCTGGTCGGGACCCAGATGATAGCCAAAGGGCATGATTTTCCGAACATAACCCTGGTCGGTATCATCTGCGCAGATCTTTCCCTCAGTTTTCCGGATTTTCGGGCCGGCGAACGGACTTTTCAGCTTCTCGCCCAGGTAGCCGGAAGGGCCGGCCGGGGGAAGGTTCCCGGGCAGGTGGTGTTGCAGACCTACAATCCGAAACACTTCAGCATATTGGCGGCGCGGGATCAGGACAGCAAGCAATTTTATGCCCGGGAAATCGCTTTTCGCAAGGCGCTGAACTATCCACCGTTCTCCAGAATCATTCAACTCAGAATTGTGGGAAAACACAAAGGTCATACCGGGCAGGTTGCGATGGAACTGGGAGAAGCCTGCTGCGCGCTGCGGCAAGGAAGTAAATCCTTTTGCCGGAACTTGGAAGTGCTGGGGCCGATTCCGGCGCCGCTTGCACGGATCGCCCGGGAACACCGCTGGCAGATCCTGATAAAAGGCAAGCGGGTCGGAACGCTTCACCAGTTTGTACGCCGGCTGATACAGGATCGGAATGAACTGTTTAATCAACGCAAAGCCAAGGTTCAGATCGACGTAGATCCGTTTTTTATGATGTAAAGAAGCTTTCAATGAGGTATGAAACGTTTCTGATGACGATTGTTTATGTTTTTTTGCGGCGTCGGTTTCCCCGGCGGAAACCATTGAATATCCAAAAAACTGAACCAAACCAGACAGGAATACCCATTAGATGAAAAATACCAAAGTTGTTGCCTTTGATTGCGACGGGGTCATGTTCGATTCGGTGAAAGCCAATACGGCATACTATAATCACATTTTATTTCATTTCGGCCTTCCGGCCATGACGCCCGAACAGTTCGTCTTTGCCAACATGCATACTTCGGAAAAAGTGCTGGCCCATTTGTTTAATGATCCGGAAATGCTGGCGGCTGCACTGCTCTATCGCAGCCGGATGAGTTACCGGCCGTTTGTGAGGGAGATGGAGATTGAGCCTTATCTCAAACCCGTGCTGCAGGCCATCCGCCCGCATTATAAAACCGCCATAGCCACCAACCGAACCGACAGCATCGGCTGGGTTATCAGTGATCACGGGCTGGAGGGGTTATTTGATTTTGTGGTCAGCGCTCTTGATGTAAGGTTTCCCAAACCGGACCCGGAGCCGCTGCTGAAAATCCTGGCGCATTTTGAGATAGCTCCGCACGAAGCGCTTTATGTCGGGGATTCGGAATTGGACGAAATGGCTGCCTGCCAGGCGGGGATTCCGTTGGTGGCCTATAATAATTCCGCCCTCAACGCGGCGCATCACATCCGGAGCTTGAAAGAACTGGAAGTGATGCTGGTATGCGGGAGAAAACAAGGGTGATATCGCCCGGATCTTTATTTATCCCGGCGTAAGACCCGTTATCCGGTAGTTGAATTCAAAGTCCAAACTGCGACTCCAGCCGGCATCGAATATGGTTTTATACCGGGTGCCGTCTTGGGGACCTATGGGTTTGCCGTAAGAGAAAAACCAGTTTACAACCGGGCTGCCGGTAAAACCCAGTGCCACCCAGTAGCGCCCGGGACGCAAATGCGGCGCCGTTCGTCTGAATGAAAAATCCACCCAGCTGTATCCGGAGACATAGTTTAACCGGTCAAGATCGAGCATATCGCTGGTGTCGACATGCTCTCCCGGTTTGCCTTGATCATCCTTGAACAATTCCAGCCAGATTTGCCCCTGGCCGCCGAATTTATGCAGCGCCAGTGCGACGGCTTGGAGCTGCAAGGGCTTGTCTAAAATAAAAGTCTGGGCGTATTGCCTGCCTTGGGTGGTTACATATTCAGCCGTTTCAACCATAAAGTTTTTTTGCATTTCCATGGCGTCCCCATCGCCTTGTCGAGCAGGGCCCCGGGCTGAGAGAAAATCAATGTTTTGCGGAAAATCCAGATTGCCGAACACAAATGGAACAACATAATGAAGCTGTTTTAAAGCCGTTTCCGATAGATCAGATACCGTCGGCACGGGGACTTCAACCGAAACCCTGGAAAATACGGATTCAACGCTCGGGCAGAGGAGTAATTTGCGCGGGCCGTAATTTTCTTTTTTGGCATGCAGCCGGATGTGATCGGCTGTAAACGCCGCTTCAATATTTTCCTTGAATTGGGGATTGTTTGACGTTCCGGGCTTGTTTGTCCAGCGGATCAGACCGTCCTGTTTGGTCTCAGCGTTGTCCACACCGATTTCCACTCGTATAAAGCGGTTGCTGACGAACATTTCGGTTCCGGAAGGATCAAACGGCACCCAACCGAGGTCGGGAAAATAAACTTCAATCCAGGCGTGCCGCCCCAGCGCCATTCGGGATGTCAATAGGGTATCCCCCACGTTGATATCATAAGGTTCCGAGAGGGTTATGCCGTTGACGATACGGACCGGAATCCCCACGGAACGCATCATGGCGGCCGCCAGGTGGGAATAATTCTGGCAATTGCCGCTGCCGCTTTGAAACGCGTAAACCGCACTGTAACTTGTCGGATTCACCACATAGCGCATGTGATCGACCATCCACGTTAAGATTTGTTGGACGGCATCAAACACTGTTTTGGACGAGAGGGTCAACTGCTGGGCTTTTAGACGGATATCTGCATCCTCCGACTCCACCAGCGGGGTGGCGCCGAGATAGTCCGCATCCAAGCGGTCCTGCCGGGGCATTGGAAAAGGGGTATGTGTTTTCAGAATATTAAGGGAAACGCTGTTTTCGGCCTGAAATCGCATTGCCGTTCGTATCGGTACGGAAGGATTTTGCCAGATGGCTTCAATAATTTTGTTGCCGCGACGATCTCTTTTTTCAGTCTGTTTCCAGGGGGGCGGTTCAAACGAAAAATCCAGGTTTGCGATCTGCTGGGCGTAAGTCGGGGAAACAAAGGAGACCGGCACGACAAAGCTCAACATGAGCTGAGGGGTATCGGGCATCGGGTCAATCTGCTGCAGGATCTGAAAGTCGATATGAGATGACTGGCCGCCGTTTAAAATGTAATTTTCAGCCACTGCCGGGGATGCCGCCAGCAACAGGATAAAGAAAATAACCGATCGTTTTTTCGTCATATCCGTAAGTGCCCCGGGTGACTTGCATGGTGTTTAAACAGTTGGAGGGTCATGTGGCCTGCCGATCGATTCAGGCTGCATCCAAAAAACTTTCACCCTCCGGAATCCCGCCAACGGTTTGCATTATACAGAAATTTAAATGTTTTATAAATATTTTTAATTGGGCAGGCGCCCTTAGGGCGCAAAAACGCCGCTGCCTCCCGATATTGAATGCGACGGGCAATATTATTGTTTTCAAGCAAAAAGAAAAATGATACATATCAAAGTCATATTGTTGCGGTGCGCTGCGGCCCAAACCCAATCAGGCTCGATGATTTGAGAAACAGCTAAATTGATATGAAAAAATGAATAATTCAAACGTGTCCATTATTATACCGGCCTTTAATGAGGCCGCTACCATCGGCGGACTTGTCGGTGCAATTAAAACCCTTGATCCCGATTACGAGATCATCGTGATCAACGACGGCTCCCGGGACAATACTGCTGCGGTCGCAAAGGAATCAGGAGCGACGGTTTATAGTCATCCGTACAATATCGGAAACGGTGCCGCCGTCAAAAGCGGTATAAAGGTGGCGGCGGGCGATATTCTGGTATTTATGGACGGGGACAACCAGCATGAACCCGGGGACATCGCGGAACTTGTTAAATATTTGCCGGAATACGACATGGTGGTGGGAGCGCGTTCAATCGGCTCGCATGCGTCCTGGAGCCGGGCCATCGGCAACAAGCTGTATAACTGGCTGGCATCGTATGTGGCCAAGTTTTCGATAAAAGATCTGACCTCCGGATTCCGCGCGGTTAAAGCGGATATCGCCCGAAATTTTTTATATCTTCTGCCCAATACGTATTCCTATCCCACCACGCTGACCCTGGGAGTCCTGCGAAACGGCGGCAGCGTAAAGTACATACCCATCAAGACCTATCAACGGAAAACGGGTAAAAGCAATATCAACCTGATCAGGGACGGGGTGCGTTTTTTTATGATCATTACCCGGATCTGCACCTTGTATTCCCCCATGCGGGTTTTTTTACCGGTCAGTTTCCTGATGTTTCTCCTGGGAATGGCAAATTATATTTATACATTTGTCGCTGAGAGGCGTTTTACCAACATGAGCGCGCTTCTGTTTGTAACTTCCATTCTCATATTCATGATGAGCCTGATTTCCGAGCAGGTCTGCCAGATGCGGTTTGAGCGGCGGAGCGTCGACCGTTCCACCTTAAGGCCATACGTTGACGGCAAGCCGGACAAATAATGACCATAGAATAATTCCTGCCCTTCGGACTGTTATCCCGCCGAAATCCGATTAAGTTGTTTTCTTATTGACAAATTTTTATGGTATGTTATGAGTAGTATAGCTACTCATAAAGGAATTCAATTTGAACGACCTGCTGTCAGGACTGATTTCATCTAAAACCAGGATTAAGTTGCTGGTGAGATTTTTCTTCAATCCCAAAACCCGTTCGTATTTACGCGAACTGGCCAAGGAATTTAACGTTTCCACCAACTCGGTGCGCGAAGAACTGAATCAGCTTACCCGAACCCATTTGCTGAAGTCCCGACGAAGCGGCCGACAGGTATTTTATATGGCTAACCCGCAACACCCGCTCTTTAATGAGCTGAAATCGATGGTCGGCAAAGTTATGGGAATCGACCAGGTCATCGAAGGGATCGTCAACCGGCTGGGAGACCTGGAAAAAGCCTATCTTATTGACGATTATGCCGATGGCAAGGACAGTGGAATTATTGATCTTGTCCTTGTCGGAAATATCGACCCGTTTCACCTGAATGATTTGAGCAGGAAAACTGAACGCTATATTAAAAGGAAAATTAGAACCATGGTTGTAAGCAGTGAAGAGTTTAATGAATTTTTCCCGAAATTGAAGAATCGTTCCCGAATCTTGATCTGGGAAAAATCAAACCCAAAAAAAATATCCGGACTTACTGGGAAAACGACAGGCGACAGACCTGAAAATGAGGATACGGCATGCATTTAAAAAAACGTGTTCTGGTCACGGGCGGGGCTGGGTTTTTAGGTTCGCACCTTTGTGAAAGGCTGCTCCAAAACGGTTGCGACGTTATTTGTGCTGATAACTTTTATACCGGCAGCAAAAAAAATATCGTTCATCTTTTAAATGACCCCTATTTTGAATTGTTAAGGCATGACATCACTTTTCCGCTGTATTTGGAAGTGGACGAAATTTATAACCTGGCCTGTCCGGCATCCCCCATTCACTACCAGAACGATCCGGTCCAGACCACCAAGGTCAACGTTCACGGGTCCATCAACATGCTGGGTCTGGCCAAACGGATCAAAGCCAAAATTCTGCAGGCGTCCACTTCCGAGGTTTACGGAGATCCGGCGGTGCACCCCCAGCCGGAAACGTATCACGGCAACGTGAACTGCATCGGGCCGCGTTCCTGCTACGATGAAGGCAAGCGCTGTGCCGAAACCCTGTTTTTCGATTATCACCGCCAGCATCACCTGAAAATCAAGGTGGCCCGGATATTCAACACCTATGGTCCCCGCATGCATCCCAACGACGGCCGGGTGGTCTCCAATTTTATTCTTCAGGCCTTAAGGAACGAGCCGATTACCATTTACGGAGATGGATCACAAACGAGGTCATTCTGCTATGTGGATGACCTGATCGACGGCCTGATCCGTCTGATGCAGACATCCGATGAAATAACCGGCCCGATCAATATCGGCAACCCGGACGAGTTTACCATACTCGAACTTGCCCGGAAGGTTATTCAAATGACAGCTTCAGGATCTGAAATCGTCTTTAATCCATTGCCGCAGGATGATCCGAAACAACGCCGGCCGGATATTACACTTGCCAAAAAACTTTTGAAGTGGGAACCCAAAATTAAACTTGAAGACGGTCTTCAAAAGACCATCGAATATTTCAGACAGTTTGCGGAATGAAAAAAATGGCTCTTCGATGTTTTGTGTGGGTAAACAGTTGTTGTAAGTGTTATCGATAAAACGCATTGATTTACCAGGTTTTTTAGACAGGATTAACAGGATGGACAGGATGTTGCCTGCCGGCCGGAAGCCGGACAGGCAATAAACCATTTTGGTTCAACGGGTGTTGATGTCAAACGTAAGTGTCGTACAGCGAAGGAAAGCAGCGAGTTGCCGATTGGAGTGGCCTGGACTTCATCGGCGTTTCACCTTCCGCGAAGCAGATGCGTGTTTCAGGCCGCTCTTTCGGAGCGGCCTGACAAATCATCCTGTTAATCCTGTCAGATATTCTTTTTAGTGAGGTGTTATGGCAAATGTGTTGGTAACCGGCGGCGCGGGATATATCGGATCGCATGCCTGCAAAGCGCTTGCAGAAGCGGGTTATACTCCTGTTGCCTATGACAATCTGATTTATGGCCATACCTGGGCGGTAAAATGGGGTCCTTTTGAAAAAGGGGATATTTTAGACCGGCAGAGGATATCCGACGTAATCGAAAAATATAGACCCGAAGCGGTCATGCATTTTGCTGCCTTTGCATATGTGGGGGAATCAGTTGAAAATCCGGGTAAATACTACCGCAACAACGTGGCCGGTTCCCTGACAATCCTTGAAGCCATGCGCGACCACGGAATCCGCAATATGGTTTTCTCGAGCACCTGTGCCGTCTATGGAAATCCTGAAACGATTCCGATACCGGAAGATCATCCCTTAAAACCGATCAATCCTTACGGTATCAGCAAAATGACGGTTGAAAGGATGCTGGATGATTTTTCCAATGCACATGATATGCGCTATGTTTCATTACGTTATTTTAACGCAGCCGGCGCCGATCCGGATGCGGAAATCGGGGAAGCCCACGATCCCGAAACTCACCTGATACCATTGGTTCTGGACGCGGCCACAGGCAGAAGCAAGAATGTAAAAATTTTCGGGAGCGATTACGACACACCGGACGGAACCTGTATTCGCGATTATGTGCATGTTTCCGATCTGGCCGGGGCGCATGTTCTGGGACTGGAATACCTCAGGGCCGGAGGTATGAATGACTTTTTCAACCTGGGCAATGGGAATGGGTTTTCGGTAGATGAAGTTATCGCCGCCGCCGCAAAAATTACCGGATGCGAAATTAGGGCGATCCGGTCGCCAAGACGTCCGGGTGATCCGGCCGTTCTTGTCGGCAGCTCCGATAAGATCGGGGATACTTTAAACTGGCAGCCGGAATATACGGGACTGGATGACATTCTCAAAACTGCTTGGAATTGGCATCGGCAATCAAAGGCGTGATCATCGGCGGAAGGTTGCTTTTTCCATGTTAAGAGCCACTGTCATGTATACGAGTCATTTGACGCGATGGAAAAAAATAAATTATCCGATCGGGAAATAACGATTTATCGACCGAATCAGCGGCATGATTTGGGCTTTTTTGAGACATGGAAGGTGATGGCTCAAAATATCATTCATTCAAGAGAATTGATCTGGCAACTGTTTAAACGAGATTTTTTTGCCAGCTATAAAAAATCTTTTTTAGGTATTACCTGGATATTCGTGGCGCCTATTATGGGAATCGTTTCATGGGTATTTTTAAATATGACTGGGATGCTCCATCCAGGTGATGTGGGGATACCGTATCCGGCCTATGTGCTGGTCGGCACCTCCATGTGGGGGCTGTTTATAGGGTTTTTTAATTCCGCAAATGAAACTTTGTCGGCCGGTCAAGCGCTTGTGATGCAGGTGAACTATCCTCATGAGGCGCTTCTTTTTAAACAAACTTCTCAACAGGTGGCCAATTTTCTAATAACATTGGTGGTTAATTTGGTTGTCTTGCTGGCATTCGGTGTTGCTCCCAGTTGGAAAATCCTATTTCTCCCTTTGATCGTTATGCCTTTGTTTTTTCTTGGAGCCGCCGTCGGGCTCATTACCTCGATGATATCGATTGTGGCAGTGGATATCAGCAGAATTATCCATATGGTCTTGGGGCTGGCGATGTACTTGACGCCGGTTATCTATTCGAACCGGATAGACGATTCTCTGGCTCGCACAATCATTAAATGGAATCCGCTGACCTACCTGGTCTGCTCGGCCAGAGACATCATCATATACGGCAGGCTATATAATACCGCCGGATTCCTTATCTGCGCTGCGATTGCTTTTTTGCTTTTTATGGCATCATGGCGGCTTTTCTACGTTTCTGAAGATCGAATCATTGAGAGAATGATTTGATGGCGAATGTCGAACAAAAAGATGCCGGGTCTGAATGTTTTTCCGATACAGGAACCGATACGGTTGTATCGTTATGTGATGTTTCCAAAAAATTCTGCAAGCATTTGAAGCGAAGCATGGCATACGGTGTCGTCGATTTGCTGAAAAACCTTTTGGGCATCAAATCGGAGTTTACAGGGCTGCGGAAGGATGAATTCTGGGCGCTGGACAACATCAGTTTCAAACTGAAACGGGGTGAAACGTTTGGAATCATTGGCGCCAACGGTTCCGGCAAGACAACCCTTTTAAGATTGTTAGCGGGGATTTTACCGCCAGACAGAGGAGAAATTTCGATCGCCGGCCGGCTGGGCGCCCTGATTGCCGTCGGCGCCGGTTTTCATCCCCACATGACGGGGCAGGAAAATATTTTCCTGAATGGGGCCATACTGGGCATGTCCAAAAAGGAGATCCATCAATATTTCGACGCGATTGTTGGTTTCGCAGATATCGGTGATTTCCTGGAATCACCGATATCGACCTATTCTTCCGGCATGCGTGTTAGGCTTGGATTTTCGATAGCGATTCATGCCGAAGTCGCTATCTTGCTGGTCGATGAGGTGCTCGCCGTCGGCGATTTGGGTTTTCAGTTGAAATGCTTCAATAAAATCGGAGAATTAAGAAAAAAAGGGATGGCCGCCATCATCGTATCGCATAACATGCATTTGATTTCCTCCTTCTGTGACCGGGTAGTTGTTTTAAATAAGGGCCGGATACTTCATAACGGAAGCGTTGAGGAGGGTATTCGGATCTATAGAAACCATTTGGGTTTTTATACGCCTCAGGAAGGTGAGATCGAAAAAGTGGCAACGGGCTGCGAGAATTTTAAGATCAGTGCAATAAAATTCTCTCCGCCGATGATTGACGGCAAGGTTGTCATGAAGGGATCGTCCGATCTTGAAATTCTCATCACCTATGAAGCGCTGCAGGAATTTAGGGATCTGGAAATTGATATTAGCATGCGTCTGCCGCTACCGATGCCTGCCGATTTTTTTCAGGCAAGCAATAAGGCCTACGCCAAGGAGCTGAATGCTCCGAAAGGGAAAGGGTCGTTGCGCATAACCATAAAAAACATAAACCTTAATAATTTTAGCTCCTTATTATATGTAGCCGTTTGGGAAAAGAAACGTGAAAAATTGATTTTGTGGTGGCGGAATATACCGGTCGTTATGCCGGGCAATCCGCTGATGTCCGGCTGGAGTTGCTTCAATATTGATTACCAGGTTCTTCCGGAAGTTAGCGGCCTAAACCCGTAAATCATTAAAGGCATACGGATGATCCAAAAAGTCAAACGAAATATTCGCAGATATTTCGATAAGCTCAGAGGCCGGATCGACTACGATTCTATCGACCTTCGAAAAATCGACTATGATCTGATTGTCAGGATATGTGAAAACGAAGCACAAAAAAGCCAGGCGCCAATAAATGAAATTTTGAAATATGATCAAACAACGACTGGGATGGCATTGAATGGCGAAAAAGGTTTTCCGGGTGAGCCCGAGTTCGTATCCTCCGGGCATAGCAGGGTCATGCTCAATCGATATTTGTTTGCCGCTCAATGCTTTTGTAAGAATATGAATGTATTGGATTCCTGCTGCGGTTTTGGTTGGGGGGCCTATTTGGTTTCCCACTATGCACATAAAATATCTGCCTTTGACTGCGATCCCGAAGTGATCCGGTTTTGCAGACAAACGTGGCCGGGCAGAAAAATAAAATGGAGAGTGGGGGATGCCCTGGATCTCTCATTTCTGGGTGGAAAAACATTTGACTGCATACTGGCGATGGAAACGGTCGAACATTTTTCCAGGCAGGAGGGTTCAGTCTATATAAAAAATCTGCACGCCCGCTTGCGGGGGGGAGGGATCCTGGTCGGGTCGACTCCCATTGCTCATAACCTGGAGTATGCTTTGGAGTTGATGCAGGAGAATCCCTATCATCTGACGGTATATACTTACCATGAATTAAGATCGCTTTTGCAGCAGTATTTCCGGGAGGCTCACATCGTCAAAAACTGGATGTTTTTTGCCAGAAAGTAATATTAAAACCACCATGGATAAAAAAATATTGTTCATTTCACATGATGCTTCAAGAACCGGTGCAACCATTGTGCTGCTTCACTTTCTCAGATGGCTGAAGGAACATACGGATATGCCGTTTTCAGTCCTCGTCAAGAACAAAAGAGGGGGCGGGCTGTTATCCGATTTTAAATCGCTATCATCCGTGACTCTTTATACGGAAACGCTGGCCGGCAGAATTGAAACCATCGCTCGAATGACCAAAATGAGTCGTTTGCTCAATCTCTGGTTAAAGCTGGGTAGAAGGATGTTCGGCATGAAGTTCAGCCGCGAAGATTTCAATCTGATTTATGCCAACACCGTTACAAATGGTGAAATCCTTGAACTTTTATCGGCTGCCCGCTGCCCGATCGTTTGCCATGTTCATGAACTTGAATGGGGTATTCGCTATTATGGGATGGAAAAATTCGGCTTGACCAAAAAACATTCGGACAGATTTGTGGCCGTATCCCAGGCCGTCAAAGACAACCTCATCAGGAACCACCGGATTCCTTCAAACCGAATTGATCTTAACTATGAATTTATTCCTTTTCGCGCACTCGTGTCAGTCAACATCGAAGAAGCAAAACGAAAGATCCGTCGGGAAATCGAAATCCCGGAAAAGGCAGTTGTCATATGTGCTTCCGGGACGACCGGATGGCGCAAAGGCCCGGATATTTTCGTGCAAACAGCGCTTTATACCAAACAGTTGTTAAAAGATGTTCCTCTATGCTTCCTATGGGTCGGCGGCCAACTAAATGGGCAGGAATACGACAATCTGGCTTATGACATATCCCGGGCAGGTTTGTCTGGCCTTGTTCGATTTGTCGGAGAGAAAGACAACCCGTATGATTATTATGCTGCTGCCGATATTTTCGCAATGGTATCGCGCGAAGACCCGTTTCCGCTGGTATGCCTTGAAGCGGCTGCGCTGGGAAAGCCGATTGTGTGTTTCGATGATGCCGGCGGTATGAAAGAATTTGTCGAGGACGATGCAGGGATCGTTGTTCCCTATTTGGATGCTGCCGCCATGGCCCGAGAATGTACTACCTTAATCCAGTCGGTTGAAATGCGTCATAAAATGGGGTCTTGCGCAAGGGACAAAGTCAAAGACCGTCATGACATTGAATCGGCCGCGCCGAAGTTGTTGGAAATTATAACCAAAACGATACATGCCCATCAGTCCGGCAAAATGGACGGGGAGCATAAATGAACCCTTCGGCCAATCGATGTTCGAAAGCGAGGCATTGAATTGAACCCGCGAGTTTCAGTTATTATACCCAATTATAACCACGATAGATTCCTCGAAAATAGAATTTTGAGCGTGTTGAAACAAACCTATCAGGATTTTGAAGTGATCTGTCTGGACGATGCCTCAACTGATAGTAGCATGGCGATTCTCGACAAATACAGAAATCGGTCCCGATTTGAGATTGTTGTAAATTCGAAGAACAGCGGAAGTCCCTTTCATCAATGGAACAAAGGTATCCGCACGGCTAAAGGGGAATATATCTGGATTGCAGAATCGGATGACCTGGCAAAATTGGATCTGCTAGAAAATCTGGTACGAGTTCTGGATAAAAATGAAAATGTCGGGCTGGCTTACTGTCAGTCCTTATACTTGACCGCCGACCACAACATTACCGGAAGCCATGTCGATGAATTATCGAAGTTTGATGATGTGTTGTGGAAAAGTGATTTTATTCAAAACGGAAGGACGCTTCTGGGATCACATATGGCGGCGATCAATATTATTCCGAATGCAAGTGCACTTTTGTTCAGAAAGAATATTTTTGAACAGGCGGGCGGGGCTGATGAAAGGATGAAACTCTGCGGAGATTGGCTGGCCTGGTCTAAGATGCTGTTAATTTCGGATCTGGCCTTTATCGATAAACCGCTCAATTATTTCCGGGTTCACAACCAGTCCGTACGCAGTCATATTCATCGTACGCATCGATATATATTGGAATATTTATATGTGGTCCGATTTATTTTCAGCAAAGTTTTGATTTCCACTCATGCCAGGCGGAGGGTCGCTTATCAGCTGAAAGCACGTTGGATCCGGCTGCCATTGGAAAATCCGAAAGAAATAACTTTCGCCTTGGCGTTTTATGTCTGCAGAGAAATTCACTTGCTTTTGGGATTCTGGCAGGCAGCTCAGTTTTTGCTGATCGGCTTGATTTCGATGATTCATTTCGGTTTCAAGGATAGCTTCAAAACAAAGTATATTTTGAAAGTTATTAGAAGTCTGGTGCTCAAACATTCAGCTGAAAAAATGGCCGCTGAGGGTGGGCAAAAAATTTATTAAGGAGCGCTTAAATAAATTGACATGATATTACCGGCTTTAATGCCACTTCGCATGTCCACATAATTTCACACTCACTAATAAGCGCTCAAGCGCTGTTTTTCAAGGAGGAAATCTATGCGCGTGCTGCTGACAACCTCGGCCGCGCCTAAGCGGAGTCCCTTTTTCGTGAATGAAAAAAGGTTCCCGTTGGGTGTCGGTTTTCTGCTGTCCATCCTTCGCAAATCCGGGCACCAGGTGTTTTTTATCGACAACTTTGTCCATTCCAGAAAATTTTGGCAGGAAGGTTTTTTAGAGAAGAATCGAATCGATTTTGTTGGAATCTATTCAAGCACCATCTGCTATGACAGCACCCAAGAGATTATAGAAGGCTGCGATAAACTGCGACTTGCAGGCAAGTGGAAGGGGCAAATCATGGTGGGGGGGCCGCATACAAGCGTGGCGGTATCGCCTTTACCGGAGAGCGTTGACTTTATTGTAAAAGGTGAGGGTGAGAAGGCGATTGTCGATATTGTCGAAGGCCGCATAAAACCGGGTACAATTCAAGGAGAAAGAGTTGCTGATCTCGATTCTTTGCCGCTGCCTGCTTACGATATATTCCAAAAGCATATCCCGTCTTATCAGACGACGGTGGACTGTTTCTCCGATCGTCCCGTTTTTACCATGAATACCAGCCGGGGATGTCCTTATACCTGCAGTTTCTGTTCCGTGCAGGGTGTTTGGGGGCGCCACTATAGATTTTTCAGTGCCGAGCGCATCATTGATGACATCAAAAAGCTTAAAAGTGATTTTGGCATTGCTGGTGTTTATTTTCGCGAAGACAATTTTACCGGAAGCCTTAAGAGAGTTGCTCGGTTTTGCGAAATGTTGCTGCAAGATGATACCGGAATCAAATGGCTGTGCGAATCGAGGGTCCGCCCGCTTTCGCGCGAGATCATGGCGCTGATGGCAAATGCCGGTTGCCGCTGGTTGTATTTGGGTTGTGAGAGCGGCTCGCAGCGAATTCTGGATTTGCTTAATAAACAGATAGATGTTGAGGATATCAGAAAGGTGATTACCTGGGGCAAGGAGCTGGGTATCAAGTGCTATACTTCCTGGATTGTAGGCGTACCAGGGGAAACCGAAAAAGATCGCCGGATGACCCATGATTTGATCAGAGAACTGAAACCGTTTTCTGCCGGTGTACATGTTTTTACCGGACTGCCCGGTAGTCCCCTGTATGACCAGATGGTTAAAACAAATAACTATATCTATAAAGACCACCTCGGGCTGCTGTATTCGGAGGAGTTCAATCGGTTGGCGGTGCATATCAATGCCTATCTGTTTGAAAATAGATTTTGTCCGGTCCAGTCAACTCCATTCAGGATCTACAAAACGCTCCGAAGAAGTCTGCTCCGATTCGCAAAAAAACATCCGCGCGCATTCAAGCAGTTTGCCGACCACCCGGTTCTGAACCGTTTTAACGAATTCCAAATAAAGCTGCTGTCAGGCCTTGAAAAGATTTCAACATAGCAGCCGCCGACGGCCGCAGGCACATAACTCGGCGCAGCCGAAAACGGCGTTTGAATCAAAATGACAGGTTAATTAAAATTGGCTCCGAAAATCAGCGTTATCATGTCCGTGTATAATGGCGGCAAATATCTTTTTGCTGCGATCGACAGCGTTCTGGCCCAATCCTACCCAGATTTTGAACTGATCATCATAGACGATGCCTCAACGGATGATACCCATCAGATTCTGGCACAATATGCTGCCGGCGACGATCGCATCATTTTGCTGCGAAATAATGTGAATATGGGTCTGACGCGCTCACTTAATAAAGGACTTGGCGTCGCCAGGGGTATATATGTCGCCCGGCAGGATCATGATGATGTATCCCTGCCGCTACGGTTCGAAAAACAGATTCAATTTCTGGATGCGAATCCATCCACGATTTTGGTTTCATGTAACTTTGACGTGATTGATTCAAGTGGAAATTTTGTCCGGCGCAAAAACCTCAACTGCGAATCCGTTCTGATTGAATGGAATCTCATATTTTCGAATTATTTGGAGGGCCACAGCCAGGTCATGTTCAGAAAAGGCCCGGTTCTGAGCCTGGGCGGCTATCGCGAATCGTTGGCATATGCCCAGGATTACGACTTGTGGCAACGGCTATTGCGATTCGGCCGAGTCGTTATCTTGCCGGAAGTCTTACTCAACTATCGGGTTCATCAGGAACGGGTGACCCATCTGGCCGCCGACAAACAATTTGAAAATGTTTTAACTGTTTCTGCGGTGAAAATTGCCGAACTGAGCGGTGAACATATCGACAAACGGGAAGTTAAAAACCTCTGGATATTCTGGTGTTTGGTCTACCGCTATGATTTGATTCCAAATAAGTCGGCAACATGGATGGCTGTCCATACCCGTCTCAAGTCGATTTTTTCTGCCTTCATTGCCGGTCGCGTCGATAAAGATCCGGCTAAAAAAAAGAATGGTGCACGTTTGATTCGCCGGGCGATAGCCAGGAGATATTATCGGTGGGGCATTTTTGAATTGAACCAAAGGCGCAACTTGATCCGGACCGCATTAATGTTCGCCGGCGTCGTCTATTGGCTGCGGTTTGACTTTATAACTTTAGGACTTGGAGGACTCCGACGGCTTGTCGCCCAGAAAATAAAAACGCATTTCAAAGGGGGCGGCAAATGCATCCTGCGGTAAGCGTCCTCATGTCCGTCTACAATGGCGCTTTATATCTGCCGAGCGCAATTGACAGCATCATGGCGCAGACGTATTCGAACTATGAATTTATTGTTATCGATGACGGTTCATTGGATGATACCTGGAATATCCTTCAACGGTACGCATCCAAAGATAAACGTATCCGGTTAATCCGCAACCAAGGCAACATCGGTCTTTCAGGATCTCTCAACAAAGGCCTTTGGACGGCACAGGGCGCCTATATTGCCCGCCAGGACTGTGATGATGTCTCCTTGCCGGATCGAATTGAAAAACAGCTGGCATATCTGGAAAATAATGACGGAGTGGTCATGGTATCCTGCAACTTGTACCGGATTGACGCGGCCGGTCGCCTGATGCGCAAAGATAGAACCGACTGCGAAACCGAATTGATACCCTGGTATTTGCTTTTCTCAAACACAATCCGCGGCCATAGCCAGGTGATGTTCAAACGCGATTCGGCTATTCAGGCAGGCGGATATTCTAAGGAGTTCAGGTATTCTCAGGATTATGAGTTTTGGATAAGATTGTTAAAGTTCGGCCGAATCGCAATAATGCCGAATTTTCTCCATCAATACCGGTGGCATGAAAACAGAGTCTCGCATCGATCTGCGCAAGAACAGGTCAGATACGCTGCCAAAGTATCGGCGGCCTATCTGAGCGAAATAACAGGCGAGCAAATGGATTGGACCGATGCTTATCGGCTTTGGTGTTTTTGGACGATTGAGCCGACCCAATCGCTTTATTTCCAGATACCTGAGAATCTGAAAACAATTCATACTCGCTTGAAGCAAATTCGCAAAAAATATGTTGATTTAAAGTTAAGCGATCACCCTCACAAAAAACGGCTTTTCCGCAAAGCCGGCGATTCGGTCGGAAAGCGGTATTTGAAGTGGACGTTATTCCACATCTATCGAAAAGCCCGTCCGCAAGCTGTGTTTTGGGCGTTGGCCTATTCGGTATCTTGGTTAAAGCTTCGCTTTTTCCCAGTTTTGATCAACGTTTTATGGTCATCATTGGAGAACCTATGGACATCCTCGGCGGGGCAGCGAAAATAGACCGGTTTAAGCCAGCGGCAAATGGATAGAGATGAATAATATATTGGCAATTGTTCTTAATTGGAACGAGCTTGATTTGACGAGGCGGTGCATTCGCAGTTTATTGGATCAAAAAATGACCGCCTGCGATGTGTTGGTCGTTGACAACCATTCTGATGAAGAAACCGTCGAAATACTGCGGAATGAATTTTCGGGGATACCGATTCACCGCAATACCCGAAACCTGGGGGTTTCGGCCGGCCGCAATATCGGCATAGGCTATGCTCTCAGAAGGCAATATGGGCATGTTCTTTTGTTTGACAACGATGCGATTGCAGACCCATACATGCTCCATCGGCTGAGCGAATCCGCAGAACGACATCCCCAGGGGGGGATATTCGGTCCCAAGATATATTACGATGATTCAAGCCGGATCATCTGGCGGGCGGGATGCACCTCCTGGAAATGGACCTATCTGCACGCAGGGCATACCCTGTTAAAGCGATTCTATCAACTGTTCGGCAGACCCTTGCCCATGGCTTTCGATTCGATAAGGGGTGAGAATCAGTCCGACCGTGGGCAGTTCGATACCGAAGAGGATATCGATTTTCAAATCGGCTGTGCGCAGTTGATCAAAACTGATGTATTTAAAGCAGTCGGGTTGCTGGATGAAGAATTTTCACCTTATGGATCAGAAGATATCGATTTTTGTATTCGCGCAAAAGGATCTGGCTGGCGGATACGATATGTGCCGACAGCGATTTGCCGCCACCGTGTCGGTGGCAGCTTCCAGGATGAATATCAACGGACATATTGTAATACCCGGCACATACTGCTACTTGCCCGGAAGCATCTGCGCCCGATCTATTTCTGGTTGCTCTATTTGCCCGATTTTCTATGCCTGACGCTGCCGTTGATGCTGGCAGAAAGTGTTTTTCAAAAGAAAAAAGAACGTCTCAAGGCGATTGTCGATGCCATTGCCTGGCATCTGTCGGATATCAAGTTGCGGGGGCTGCATCTAAGCCGAAAGCGGGCATTTACTTCGCTCCCGGAACATAAAACAGATGGCTCAGGGGAGGCTTGAACACCCTTTTGCGGGAAGTCAGGCCCCATAATCCTATTTTAAACAAACAATATTTTTAGGCAACGTCAAGCTTTTTGAAAGTAAGAATATTTCAATGGTCCAGGGATTATCAATCCCGTTTTTTTTAGCAGCCTTGTTAAGGGTCTTGACGAAGAAGAAAAATGAAGACCATTCCAGCTAGGTTAACCATGTTAATTTTTTTCTCCCAGCACCTGCCCGGTATCTTTCCAGCCAAAGACATTAACTCCTTTATGCACAAGCTTTTCTGCCCCCTCCGTAGACCAGGGCAGGAGATATGGCCAGGTTTATGCAAATTGTCAATTGGTTTAACAAATTACATAAGTTTTTGGGCCTTCATGAAAAAGTTTTTCACATTATTTTACAAACCGATTCCGGAAACAGAGGACTGCCGGCCGAATATATCTGCCACTTGATAATATTGCAGCATTTTTAATTTAAATTGACAATATTTAAATATGCGACTATTATATTTTTATCACCAAATCAGGAGAATGACAGCATGATAACAGAAAGTGTCACAGTTTCAAACAGGGGTTATATCGTCTTGCCGGCGCATATTCGCAAAGAGATGAATATCAAACCGGGGACCAGGATACTGTTGAGCAGGGAGGATAACAAGGTTATCCTCCAGCCGGTTTCTTCTTTCACAGAAAAGCTGTCCGGACTGACGTCCGGCAGCTTCGGTAAAAATGCCAAAGATGTTAATGATTATATCAATGCGGAAAGAAAAGACCGATGAGTGTGATCAAATCCACTGCCTTAAAGAAGGCGGTTCAGGATAAACACATACTGATTGATACGAATATCATTTTAAAAAAGCCTTGGACAAAGATTTCGTTTTGACGTTTGATGTTTAAAATTTATTGATTTATTTCATTTCATTCCTACTATGTAAAATAGATGACTAAGGGGGAGCTTAAACACCCCTTTGCGGAAAGTCATGTCCCATCTTCCCAATGCTTTCATCCAGCCGGGGTAATTACCGGTTCTGACGTATTCAATAAACGGCACCTCCCACAGCGGTTTTTCTTTCGGCGGTTCCTTATCTCTGCTTCCGAATCTTTTGTGAAGCCTGATATCCCTCGGTCCGCTCGGGTCGGGCCAGCCCGGGGTATCGATGGCGCCATATTCGAGGATGCCGAGTCCCGCCTCTTTGAACAATTTTTTAACCCTTGTAAGGTGATTGAACTCCACCTGTCCATGCGTCCAGGGGAAGCCGAATAGCTTATGAATCAGCCGGTGCCAAGGATAGCCGGGCTGGAAGTTGTTGCAAGTAACCAGCAGCACGTATTTGCTTGAAATTCGTTTCAGCTCTTCTAAATACAGGGGGGGATCATCCAGTCCGGTCCAGGTCACGAAATCCCAGGACAGGTCGAACTGATTGTCGCTGAAACCGGAATGGTACACATCGACATCCGAAACGGTTTGAACCTTATCCCGGATCCCCAATTCATCCCACCCGTACATCATCTCCATTTCCGGGTTTACCAGTGTTACCTGACAACCCGCAAGGCCAAAGCCGATGGAATATAAAGACCCGGCCGCTTTGGCCCCGTGGCTGGGCATTTCAACCACATTCCTCAGCCCCAGTTGCTTTGCCAGAATCTGGTGCAGTTGCAGCAGGACATAGCGGTCATAGGTCACTCCGAACACTTCCACTTCTTTTGTCATTAATTCCCGCCTTTTAGACCCACCCTTTTTGTTGATACCATCTTACCGTTTCCCTTAAGCCGATTTCCGGGTCGATCATCGGATTAAAACCCAGTTCTTTTTGAGCTTTTTCAATGGAGAAAACTCTGTCCGCAAGGGTGGATTCGATGTTTTTTCTGGAAAACGGAGGAGCCTTGCCCGCCAGGGAAAATGTTTTTTCAACGATCGCCGCCAGTGATAGGGCCGCCCACTCAGGAACAATCAAAGGAATCCTGTGAACCCCTAACGACTCCTGAATGATCTTTCTGAGATGGTCAAATGGCTCGGATCGCCTGTTGGTGATAAGATAAATCTCACCGGGTTTGCCTTTTTCCAAGGCGGCAAGGATACCACCGACAGCATCTTCAGCATGAATCAGAGGGGTTAACTTCGGCTTCCTCCCCACTTTGGGAAACAGACCTTTTTTTGCCAGGCGGACAAGCTTTAACAGGTCTCTGCGATCGCCCGGGCCATAAACCATGGAGAATCGGGTGATGACGGCAGGCAAGCGCTGTTCAGTCACCATGCGCAGCACTTCTTTTTCCGCCCGAAGCTTGCTTCGGCCGTAAGAGTGGTGCGGGTAGCAAGCACTTTCTTCCGTTGCCGGGATATCGCGGCAGATACCCATGGCAGCCACCGTACTGCAATGCACGATTCTTTTTACGCCTGCCTCCAAAGCCGCACTCATAACATGGACTGTTCCCCGCACATTGACCGCATCAAATTGGGATTCAGCGGCAGAAAAGTTGCTCATATGCCCCAAGGTTGCCATGTGGATGAGACCGTCCGTTCCATCGGGCGTACCAGCCAAAGTCTTCGGGTCGGTTATATCTCCGGCGACAAACTCCACATTCAATCCCTTTAGTGGAGTGATATTGCTTCCCGCCCGGATCAAGCACCGGCAGGAATGCCCCAGATCCGTCAGCCTTCTAATCAGAAAGGGACCGATAAAGCCGGTAGCCCCCGTTACCAGGTATTTCATTATGCCTCATATTTGTTATCGGCCCAGAAAATATCATTTTAAAATTTCGGCCTTGAAAACAACGCCCTTTTTGGACGTGAGAATTTAGAGTACAAAGAGGCGCAGCATCAATCCGCGTTCAGCGGTATAGTTCATGCGATGCTAAAATTTGCCTGCTGCCGCAACGATATATCGACCTAACCCCAGAATTACATCCAGCCGCAGACTGCACAACCGGAGCGCACAACGGACGAGCAGGGTCTTGTTGTTAAATACCGGAGTTGCAGCTCTGCTTGCGGCTGCAAACCCTTCGACCCGGATACTTATCAGGTTCAGATTATTGACCCATAAAATTTTTTTTAAGGTATTTTTTGTAAATAGGCTCAAGTGGCTTTTGGGATGCTTCCTGGGAGGCTTGTTTTCAGGCAGCAGGAAATTGATAATTCGATAATTAAACGGGAACAGCGCTTCGTTCGGGACTTCAATAATGGTCAGGCCCTTGGGCTTGAGAATTCGATGCACCTCCCCGAGGAATGTGGACGGCGCCGGGATGTGTTCAAGAACGTGGTTCATATGGACAACGTCGAAGGAATTATCTGCAAAACGAGCCTCTTCAAGGGTGCAGTTGTATATATCCGGAAAGCCGCGTTCAGTCAGGTAATTGCAGGCCCATTTCGACACATCAATTCCCACCGCCTGCCATCCCCGATCTTTTGCCACGTCTAAAAATTGACCCGTGGCACATCCCACATCCAGAACCCTGCCCGGATTTCGTCCAGACATAAATTCATCAAACTTTTCTTCAAATAGTTTTTTATGAGGGGCGACAGCCGCTAAATATTCTTTTTGATAGTATTCTTTTTGATTGATCCGGTTCCGGTCGATTAAATTTTTGCTGCGAGGGTTTTGATATCTGAATCCGCATTCTCGACAGCGAACAACTTGAATCTCATGATTGCTGTATATTTTTCGGGAGTTATCTTTTCCACACAGCGGACAGGGAATAAAAATATGGGTCCTCATCAATGTCCTTTAGCCCGTGCATCTTTGTCTTTAATGCGCTTTAGATGCTTTTACCGGTTTCCAGTAATAATAAATCCAGGCGCCATATTCCGCCAGAACCCATCGTATTTGCCGGCCATCCTTCCACCATGCGCGTTGATCAAAAGGGTCTGATTTCGCCGATACGGAACAGATGGCCAACTTGTTCTTAAACATCCGCTGCCAGATGTAATGGGCGCGGCGCGAGTGATATTTGCTCGTTGCTAAGATGATTCTGCTGAAACCTTTAAGAATAAGTTCATTTCCGACCGCTTCGGCCTCGCTGATGGTGTCATAAGCGTCTTCGGTACTGATCCAAATAATGTTGCTGCGGGGGACGCCGAATAGCGACAGGATGCGAAGTGAATTCTCATACCAGGGACAGCAGCTTTCAAAGCCCTTGTTTTCAAGTTCGCGCAGAACATCGGTTTTGCGGTTTCCATTAATCACGACCGTTTGAGCAAAACCCCTTTTATAAAGCGAAGCCGCTTCGATCAGCCGCGGGTAATATTCCACGCCCGAATTCAGAACCACGACGGCATCGGAGCGAACCGGAGTTTCATCTTTTACTATAAAACCGCCAATGGATTTCAGGATGGGGTCTGAAAACTGATAAACCGCTGCCGCTGCAATCAGTATAAAAACTGCGAATTTTAATACGCCCGGGGTTTTTTTTTGCGTTTGATTAAATCTGTAATCTGCCGTTTTCATGGTCAACCTCGAATAATTTCACGCATAACCCGTAATAGTGAGGGGCCATGTAATAACATATTGGAATAGGTTTGGTTGGCCAGCGGACAATTGCAGTTTCTCTTGTAGATGCCGGTGCGAACCGCATCCGCCCGGGGGCTTTGCCACAACTTTTGAAAGTCATAATCAAATTCACGCAGGTTTCCCATCGACCGGTCATAGCCCAGCGTACAGCAGGCCCAGACATCCCCATAGGGGGATAGATGCGCATTCGAAATTCCGGCGTAACAGGGTATAACCTGTCGGTGCTCCCTTAATATCCGGATGGCCAGATCATAGTAGACCAGTCGGAAAGCGCCCGTAATTCGATGAAAGAATAACCGGCTCTTCATGTTTGCCCGGATGAGACGCACAAAATGTTCGACCGCTTTTTCATAAGCATCCGGGGCGGGGGTGATCGGGTTGCCGCTGTTGAACATTTCCGAACGCTCTTCGGCAATCTCATTGCGATAGCTGTCCGTGCCCAGTGCGGTAACAAAAGCAGCGATTTCTTCGATGTCGTTAATATTCCAATTTGAGATAACAGTACCCAACTCTACGTGGAAATTGGGAAATTCCGGCTGCAGTGTCTTTAAACGCTGAAAAAGCGACGTGACTTTTTCAAAGTTGCCTTTAACGCCCCGGATTTCATCGTGCCTGTCGCCGATATGATCCAGGCTCGGTTTCACCGTCAGGTGAACCCGGGGAAAGCTGGTTTTTAGAAAGTTTAAGATCTTATTAATCTTTTTGTCAATCCGTTCGATAGCAATGGCGTTTGTCGGAATATGAATAATGCCGGGTGAAAGGTATCGGCAGGCGAGTCTGATGATGTCGGTGATCTCCGGCCTTAAAAAAGGTTCACCGCCGCTGATGTTGAATACATAAATATGGCCTATGGAACAAAAGATTTTTTCAATTTCAGCGAGGGTAAGTTCTTCGCTCCGTTTTTCAGGATGGGCCTCATATAGACTCCAGATATTGCAGGTGCGGCAGCGTGACTGGCAGACATTGGTAACCGAAAACGTCAGATTCAGCGGCGCCCCGGGGGATGCCATTTTCCGGCGCGCCAGGCGATATCGAATCATTTTCGGCAAAACTTCACGGAGATAGCCCACTGTTGTCAAGCCTCGCTGAGGGCGTCGGTATTCCCCAGTACTTTTCGATATACAGTCATGGTTTTTAGGACGATGGCCGGCCAGGCCAGTTTCAGGGCGACCCTTTCGGCTGCTGCGGCCATATCGTCCAGTCGGCCGGGTATGGTCAGGGATTCCACCAGCACATTCGCCAGGGCGGTCGGGTCATTTGGAGGAACAACAAAATGCGGGTCCTCTACCAGATCGGGCAAGCCCCCGACCCGGGTTACGATCAGGGGCTTTCTAAAAGAGAGCGCGCCGGCGCCGGCTCCGCTTTGACTGTCGAAGTGATGATAGGGAAGGATAACCATATCGGAAGCCGTATAATATTTATAAACTTCATCCGAGGGAATGTAATCGAGACAGGTTGAAACCGCATGCCGGATATCCAGTTCATCAATTAAACGGGAGTAGGGCGCCCAGCTTTCCCATAATTTTCCGGCAATCAGCAGGCGCGCTTTCGGGATTTGCCTTTGAACCCTTCCAAAGGCTCTCAAAGCCGTTTCGATTCCTTTATACGATCGGATCGCTCCGAATAAAAGGATGACCTTATGGTCGGGTTTAAATCCCATGGCGGACCGGATGGACTCCCGATTCCCATTCGTCTTGACATGAAAATCAAGCGTGCCATGGGGAATCAGGCTGATCCTTGCGGCATTAATTCCGTAGTCCGCAACCAACTGCTCTTTGTTGAGGGAAGTGTGGACAATGAAGTGATCCCCCAATCTGAAAACAAGGCTGGAAACTTTCCGGTAGAGGCTTGAATGTTCGTGGGATCCGGTATTGTGAACGGTAAAGACGACCGGTTTTCCCCGTACCTTGAAGGCGCCGCAGATCATCAGATAAACCGGGAAAAGAGGGAGGCTCCACCACTGGGCATGCAGTAATGGGGCTGTGTTGAATAAACCCGCCTTTGCCCAACCGCCCGGATTATACCAGGTCAAAAGGCGGCTGACTTTTAAATCGGCATGTTCAACGGGTGGAAAGGTGTGGTCATCTTTTAACCCGCCTCCCGGATAGGCAAAGGCCGGATAAAGTTTTTTAAAAGAGATAAATTCAACGGGTACCGCATCGGCCATTGCCAGAGCCAATTCAAGGCAGTAGCCGCTCAGTCCCCGCAGGGGCGGCAAAGTGCCCAGCATGGCTATTTTTTCTGTTCGGTTCAAAATTATTGAGCGGCTCTTTCCTTGGCCAGTTGCTCCGGGCTCATGGTCCAGAAAGGTGTTCCATCACTCGTTAACCGGACTTTAACGGAAAAATTTTCTCCTCTGGTTATCTTGTTGGCCATGAAAACCTCTTTTGCGTTGATTTCCGCCCAGACCCCCCTGACCTTGACCCGGTCTCCCTTTTTAAGTCCGATACTTCTCGGGCTCATAAACCAGGACGGAGCCAAATGCACCAGAACTTTTTCAGTTTTAGATTCGCTGACAACCAGAGCAACGCAGGGAGACATACCGGGGAGGGGTTCGACCTCCTTGATTTCTTCCACGGTTCCTTTGAAAGAATCCAGCTCTTTGGCATTATATAATTTGTTGTAGGGGCTGCCGATCTCCCAGCCGCTCATACCGGGTTTTTCCTGGGCAAATCCGTTTGTCCCCCAAAAAAGGATGCCCGTCAGAGGAATCAACAGAATCATTATTTTGTTAAAATATTTAAGCATGGTTCCCCCCCTCATTAAAAAATCATTAATAGCCGATACTGTAATATTATAACCGAAAATAAATATACTGCAAGCCGCTCTATGAAAAAAAGGTTATATTCAAAAGCCTCTCCCTGGGTGGACGGACAATAAGTTTTTGGCCGAAAAGTCTGATTATTGCTAAATAAATTCGAAATCCGAATTCGGATTTTGCCTGAACGGGGGTTTTCGTTCAGGCACTCATTACGTACTTCCGGCCGTCACCGGATTGCGCAGGGTTCCGATGCCTTCTATCACCGACTCCAGCATGTCTCCCGGTTTCAGATAAACCGCAGGATCCCGAGTGTATCCGACACCGCTGGGGGTTCCCGTTAAAATAACGGTCCCCGGCAGGAGGGTCATATCGGTGGAAAGATAACTGATGAGTTCGGTTACCGGAAAGATCATGTCGGATGTATGGGCGTCCTGCAGGGTGTTGCCGTTGAGGATACATTTTAACTGCAGCGACTGGGGATCCGGAATTTCATCAGGGGTAACCAGAACCGGACCCAGCGGGCAAAAGGTGTCGAAGCTTTTCCCCCGGACCCATTGGCCGGAACCGGCGTGCGCCTGCCAGCGCCTGGCTGAAATATCGTTGGCAATCGTATACCCCGACACGTATTGCAGTGCATCCCGGGCGGTTACATTTTTAGCTTCCCGGCCGATTACCACCGCCAGTTCCACTTCGTAATCGGCTTGAGGGGGATCCATGCAGGCGGCGGGTATGACGACCGGATCATCGGGATGGGCCAGGGTGGCGGGGTTTTTCATGAACAGCGCCGGGTATCGCGGAATTTTAAAACCGGTTTCTTCCGCATGCTGCCGGTAATTTAATCCGATGCACAGAATTGCCTTTGGCTCCAGGGGCGCCAGCAACTTCTTAACCTTTACCTGACGGCGGGTGTCCTCCAGTTTATCAAACAGTTGCCCCTCCAGCAAATCGGCGATCCCCTCGCGATAATTCCGCCCAAGGCGGATTTGATCTTTTTCATCCAGAAATCGAACAATTCTCATGATGTCATCCTTTCAAGGGTTTACAAGCGATAAACAGTCGGCTTTTCTTCTGCGTCGATATCGATTCCAATGGTGTCTCCGGTTGCAAATCCGATTCTACGGATCTCCTTGATGATAAAGTCATGACGGTCCGCATGCCAGTAGACGGACCAGAGCGGATTGCGGACCGTATCGACCCCGTAGGCTGAATGGGTACCCAGATTAAATCGGATTTTGTCTTTGGCAATGAGCGTATCAGCCTCTGAAAGAAAATAGTCTCGCCTGTATAAATTATTGTGAAGTGCCTTGGAAAGCTGTTTTTGAAAATCGGGCGTGTCATCCAGATAATGATTTGCGATCTGGAAAAGATCTTCCGGCACCTGAATCGAAACACCTAAAATACCAAAGCGTTCATGGCGCAATGCAAAAGTTTCCATCTCATGATCATAGGCCGAAATTGTGGCGAGAATGTCATCGATTAAAGTGACCGGCTCTTTGCCGCCAAGAACCAGGTTTTCGCATTTCGTGATGATATCGAGATAGACGGTTATGCTGTCCATGATAAATATCGGCCGTTCACGGTAACTCCGTCTTTTTCGAATTCTGCGAAGACCGTCCAGCCGAATGGACCGTTCGCTTTCCTTCAGCATCAGGGTGTCGATATGAGAAATATCCTTCGCCTGGACGACACAGATGTCCCCTTCCTCAGAAATAATATATTCGATTTCACACCTGAAACCCAGATAGTTCTGGATATCTTCCGATACCTGCAACAGCTTGCGGTCATGGGGTGTTTGGGTGACATAGGGATCTTTCTGGACCTGCTGGTTTCGATTAAAACTGTATCCGAACTCCCACTGTTTCCCAAGCTTTTTTGCCATAACGTTGATGCCGTCGATATAAGGCATTACAACGACGCCCATTTCGTCCAGGTCGATATCCGGCGCGTTATTGAACTTCTGCTGTCTGAGGATCGACAGCCTTTTTGAAGACTTTGCACCGGTGATCATCCGTTTCCGGGCGTATATAATCCCGCCGACATCGGCATAGGTTTCCAGGGAATCGAATGTTCCCCCTTTATAAAATTCTTCCTGGGGGTGCCCGCTTCGGGCGATTATCTTAAAACTTTCGCGGTGGCCGGTTATGAAGGATTCCAGGTTTTTGAAATTTTCATTTCTGAAATCAGCCGCCGGGACATAGATGAAATCCGGCACATTGAAGTTTCCTTGTTTCAGTTTATCCAGGAGCCTGGCTTTTTCCGGCAATGTAGACTTCATTGATCTAACTTGTTGTTGTCCTGAGTTTAAAAATTCTGACCGCGAATGGACCCAGATAAAAAATAAAAATAATACACAACCGGCGTGCTGTCATCCCCGCATAACACCGCCTCCATCTGAACATACGTTTTTCAATCCCCGCCCCTCTGTTGCATATAATTTTCGAGGCGTCCGATGGCCAGGGAAAGGCTCAAGGTCAAAGCCAGATAGAGCAAGGTTATCGTAATCCAGACTTCAAACGTCAGGTAGGTGGCCGACATCAGTTCGATTCCCTGAAATGTAAGCTCCTGAATGGAAATAACCGATACAATCGCGGAATCTTTAATGGTCGAAATAAATTGACCCGCCAATGGCGGCAGAATTTTCCGGACTGCCTGCGGCAGGATAACCAGGAAAAGCCGTTGCATTCGGTATAAGCCGATGGCGGCGGATGCTTCCCATTGCCCTTTTTCAATGGATTGAATACCGGCCCTGACAATTTCCGTAATATAGGCGCCTTCAAAAACCGCCAAAGTGATGACGGCTGATAAAAACTGAGGCAGCAGGTCCGGCGGCGCGAACAGAAAAGTCAAGACGGCCACGGTTTGATCCGAACAGCGGTTAAGGAAGGCCTCAATTTCCGGGGCCGGCAAAATCTGACTGCTGACGAAATAGTAAAAAATGAATATCAGGACAAGGGGCGGTAAATTGCGGATCAGTTCAACATAGGTACGACTGAGCAATCTCCTGAACAAACTGCGGCTGATCCGCATGAGTCCCATTACAATTCCAATCAGCAGCGCCAGCAGGGTCCCCCATATGCTCAGCCGGATGGTGGTGAGAAGTCCCAGAATCAGAATGTTCGCAACCCATTTCTGCCGGACGGGGTCATGCCGGAACAGGAATTGGGGCATGGCGGACCATTGCCAGTTATAATCAAGCCCGGTCCTGATCTTATGAGTCAGATAAAGGCCGACGGCGATAAAAAGCAGGGTGATGGTTATATTCAGCAGCGTATGGGACTTTTTTGCTTGATACACTTCAGTCCTCGGGAAGCCAAAATTGGTTCTTTTCCCAATTTATTTCAGCAGACTTTCCCAGTCCATAGTTCCAAACCAGTAATGATTACGGTCCTTTAACCAACCTTCGGCCTCGACAAAACGGATCCAGTTATTGAGATAATTCAGCGTGTCGACATCTCCTTTACGAATGGCAAAACCGATCGGTTCTTTGGTAAAAGGGCCTTCAATGGGGAGAAATAATTTATCCGGGTTCTGGATTGCGAGCTGCGCCGGCGCCGGTACGGAAGAAACGACGGCATGCACCCTTCCGGTCAGGATTTCCTGAAAAACCTTGGATTCATCGTCAAACAATCTCAGCGTCGCTTTCGGTATAAATTTTTTAACGGCGCTGACCGGCGTAGAACCCAGCCGGGCGGCGATGGTAACATCCGGCCGGTTGAAATCTTCCAGACGGCTGAAACCGGCGGCAAGTTTTCTGTCGGCAACGATGGCCACGCCGCTGTAATCGTAAGGGATGCTGAAATTGACCTGCTGATTGCGTTTGGGCGTGATGCTCATGCCGCCGATGATCACATCGAATTTACCGGTCAGCAGCGCCGGAATGATGCCGTCCCATTTGGTGGGAACGAATTTAACCTTGACGCCCGTGTCCTGCGCCAGTCGTGTCGCCACATCGATCTCGAAACCGATCAGCTCGCCGGTTTTGTCTTTCATCGCCCAGGGTTTAAATGTCGACATGCCGACCTGCAGGGTACCGCGTTTGAGAACCTCTGCAATAGTGCTTTCGGTCGTCAGCTGCTGCTGGAGTTGCCCGGCATATCCCAAACCGGTCGTTACAAAAAAAACGATAAGGCCTGTCATGATGATTGAAACGGCTGCTTTTGTTTTCATGCGGATCTCCTTTCGCGGCAAAAAAATGACAAATGAAAAATTAAACATGGATTTTAAAACGGTTTTCCATCAAGCCAACAAGAACCGACAGAGAACCGGTAATTAAAAGATATATGAATGCAACCAGAAACCATATCTCAAACACAAGGTAGGTTTCGGCAATAATCGATTGCCCCTGCATGGTCAGATCATAAATGGCGATGGTGCTGACCAGGGCGGAATCTTTGATAAGGGAGATGGCCTGGCCGGTCAGCGGCGGGAGAATCCAGCGAATCGCCTGGGGGAGAATGATATGCCGATAGGTTAAATAGGGGTTCAGTCCCAGGCTGTAGGCCGCTTCCCACTGGACCTTGGGGATCGATACGATTCCCGCCCGGAATATTTCCGAAGCATAGGCGCCTTCGAAAAGACTTAGAGCCAAAACTGCCGAATAGAAACGGCTGATGTCCAGCACCGGTGAAAGGACAAAATAGATAAAAAAAAGCTGAACCAATAGAGGGGTGTTCCGGACCAGTTCCAGATAAACGCGAGCCAATACTTTTGCGGCGATTGAATCCGACAGGCGCAACAGTGCCGTCAACAGCCCGACTATGAAAGCAAGCAGGAGGCTGATTCCCGAGATCTGAAACGTCACCATTAACCCGCTTATCAGGGGACCGCCGACCAGCCGGCCGTCCTGTATCGAAAGCATATAATGAGACACCCGCTGCCACTGCCAGTGGTAACCCAGTTGCTGCGAGCCCCTGGATATCAACCATGTGGCCGCGGTTAAAACGAGGATAAACTTTATGATGTCGATCCCATGGGATCGCATGAAGTTTTTGATCATCATGCGAGCAGGTTTGAATTCAGCCTGGCGTATCATAAATTTTATTAGGGGTCGCAAACCCCCCTGGCAAAGTAAAAACTGCTGAAATCATTTGACGAAACGAATCCCATTTCCATGCTGACATACCAGGCGGCGGTAAAGGACCGCCGGTCGCAGCTCCACAACCATTTCTGCTTTTGACTGAAAACCGGTTCGATGCAGAGATCTCCGCCATGCGGTGTCCGGGAGACCAGCGTCAACAGCTCGTCAATGGTTGGGAGCCGCCAGTTGTCATGCCCGCCGAAATTCTGCCGGTTTAAAGTTTGGATATACGATCCGGCGTTGTTCCAGTTGACGGGGTAGGCCGTACCGGCCAGTTGCCAGATTAATCAACTCGAAAGATCCTGAACCATGTCGGCGGATCGGATCTTAAATTTGTTTTTTGTAAAACATAACGGGCGCCAAAGGTGATCGAGTCCGAATGTAGTCATCGCTTTTTTCAGCGCAACTTTGATACAATCCTTTCTGCGCGCCGAAGTTTGAGGTTTTTCTTCGCAACTATCCGTATTTGCAAGATTTATATTCTGATCCCGTTCGAGTGTGCACATCCTTTCTTTTTTTTTCTGCCAGTCTGAATCAAGGTTTTCAAGAACCGCAAGCATTTCAGTCGCACTGGTGAATCGCCGGCTACTTTGGGGGGCAATCGATTTCAAAATGAACGCATCCCACTTTTCATCCATATCCGGGTTGTGCCGGCTGGGGGTGTCAGGATTTTCCCGCGGAAGCCTGCCGGTCAGCATTCGGTACAGCATGATTCCGACGGAGTAAATGTCCGCGCTGAAATTAACGCCGTCAGGGGCTTCTTCCTGTTCAGGGGCCGCATACCAGGGGGAGCCGACTTTAAGATTCGGGGGTCCCCCAAATAATTCCCCCCTCAGCTTGTGCAGGCCGAAATCGCAGATTTTAACCGTATCCTGTTCGGTGATCAGGATGTTAAAGGGTTTGATGTCGCGATGGATAATGCCGGTATGATGCAGACAGGCCAGTCCTTCCAGGGTCTGGCGGATATAATGAATGACCTTATCGGTTTTGAGGATGCGGCTTTCCGTTTCGGTTTGATAGGTTTCGCCGATAATAGACCCCAGGTTGCTGCAATAGTAATCCATAGTGTAAAAGAGTTTTCCGGCGGCTTCGCCGAAATCCCATACATCGATGATGTGCGGATGCCGCAGGTTCGCGATCGTCTCGGCTTCAGTCATAAACAGGGTCCGGATCTTTTCAGGGCCGATCAGATCCAGCAGCAAAGGGACGGGGTCCAGCAGCTTCAGGGCCACGATTTTACCGATAACCGGCAGTTCGACCTTGAAGACTTTGCCCATGCCGCCGCGCCCGAGCAGTCCGCAGACTCTGTATTTATCAATGGTTCTCATTTTAGCTGTTTATCAAATCATGATGGTCTCGTAAAAAGTCGAAAACGAGCTTTTATCGTCATTCCCGCGAAAGCGGGAATCCAGTAATTTGAGATGGTTCTGGATGCCTGCCTTCGCAGGCATGACGGAATTTAGGACTTTTTACGAGTTTGTCAAATCATCGTATTTTTTCAAAAAGCTAAACTATTACCATATTTCGAATTTGGCCGATGGCATTAATCATACCCTCCGGGCTTAAAGCAAACCAAGCCCCACTGGAGTCGGATATTTGTCAGCGCAGCCGGTAAGCATGTGGTTCCGGGAGACCTGCCGCAATTATTTTGGCAACGACCGCCTCAATATCATAGGGAACATAGCGCACCTCGATTTCCCGGTTTTTATCGTCCCAGATAATATATTTGGCATTGTTGTTTTCATCCCGCGGCTGGCCGACGCTGCCGACGTTGATGATATGACGTTCAACCGTTTTGAGCGTAATAACACCGCACGGAGGCGATTTATGAATGACACCGCGCCCATCGAAAGAAATCATTTCGAGCACATGGGTGTGACCCACAAAACAGATCTCTTCAGGCATGGAGCCGAATGTCGAAACGATCTGATCGTCTCCGACCTGAAACAGGTACGTGCTGATGGAATCCGGCGGAAACCCATGAACCCATCGACAGCCGTTTAGAATCCTGACAGGGGCCAGACCGCGGATGTAATCAATGGAATCAGCCGACAGAAGCCGGACCGTCAGAACAAGCGACCTGCGGGCAAGAGGATTGAAAAATTTCAAGACTTTAGGGTCCGTCACGCCTTGTTCATGGTTGCCCATAACCGTTGGAATTTCAAGTGCCTTGACCTTTTGCACGACCGCTTCGGGTTCAGGGCCGTAACCCACCAGATCGCCCAGGCAGAAAATGCCGTCAACATTAGACCGGTCAATGTCATCCAGGACTTGGCGAAAAGCTTCCATGTTGCCATGAATATCCGAAATTACAGCCAATCTCATAAAATTTCACGGTTTTGAAGGCTCCCATCCGGCTGATATCCGGGTAGGAATTTAAAAACACAAGAGCGCTATTGCATGATTTTAAATGCGGTTGCCCCAATGGGACGGCCACGATCATTCCTTATTTGTCCCGGATTAATCTATAACAACTCGTCTTAAATAAAAAGTCAAAAATATTAAAAAAGCACAGAGGTTTCAGGAAATGTCAATTTAAGTATTGACAAGACCGTATATCATATATCATATATTCTTAACCCTGCAGGTGCAAAAACAGGGTTAACCCCGCAGCGGGTTTCATGCAGCCCGCGTCTGGGCCTGAAGCAGGTTCCCGCTCTATAAGGACTGCGTGGCTTTTGGAACCAATCTCCGGCATGGATGCAGAGGAATCAAAATAGATGGATGTGCAGTTTAAAACAAAGACCGAGATCGTTCATGCAAAGCTGCATCAGGATATTATTGCCGGGAAACTGAGGCCGGGCCAAAGAATCATCATATCCGAACTGGCCAAAGACTTCGGTTTCAGCGAAATTCCCATCCGGGAGGCCATCCGATCCCTTGAAACCGCAGGACTGATCCATTTTACGCCGCATGTCGGGGCGGTTATCAGCGAATTTAACGATAGGGAATTTTTAGAAATATACATCATCCGGATAGAATTGGAAGTGCTGGCTACCCGACTGGCGGCCCCCTATATCACCGAAACGGATCTTAATTTTCTGGACAAAAACGTTAAAAAAACCGAGAAGGCGATCAAGGAAAGCAAGCACAATAAAATCGGACCGTTGAACAAGGAATTTCATTTGAGAATTTATCAGGCGGCGCCGTACCCATATCTCCTGAATTTAATTAAAAGTTTATGGGAGAAATTTGAATTATACCAGAGCGTGTTCGCCTATGTTCCGGATAGAGCGGCACCTTCCTGCCGGGAGCATAAAAAAATTATTGAGGCGCTGCGGCTGAAAAACTTCAATCTGGCAGAGAGTCTGGTCAAGGATCAGAAGGAGTGCACCATCCGGGCATTAAAAGAACGTTTGCGTGTGGTCGAAACGAAATAAAATATCCGAATAAGAGGGCCTAAAAATGATAACATCTGAAGGGAGCAAAGCCATTGAATAAGAAGCGCATCGTACTTTGCGGCTTCGGCAATGTCGGGCGGACATTCGCGCAACTGCTGGCGGAACGGCGGCAGGCGGTGGCGGATAAATACGGGCTGCAATTGGATCTGACGGCCGTGGTCGATATCGGCGGAGCGGCCGTGGCAACGGATGGGATTTTGCCGGTGGACCGGCTGCTCTCTCATGTCAAACAGGGCGGATCGGTGGAAACTTTTGAAAATTACGGGGAGCCGGGTTTGAGCGGCAGGGCCCTGCTGGCGTCCGTTACCGCCGAAATGCTGGTGGAAACGACCCCCACCAACCTGAAGGATGCCGAGCCCGGCAAGGGCCATATCCTGGCAGCCTTGAAAAACGGCAAGGATGTCGTTACTGCCAACAAGGGGCCGCTGGTTCTTTTTTACGATGAGATCATGGAACTGGCCCGGGAAAAGGATCGCCATGTCTACATGAGCGCGGCGACGGCGGCTGCCTTGCCGACCCTGGACGTGGGGCTGCTTTGCCTGGCCGGCGCCAGGGTACAGGCTATCGAAGGAATTTTAAATGGAACGACCAATTATATCCTTACGCGCATGACCATGGAGAGGTGTTCCTATGAAACCGCTTTGCGGGCCGCCCAGGACATGGGCATCGCCGAAACCGATCCGCGTCTGGATGTGGACGGGCTGGACACCCGCAATAAAATGATCCTGATCGCCAATCGGCTGTTTGATAAGAATTTCACCCCCACAGATGTTCCGGTAACGGGAATTGCCGGCATTACCCCGGATGATATCGAAAGCGCCCGAACGGAAGGAAAGGTCCTCAAACTGATCGGTGAATGCCGGATCGAGGATGGCAACGTCCTGCTCCAGGTCGGGCCAAAACGCCTGGGCATGGATCATCCCCTGTCTGCCGTTAATTTTTCCGAAAAGGGGATCAGCTATCTTTCGGATACCATGGGGCGGGTAACGGTCACCGGCGGCAAAAGCTCGCCGGTGGGCGCTGCGGCTGCGCTGTTGAAAGATCTGATCCATGCATATCTATTTTCAACGGAAGGAAGAATTTGACGCGATTGAGGGACGGCTAATAGTGATGGTCTCGTAAAAAGTCGAGAACGAGCTTTTATCGTCATTCCCGCGAAAGCGGGAATCCAGTAATTTCAGATGGTTCTGGATGCCTGCCTTCTCAGGCATGACGGAATTTAGGACTTATTACGAATGTGTCAATTAAATTTTGTTCATTCGGTATTGTTTCGGATTTCAAGCTTGGTGCTTCGGATTTGAATTGCACAAACCAGGAATACTGAATTCTGAAGTTGCTTTGAAGATCCAGGTTTTTCATAATAACCAATTAGACAAACTGTAAGGAGGTTTAAAACAATGAAAGTCGCTAGACGGATGGATCAGATTCCCTTTTCGGGAATTCGAACAATTTTTGAAGAGGTTATCAGGCGGGAGAAGGCGGGCGAGAAACTGATTCACCTGAATATCGGCCGGCCGGATTTTGATACACCGGCTCATATCAAGGAGGCAGCCAAGAAGGCGTTGGATGAGGGCAAGGTTCATTACTCTTCCAATTACGGCATTCCCGAATTGCGGGTTGCCCTGGCTGAAAAATTTCAGAAGGAAAACAACCTGTCCTATGATCCCAACAAGGAGATCATTGTTACCGTCGGCGGCAACGAGGCCGTCCTGATGACCATGATGGGGCTGCTGGACCCCGATGACGAGGTGCTGATCCCGGACCCCTGCTGGCTGAATTACTTTTATTGCGTGCGCATGGCCGGGGCAAATCCGATTTCGGTTCCGGCCCTGCAGGAACATGACTTTGTCCCTCAACTGGAAGACTTCCGCTCGCGGATAACCTCCAGGACCCGCATGATCATCATTAACACTCCCAACAACCCCACCGGCGCCGTTTATGAAGCCGGATTCCTGCAAGAACTGGCGCAGCTCGCCCAAGAGAAGGACCTCTACGTTCTATCCGATGAAATATACGAGAAAATGGTTTATGACGGCAGCCGTCATATCAGCATCGGCAGTTTGCCGGATATGAAAAAAAGAACGATTACGGTCAGCGGTTTTTCCAAGAACTATTCCATGACCGGCTGGCGCCTGGGGGTTGCAGCGGCGGACAGTGAGGTCATCTCGGCGCTGGTCCGGATCCATCAGTATGCCACCATCTGCGCGACATCCTTTGCCCAGTATGGAGCGGCGGCGGCCTTAACCGGTCCGCAGACTGAAATGGAGAATATGATAAAGGAGTTCGACCGCAGAAGAATTCTGGTTTATAATGCACTTAAAGAAATGCCGGGGATCGACGTGGTCAAACCCCCCGGAGCGTTTTATATTTTTCCCAGCATCAAAGAAACGGGCAAGACTCCGGACGAGATGACGCTTTATCTGATTGAAAAAGCTAAAATTGCGGTGGTTCCGGGAAGTGTTTTCGGGGATTACGGCAATGAATCCATCCGGATTTCCTATGCCAATTCCTATGAAAACCTGGAAAAGGCCATGGAGAGTATGCATGCCGCCTTAAAGAAGCTGTAATGGATGATACAAGCGGCGTTTGGATCGAGGTGACAGGAGAAAAGTCAACCTTACCATAAACCTAAAAACGCGGGAGGAATCAAAAATGAAAATGTCATGGAAAAATTTTTCAGTACTGTTTGTGGTGGTGTCTTTGGCGCTCGGCATAGGCGTCAATGCCCAGGCAGCCGGCAAGGTCCGGGTCGCTCTGGGGGATGTGGCCTCTGTGGAAACCCTCTGTTTTCTGGTTGCACTGGATCGCGCCAAGGATCGCGGGGTGAGTTATGAACTGACCGCATTTGCGAAAGAGGAACTCGCCATCCAGGCCATTATCAACGGTCAGATGGACATCGGCGTGGGCACCCCCTATTCGGTCATCCAGAAAACCAAGGTGCCGATCCGCAACTTTTACCAGATGAGCAAGCTGATTTTTTTCGCAGTGGTGTCGAAGGAATATAAGACCTGGAAGGACCTGGACGGTCAACCCTTTACCTTTCATGCCCGCGGCACCGGCACCGAAGCCATCGGCAATATCATTGCCAAGCGTGAAGGCATCAACTTCGGCCAGCGCAGCTACGTTCCGGGTTCCGAAAACCGGATCATCGCCATGACGAAGGGTCAGATCAAGGCCTCGATTGTAGACCTTGCCAATAAAAATAAGCTGATGAGCATGGCCGGCGACCGCTTCCACATTCTGCCGGGCGTGACCGATCCGGTCACCGACGAAGCCCTGTTTGCCGATATCAACTGGCTCAAGAAAAACAAGCAGACGGTGGCAATTCTGACCGAGGAACTTCTGAAAACCTGGCGGGAGATGACCGCAGACCCGACCATCATGGACAAGGAACGCAAGAAACGCAACCTGCTTTCGGATCTTCCCAAAGAACTGCTGGCGGAAGTTGACAAGTTTTACAAGGATGCCAAGGAAGGCGAGTTGTATGATCCGAACGGCGGCCTGAATGCACCCAAAGTGGACTTTGAATTTTATGTGAATGCCGGCCAGATGACCGGACCGGCTGAAAGTCTCAAGGTCGAGGACTTCTGGTATCTTGAACCCTTGGAAACGGCCATTGCCAAGCTGGGCAAATATTAAAAAAGGCTGAAGAGATCAGTTGTCAGGGACCAGGGATCAGGGATCAGGGTCGGTGATCAGGAAAAAAAGTTGGTGTTACTTTTCCTGGCTGACACCTGCTCCCTGACACCCGGCCCCTTCTGTGTCTTTAGCCTATAAACTTAAAATTATTGAGGCCAGTGATGTCGTCCTTTTTTTTACACCCCTTGATCTTAAGGCTTATATCCATTGTGATCGTGTTCGGTTTATGGGAATATGCCGGCCGCATTCCCATCAGTCCGGCGTTTCCGACGTTTTTACAAACCATGGCGGCGCTTTGGGTCATGATCGCCGACGGTTCCATGGCGGCGGTTTATCCCACTACCCTTGAGCCCCTTGGGATCGGGCTCCTGATTTCATCCTTTTTCGGTGTGGGTTGCGGCATTTTCATGGGACTCAACGAAAAAGCCGAGTGGTTCGCCGCGCCGGTCTTTATCGTCATGCAGGCGGCTCCGTTGGCGGCCCTGATTCCGCTGCTTACTTTTGTTTACGGCATCGGTCTGACTTCTAAAATTCTGACGGTCTGCATCATGGCGTTGCCGGTAATTGTTTTAAACGCTTTTACCGCCGTGCGTCACACGCCGGAATCGCTGGTTGAGATGGGCCGGTCCTATCTCGGCAGCAACCGTCAGGTGATTCTCAAGATTATTTTGCCGGCGGCCAGCCCGGTGATCTATGCAGGCCTGCGTCTCGGCGCGGCCATGGGATTTATCGGGGCCATTCTGGCCGAGCTGCTGATTACCCCGACGGGAATCGGCGATCTGATCACCTATAACCAGTCGATAGCCGAGTACGATAAGATGTACGCGGCCATTTTTTCAATTATGGTATTTACCGTGATTTTCATCGAAATTTTAGAACGTTCTGAATATATGTTCTTCAGACCAGACAAAAGGGTAGCCTCATGAGCAATATGACTGAATCAGATTCAAGCGCCGCGGTTCCCGCTGCCGTTGCCGTTGAAAACCTTTCCAAGATCTATCCCGGGGGAGTTGAGGCGCTGAATAATATGACGCTCCGGTTCCCCAAGGGAGAGCTAACCTCCGTGCTGGGTCCATCCGGATGCGGCAAAACCACCCTGCTGAAAATTATTGCGGGGTTGCTTCCGGCGAATGCCGGGACGGTTACGGTCAACGGCCGGCCGGTTACCGGTCCGGGTCCGGAGCGGGCCTTTGTATTCCAGGATTTTGCCCTGATGCCATGGGCCTCGGTTCTTCGCAATGTCGCTTTCGGGCTGGAACTGCGCGGCATTCCCAAATCCGAACGCATGGCGGTTGCCGGAAAACAGATTGAAAATGTGGGGCTGAAGGGCTTTGAAAACCACTATCCGCACCAGCTTTCAGGCGGTATGCGCCAGCGCGTGGGACTGGCGCGCGCGCTGGCGGTGGACGCCGAAATCCTTTTGATGGACGAGCCCTTTTCAGCGGTGGACGAGCAAACCCGGCGCAAATTTCAGGAAGACCTTCTCGGGGTGGTGCAGAACGAGAAAAAAACATTTATTTTCGTTACGCATTCTATTGAAGAAGCGGTTTATCTTTCCGACAGCATCGCCCTGCTCTTGCCGCGACCCAGCCGCGTTTCCGAAATCATCAAGCCGGCTATCCGGCGGGACATCGATCCGGATGCGATTAGACGGGATGTGGTTTATCTCGATACGGTCGAACGGATCTGGCAGGGGCTGCGCAAGTATATTGATTGACAGGTAGGAGACGGCATGAAACTATTTGGAATCAGGCTGCCGATGATGGCATCCCTGATCATCTGGGCAATCATCTGGGAGATTATCGGGCGATTGGACTTGTCGATTCTGCTCCCGCCCCTGAGTCTGGTTATTATCCGGATGTTCGAAATTATTCCGACGGCTACATTTTTTAACGCGTTTTGGATAACGGTCAAGGCATTCCTGATCGGAACGGCCATCTCCATTGCCGCAGGAATACCCATCGGGGTTCTGATGGGACGCTCCATTATTGCAGATCGGATGCTGCTGCCGTGGGTCAACATGTTCCTGAGCGCCCCTCTGACCGCCCTGGTGCCGGTCCTGATGACCCTGTTCGGATTCGGCGAAACGACCATCATCCTCACCACCCTGCTGTTTGCGATCTGGATTATCGTTCTGGATGCCCGCGCCGGCGTAAAAAACATCTCCCAATCCCTGGTGGAAATGGCGCACAGTTACGGCGCCAACGGCTGGCAGGCGTTTACCAGGATTTATGTCTGGGCGGCGCTGCCGGAGATCCTTGCCGGTATCCGATTGGGGTTTGTGCGCGCCATCAAGGGCGTCATCATCGGTCAACTACTGGTTTCGATTGTCGGTTTCGGCCGGTTGTTCGAGCTGTATTCTTCCAACTTTTTGATGGAACACATGTGGGCGCTGCTGCTGGTCCTTTTCTTCTTCGCCTTTCTGATCGCAGAGGGAATGGGATACATCGAGCGCAAGTTTTCGTACTATGCTTCTTCGAGATAAATCAGGCTGAAGGCTGAAGGCAATTAGGTAACGCCGCCTTTTGATCAATCTACCTTCAGTCTTCAGTCTAACGGACTTCAGCCTATCTACTGATTACCCCGTCGACAATTTGTTTAAACTCGGCCAGCGTCAACAGCGCTCTTTTCTCAGTTCCTTTAGCCTTGACCCCCTTTAGGATTTTTGCGATGGTTTCGTCGGCAACCCCCGTGATGCCTAATTGGTTCAGAGTATATTCCACCGACGCTTTTCCGCTCTTCTTGCCGAGGACGACTTCACCTTCGCGGCCGGTCAATTTGGGGTCGGTGGCGAACATGGCCAGGGGGGTTTTCATTACGAGATCGATGCCGATCCCGGATTCGCGGGTGTAGTTGCTTTCTCCGATGACCGGTTTGTTTCTGGCGGGCATTACGCCGGAAATCTCCTGGACGGCCTTGCAGAGCGGCATGATTTTATCCAGACGGTAATTTGTCTGAAGACCCATCAGCACATGCAATCCCATGATCAGTTCCTCGAGGGCGGCGTTCCCGGTCCTTTCCCCGAGTCCGTTGACGCAGGAATGAACCACTTCGGCGCCGGCGGCAACGGCCGCCAGTTCGGTGGCCACGCCCATTCCGAAGTCATTATGGGTATGAATTTCTACGGGAAGTCCGGTAAGGGCTTTGGCTTTTCTGACGAGATACTGGATGGCCTCCGGCAGGGCGCATCCCATGGTATCGACGATGCCGATGGAATCGGGCGGGGAATGCTCCATTATTTTGGTAAAGAGATTCGTCAGGTCTTCCTCACGTGCCCGGGTGGTGTCGTAGGGGAAATAGACCACGTACAATCCCTGCTTTTTGGCGTAATTGATGCAATCGACGCTTTTTCTCAAAACGTCTTCCCAGGTCCAGCCGAATTGATACTTCAGTTTGGGATAACCGATGGGAATTTCAATCACGACCCCATGGGCGCCGCAATCAATGGCTTTGTCGATATCGACCGCCATGGCCCTGGCAAAAGTGAAAATCCTGGCCTTTAATCCCAGTTTGCTGATGGCCTTGATGGCGTCGAAGTCTTCATCGGAAACGGCCGGCATTCCGGCTTCAATCCGATCGATGCCGACCTCATCGAGCAGTTGGGCGATTCTGATCTTATCATCCTTTCGGAAGACCACGCCGGGAGTCTGTTCACCGTCCCTTAAGGTGGCATCGTGAATCTCGACCTTTGCCGGCCGATCGATTTTTTTGCGAACGTCTTCAACGAAATTATAGGGGCTGACCCACCATTTGTTTTCCTGGAAATACAAATCCTTCATGATTAATACAGACTCCTTTCAGTTACGGATTTTCTGCTGCAATCATCCGTATTTTGGGTAGCAGCTCAATAAACAGATCATAAAGACCGGGATCAAAATGGGAACCGCGGCTTTCCTGCATCATTTTTAAAATCTTATCTTCAGACTCGGCTTTATGATAAACGCGATCGTGACTGAGGGCGTCATAAACATCCACGATGGCCAGAATCCGGCCCACCAGCGGTATGTTTTCTTCCGCCAAACCATTGGGATAGCCTTTACCATTCCATTTTTCATGATGAGAGACGGCGATATCATGGGCCATTTGCAGCATGCGAAAGTGGGATCCCTCCAGAATCTGTCCGCCGATGGTGGTGTGGGTTTTCATAATTTTAAACTCTTCGGCGGTAAGCTTGCCGGGTTTCAGCAGGATCGCATCGGGAACACCGATTTTGCCGATATCATGCATGGGGGCGGCCAGGCGTAAATCCTCAACTTTGTCCGGTTCCCAGCCCATGGCTTCAGTCATGATGGCACTGGACAGAGCGATGCGGCGGACATGCCCGCCGGTTTCCTCATCCCGGGTTTCAAGGGCGGTCAGGAGCCGGTAGATGGTTTCTTCCTGGGTTTCACGAATCACACGGGTCTGTTTCAGGACGATCTTTTCCAGACCAAGACTGTACTCTTTCAGGGCCCTTTCGAGCCGAACCGTTCGCTGGCCGACGCCGATGCGGGCTTGAAGCTCATCCGGGTCGAACGGTTTGATGAGGTAATCATCAACTCCTTCCTCGGACAGGGCTGCGACAACATCGCCCTTATAGCTTCGGGAGGTTAGAAAGATCGTGTAAACAAAAGGTTTGATGTGGCCGTGCTTATTGACCTGACGAACCAGTTCCATACCGTCCATTTCGGGCATGTTCCAGTCGGTCAGAATGATGTCGACATCATCGGATAGAAATTTTGCAAGAGCCTCCCGTCCGTTTTCGGCGGCAATGACATGATGACCCCATTTCTCCAGGAAATGACGAATTCGGTTCAGGGTAATGGCGTCATCTTCGGCAATGAGTATATTCAACGGGTTTCTTCCTTGGCTATTGCAATGAGGGTCTGCTTTAGGTTTTCCATCTCAACGGTCAATTTCTCAAAAGCTTTTTCAACCCCGTTAAAATCCTGGATCCGTCCCATTTCTTCAAGATCCGAGGCGGCCTGGGCGGTTGTTTTGGCCTGGAAATTTCCCACCATGCCCTTCATGGCATGTGCCGTAATGCGAAGTTCCTTAGCGTCATTGGCTTTAATGGCCGCTTCGATATTGGACAACATCCTGGGAAAGTCATTCAGGAACATATCCAGGGCTTCATGATAAAAAGCCAGGTCGTTGTCAAAAGCATTTAAAAGAGCGTTTTTATCAATGGCTGCCAAGGTTTCTTTGGGTTTTTGCCCCGAAAAAGACCGGGTCGGTGGCGCGGCAACCGGAATGAGTTCGGCGATCATATTCTGGAGGGCATCGGAGGAGATCGGTTTGGAAATGTAGTTGTCCATCCCGGCGGCCAGACAGCGCTCGCGGTCGCCTTTCATGGCATGGGCCGTCATGGCGATGATGGGAGTATGGCTGCCTGTCCGGCTCTCCAGTTTGCGGATTTCGGCGGTGGCTTCGAATCCATCCATTTTGGGCATCTGGACATCCATCAGGATAATGTCAAAAGACTGTTTGGCGACGGCTTCAACAGCTTTGATGCCGTTTTTGGCAATAATGGCCTGATGTCCCCAGCGATTCAGCAGACGCTGGATAAATTTCTGGTTAAACGGCGTATCTTCGACAACCAGAATTCGCAACGCCTGTTTGTCAAATTGCATTTGGGGTTTGAGATCTTCGAGACTAATTTCCGGCCGGCCGTCGCCCAGGCCGAGGGCGGTTTTAATAGATTCCAGAAGGTCTGAGGCACGGACCGGTTTGGTAACGGTAGCCTTTACACCGATGCCCTTAAAATCAGGGTGGCTGCGCAATGAAGAATGAGTCAGCATCATGATGATCGGCAGCTCCAGGGAAGTCATTTTGTTGATTCCGAAGGCAAGCTTAAAACCATCGGATTCCGGCATATCGGCATCAATAATGGCCAGTTTAAACTGTGGAGCCGTAGAATCGGAAACCGACAAGAGACGCTGGGCTTCATTGGCGTCGACAGCGCTTATGGGAGACATATTCCAATTTTCAAGGAGTTCCCGGATTATTTGCAGATGGGTGGGATTGTCGTCAACCACCAGGACCCGCTGGCCGGAGACATCGAAATCGGGTTGCGGGGGCATGACATCCGCCGCGTCCTGATCCATTTTGAAGCGGGCGCTAAAATGGAAAATACTCCCCTTGCCCGGTTCGCTTTCAAGCCATATCCGCCCTCCCATCAGCTCCACCAACTGGGAGGAAACGGCCAGTCCGAGTCCGGTACCGCCGAATCGACGAGAGGTGCTGCCGTCGGCCTGTTGAAAGGCATGAAATATACTGGAATGCTTGTCCTGAGGGATTCCAATACCAGTGTCTCTGACTGAAAAGTGCAAAATGGCGCCGGTTTCAGACAACTGTTCTTTTGTTACCGAAACAACCACTTCGCCATGATCGGTAAATTTGATTGCATTGCCGGCTAAATTCAACAGTACCTGGCGAAATCTGGCGGGGTCGCCCAAAAGCCGGTCCGGCACATCGGGTGCAACCCGATACGCCAGTTCCAACCCTTTTTCGTGTGCCCGGATAGCGAGGATACGGATGGATTCTCCCAGAAAATCTCTCAGTACAAAGGGAATTTCATCCAGTTCCAATCGACCGGCTTCGATTTTGGAAAAATCAAGGATGTCATTGATAACCGATAGAAGTGAAAAAGAAGCCGCTTTGACAACTTCCAGATCCTCGCGCTGATCCGGACTTAATCGGGTGTCCAGCACCAGTTCGGTCAGGCCGGTGATGGAATTCAAGGGCGTTCTGATTTCGTGGCTCATATTGGCCAGAAATTCACTTTTGGAACGGCTGGCGGCTTCAGCCGCCATTTTTTCCTGACTCAGGGCTTCAGCCTTTTTCCGTTCAGTGATATCACGAATAATGCCCCGGAAGCCGATGGGCTGATACTTTGCATCCTTGATTAAAGATACGGATGATTCAACAATCCGCATGGTCCCGTCTTTTCGAATAATCGTACTGTCGAATGCCTTGATTGATTTGGCGGTATCCAGAACAATTTTAAATATATCAAAGATCTTTTTGGCGTTTTCTTTATCAACAAAGCGTTTAAAATTGACGCCTTCCATAGCATCCCGCTCATATCCCAGAATGCCGCACATGGCGTCGTTAAAGAACCTGAAATTTCCTTTCAGGTCTATTTCGTAGTAGCCGTCTTCAAGACTTTCAACGATGTTTCGATACTTTTCTTCGCTGTTCGACAGGGCTTCTTCCATCTTTTTGCGCTGATTAAAATTGTATTGGGCATGGGAGCCGAAAATAATGAAGAGACAGCAAACAATCAAACGCGTCCAGACGCCGCTGATGTCGATGCCGAAGAGCCCTCGGAAGAAATTGGGTTCATAGGATATGAAGATATATAATAACGAATCGAGAACCCAGTACAGTGCCGCCAGGCCAAATCCGGTCAGAACGAATTGGTCGGTCAGATTGACCCTGATTTTACGGCCGTTTTCCATCAATCAGATTTCCTCAAACGAAATCTATAATGTTTCCAAATAGTTTTAAAATCAAAATTTTATATATAAAAAGGTATGCTTTTGCAAGGAATATTTTGGGGTTAACCCCATCGGGATGTGATTTTTTCGCTGCCGCTAAAACCTGTTGCCGCCAGGTTCTTGCAAAAACCTTTTGGACTTGACAAATCATAATATTTTTTAGTAAATTAATTAACTTATATTAACCATGCAAAGCCATTTAGACCGCTGCATCGTTCACCGCACCGACCATTAGTGATCGAACTAAAAAGATATGGGGTATTGGTTTGGCGAGACAAGATGAGATATCTTCAACCGAACGTCTTCTTGATCTGATTCGAAGCAAAGATGGTTCTGAATCTTCGGACAACAGTCCGCCTCCATCTGTTGCCGTCGGACTGACATCATCAATCAAAAAGGTCATTCCCTTCAAGAAAAAAACCGTTGTCGGGGCCGATATCGGCAGGAATACGCTGATACTTGTGGCTATCAGTCAATCGGCCGAAAAGAAAATGGAATTGCTCGATTATGGCGTCATTCCATTTGAAGACGGCATCAACAAAGAAAGCCCCCAGTTTTCTCGTTTTGTAAAGTCGGCCATATCCACTTTTTGCGGCAGCGCCAGAACCGTGGAAATCTGGAGCGCGATTTCTTCCGCCAATGTTGAGACCAGATATGTAAAAATACCCAAGGTTCCTAACAGGCAGATATATAACGCGGTCTACTGGACATATAAAAAAGAAGTTTCGTTTAACGAAAAAACCGATCTGTTTGATTTTGAAATACTGGGTGAAATTACAGAGAACGGTATTCACAGACTGGAAGTCATTTGTTACTCCGCTCCCCTGCTTGAAATTCAGGCATTGAAAAATATTTTTGCCGGAAGCGGTTATCCACTGGCCGGCATATCCATCGTTCCGTTTGCGGTTCAGAATCTCTTAAGGACCCGGTGGGTTGAACCCGGGGAAAAAAATTTATGTGAACTGTTTATCGGCCGGGACTGGTCGCGTATTGCCGTGTTTTCGGAAGGAAACCTGGTTTTGTCAAGGGATATCAAGGCCGGAATCATCAGCATGATTGAAGCCATCCGGGATGAGCTCATGCTGCAGGGGCACAGCACGGCTGATCCGACCGCTTTGGGCGCGGGAAAATCTGAAATCGACGGTTCTCCTGATGATGATCGGGCTGTCAAACTTTTTCAGGTGCTGATGCAGGACCCGTCGGATGAAACCTTGGCTTTTGAACCGGTTTATTTTCAAAAAGAAGAAATCTTTCAAATAATCCTGCCGGCATTGGATCGAGTTGTCCGGCAGGTTGAACGCACGATTGAACATTATAACCTGCATTACAGCCGGGCGCCCGTCGGTAAAATCTTTATTTCGGGGAAGGTATGTGCGAATCAACAAATTGTTGATTATGTAGGCAAACAATTGGATCTTCCGATAGAAGTGATCGATCCTTTCAAAACCGCTCCCTCTTTTTTGGAAAATGTCACGATTCCCCAGGCGGTGGGAAAGCGGGCGGATTTTGTTCCGGCGTTCGGGATGGCACTTTCGGATAATTCGATTACGCCGAATTTCATATACACGCACAAGGAAAAACAGCAACTGGCGACAGCCATCCTGCTTAACCGCGCGGTATTCGGGATTATTGTTTTGTTGCTGACCCTCTGCGTCGGCATCAATTACTGGCAGGGACATATGATCAAATTGAAGCGAACCGTCCAATCCCAGTTGCAGCGGCAGGTGGACAGCGCCATTCCCTTCGTAGATCAGAACTTCATCATCCAGATGGTGGCTCAAAAGCAGCAGAATATCAGGGCGCTGAATAGAATCGGCCACCGCCACATGGGCGTGGCGGTGATCAGCGAGGTCGCCCAAATGACCCCGGAAAATGTAAAGCTGCTGAATTTAACGGTCGAATTGGGCGGCATTGCGGGTCTTAAACCATCCGATAAAAAATCCGTTGATAAAAATGCAAAAAAAATGTTGATTTTGGAAGGTGTCGTCCTGGGCGACCGGTTGACATTTGAGTCGGCATTATCAAGCTATCTGGTCAATTTGCAAAAGTCGCCGATTGTGCGCCAGGCTAAAATTCAAAGACAAACCGTAGAATTGTTTGAGAACAAGGAATCGTTGCGGTTTACCGCTCATTTGGAGCTGGTGTGACTTAATGGAAATCGGCAAATTCTCTCAAAGAAGACTTTTTTATTTTGCTTTGTTCGGCGCAGTCATTCTGACTGTTATTCTGATCCTGATTTTCCCGGATTATCGCACCCTGGCTGCTTTGGATAAAAGCATCATCCATCTCAGCGCTAAAATTGAAACCCAGAAACTCCTCTACCCGCTTTTCCAGAAGATGCTGACAGAGATCGATCTCAAGCTTCCGGACGGGGCGGCTTTTCCAAAAACGGAAAAGCTTACACAGGAAAAAGCGGAGCGCATGGTATCTGTTTTTCATGAACTTGCCGGCAAGCACCGGCTTAAGGTGGTGGAAGTCTCCCCTGATGTTGAATCCACTCTTGACGGGTCCGGATTTGTGCTGTTGAATATTGTCGCCGGCGGGGATTTTTTTGAGTTGCGCGAATTTCTGCTGGAACTGGGTGGTTTGCCGTATCTTGAAAAAATAGAGCAGATAAAGCTTCAAAATACCGAAGCCGGCAAGGAAGTTCGTTTGAAGATCTGGCTGGTTAAAGAAACCAAAGGGAATTAGACCGAAGGCAAAAAGTAAGTGACGGGTAAATAGCGACGAGTGACAAGAAAGGAAAGGGATCAGGGGTCGGGGATCAGGGAAGAAGGAAATAAGGATGATTCTTGATGAAAAAGGGAATAATGGCCTAAATCCATCAGCCTTAAAGACTTCAGCCTTCAGCCTGCGGTATTAATCTATGGCAAAACGTGAAAAAATTATTGTGTCGATCATGGTGGTGGTGGTTGCGTTCGGCATTTACAACTTTCTGTCCGGTTCAGGCCCCAAAAAAAACCCGATTGACCCGGCAACTGCCGTTGCCGATGCCAACAAATTTATCGCCGATGTAGCCAATAGTCTCAAAGATGATTCCACGGAAACCAATATGTATATCATCCGGAAAGCCAGGGGTGAATGGGCAAAGGATCCTTTCTGGATTGCTGAACGTAAACCGGAAACCAAAACGGAAGCGATGGCGGAAAGCAGGATAGAGACCCAGACACAGGAAAGTAGGGTTTATACCGGATATCTGGAAATGGGCGAACAAAGACTGGCCATCATCAATGGGGCCGAATATGAGCCGGGCGACGAACTGGTCCGGGGCGGGCCGGTCGTAAAAAGCATCGATTCCAAACAGGTGGTCATTGCGTTGCCGGGAACGACCGATGAAATTATTCTGCCGCTTAAAGAGCCAAGGTAGATCGGCTTTCGTGAGAGTAATAATGACGTGCGGTACTCAGTGGTTGGCTGAAAAGTCTGATTATTGCTAAATAAATTCGAAATCCGAAGCCCGAGATACGAAACAATGACCCAAATACGAATTTTCTAATGACTAAAACTTTTTATTTTCAATGCGTTAGTTTCAGTACATATTTTATAAATACGTTAACATCCTAAAATCTTTCCCCTGTCTGTGTGCGGTTACGCACAGGCAGGCGGCCTCCCTTTAAAAAAGGGAGGCGCCGCGCCGTCCAAAGCCGGACTGTGGCGCCGGACGGAGCCCCGCCGAGGCGGGGTTCCCCCTTTATTAAAGGGGGCAGGGGAATTTCAAAGATGGGAACCTTAATAAGGGAACCTGACTATGACTGTTAATCATTATGATAAAAAATCAGCGCCATGGCTTGTCGTCGTCGTCATGCTCGCGATCCTGATCGGTGGATGCGCCCAGAAAAAGACCGATAAAAAAGACGTCTTTTTCGACAAATGGAAAATCATGGCGGAGAGTTCGCGCGGATATTCCCCCACGCCCAAAACACCGGCTGAAAAACAACCGGGTGCAACCAGGCCTGAAACAGCCACTCCCCCAGCAGGCCCATCTGATATTCAACCGGCCGCAGAACTTGAAAAGCCTCTCCCCACCACGCCCGTCAGCATGAAAATGCATGATATCGACGTGACCGTTCTGCTCAGAGCCCTGGCCAAGGCCGCCGAACAGAACATCATGATCAACGAAAAGGTCAAAGGCAAGGCCAACATCAACATCAACAAGGCGCCGTGGGACCAGGTTTTTAAAGGTCTGTTGCGCACCCACGGGCTGACCTTTAGCTGGGAGGGGGACATCATCCGCATCATGACGATGGAGGATGTGGAGCAGGATTTCAAACGCCAATCCCAGAAGCAGGGCTTTCGACTGGTGGCCCCGCTTGCAACCCAGGTCATTAAAATTAATTATTCCGAAGCCGCCAAACTGAAAACAAACTTGGAAAAATTTCTCACCTTGAATGCCGAGGGCAAACCGATCGGATCCATCATGGTGGACGAGCACACCAATTCTCTCATTATCCAGGCGATCCATGCGGATATCGACGGTATGCTTCCGATTATCGACAAACTGGACCGTCCGACCCATCAGATTCTGATCGAGGCCCACATCGTCGAAGCTACCAAAGACACCGCCCGGGAGTTGGGGGTCCAATGGGGCGGTTTGAGCCGGAACGGTTTCTGGATTACTCCCGGCGCCAACAGCTCGGGTGTTTTCGGGAACACACTGGATTCCGGAATTAATCCAACCTCCGGGATGGCTGCCAATTTTCCGGCGACATTGGCAGACGGGATCGGTTTAACAATCGGTTTTGCAGTAGAAGATATCGGCAGCAGCATTATTTCCGCACAACTATCGGCTTTGCAGAAAAATAACAAACTCAACATCCTTTCAAGCCCGTCGATTACTACCCTTGACAACCAGAAAGCAATTATTGAAAGCGGCACTGATGTACCGTATCAGACTATTCAAGACAATTCTGTAAAGATTGAATATAAAAAAGCGGTGCTAAGCCTGGAGGTTACCCCCCATGTGATCGATGGGAAAACATTGAAATTGAACATCAAGACCAAGAAAGACGAAGTTACAGATATACTTGTTCAAGGCAACCCTATCATTTTAACGAAACTGGCCGAAACCAACGTACTGCTATTTGACGGTCAAACGACAGTTATCGGAGGACTTAATAAAGAAAACATGTCAAAATCAGAAGCTGGTGTGCCGGCAATGAAAGACATTCCACTGCTGGGTTGGTTATTTAAAAGTACCAGCGACTCCAATGATATGGAAGATCTGCTGATCTTCATTACACCGCATATACTCAAAGAACAACCAATTGAAGGCACCATTCAGACGAAACAGGCGGAACCGATGCCCCCGGCAGTTAACCCCGAGGCTGTTCCTCAATAGGGACCGTTAGATGGATTATTTCCGCATCATTCACCTGATCAAAGAACCGTTTTCCAATTCGCCGGACCCGGAATACTTTTTTCAGTCCCGGCAACACATCGAATGCCTGCAGAAACTGGAACTGGCCCTGCGCCTGCGCCGCGGACTGAATGTGGTGCTCGGGGAGGTCGGCACGGGCAAAACCACCCTGTGCCGGGAGCTCATCCGCCGGTTTGCAGATGACAAGAGTTGTGAAACGCATCTGATACTGGACCCTTACTTCAGCAGTCCTTCGGAATTCCTGAGAACGATCGCTGAAATGTTTGCGGGGGTGCTGCCACCGGCGGATCTCAACGACTGGCAACTCAAGGAAATCATCAAGAAATATATTTTTCGAAAAGGCGTCGATGAAAACAGGATCGTGATTCTGATCATCGACGAGGGCCAGAAAATTCCCGAATTTTGCCTCGAGATCCTGCGGGAGTTTCTGAACTTTGAAACCAACGATTCTAAATTGCTGCAGATTGCGATTTTTGCGCAAAAAGAATTTGAGCATACCCTGAAAACGTATGCCAACTTCGCGGACAGGATCAATCTCTATCACAACCTGGGACCGCTGAGTTTTCGGGATACGCGCGAAATGATCCGGTTTCGCATCCGGCAGTCCAGCGAAACAGCAAAACCTCCGGCCGTATTTACCCTTCCGGCTCTCTGGTTGATTTACCGGGCTTCGGGGGGGTATCCGCGCAAAATCATAAATCTGTGCCACCGCAGCATCCTGGCAATGATTATTCAGAACCGCGCCCGGGTCGGCTGGGCGCTCGTAAGTTCCAGTGTTAAGCGGTCGTTTTCGGGGGTTGTTCCGAAATGGCTGAGAATTACGGCGATCGGCCTGGTTCCGCTGGCTGTCATTTTATTTGCCGCCGGCCTGCTCCCGACAAAAATCAAGATGTCCGATTCCCTGAAAGGGACATCCATTTCGACAGGAACACATCCGGAACGGGGTGCTGCCGCTGCTCCGGACATACCGCGGCCGTTCTCTCGAGAAGGAGCCTTGAATGATTCCGGATTAAATCCGAACCGGAAAGATGCCCCGGATTCAATTCGGAAGGTGGTCGTTGCGATTGCGCCGGCGACGGCCGAACGGTTACAGGATGATCAAAAGGGGATTCCGTCGCTGCTGGGACAAGTGGCTTTAAAGCAAAATGAAACCCTGTGGCGATTGATCGAGAAAGTTTACGGTGAGTTCAGCAGCCGGCATCAAAAATTGCTGCTTAGAGCTAATCCGCAAATTGCCGACCCCAATCAAATTAAGGCCGGCCGCCTGATTTCCGTTCCGGCCATTCCGGCCAACGTAAAGCCGCCGCCGCAAGTTGTCTGGCGGGTAAAGCTGGCAGAAAAGGACCGTCTGGACGAGGCCATTGAGGTGCTTCGTTCGTATCCGGAAGGGGCGCCGACCATCCGCATGGTGCCTTATTGGAAGCCCGGCGGCACTGTCCGGTTTTCAATTGTACTGCGCGAATACTTTTTTGATGAAACTTCCGCAGGAGAGCGACTGGCAGAGTTGCCGCCGGCATATTCAGAAAAAGGGGAAATAATGACCGGCTGGGAAGGTGGGACGGTATTTTTTGCCGATCCCTACCTGGTTAAGAAGTGAGGAACAAGGGTTTGAGGGGTTCATGTCGAGGCGGATAGAAATTAAAAATTGATAATTGTCAATTGCCAATTGTTAATTCACAATTCACAATTCACAATTTTCTTAAAGGGAAAATTTCGTGGCAAAAGGAGATGATATTCAAGAGCGACTTGTTGATTTTGCTGTGGGAATAATAAAATTCTGTTCAGAATTTCCAAAAGGGCAAGCAGCCAAACACATTTCCAGCCAGCTACTTCGGTGTGAAACTTCACCTGCGCCAAATTATGGAGAAGCTCGCGGTGCTGAAAGTAAAAATGATTTTACGCACAAGCTTGGAATTGTCTTAAAGGAATTGAACGAATCCGGGATTTGGCTTGAAATTATCAGTCGCGGTGAAATAATGTCGTTAAACAGGGTTAAGACGCTATCCAAGGAATGCGCGGAACTTTCAAGAATAATCAGCGCGAGTATCCGTACAGTTGGAAAGAAATATAAAAATAATGGTGAATAGTGAATAGTGAATAGTGAATGGTGAATGGTGAATTGAGAATGGTGAGCGGGTCTTAGAAGATATCAGGATTATGGCGGTTTAAGCGCTGACAGCTGAAAAACCCGACCCCTGAAACCTGACCCCTGATAGAGAGGATGACCTTTTGCGAATCAAAAAAAGACTGGGTGAAATGCTGATAGAGGGCGGGCTGCTGACGGAAGAACAGCTCAATCATGCCATTGCCAACCAGAAACGAACCAATCTGAAACTGGGGCAGTTTCTGGTGCGGGAGGGCGTCGTCAGCGGGGCCCAGGTTGTCGATCAGATTTCGAAACAGTTGCGGGTAAAAAAATATACACCCGACAGTTATCCGGTTGATATGGAACTGGCCCGGGTGATCCCGGTGGAAATGGCCCAGAGGTATCAGGTGGTGCCCCTTAAAAAAACCCGATATCTCCTTACGGTTGCCACGACCGATCCCATGGATATCAATGCGCTGGATGTGATCGAAATCTATACCAATACGGAAGTGGAAACGGTTATTTGTACGGATCAGGAAATGAATCAGCTGATCGGCAGCCTGTACGGCACCTATTCCGGCATCGGCGGCGTTCTGGAAGATATGCAGTATGAAAAGGAGGAAGAGGCCGAACGGGCGCTTCTGACCGAAGATGTGGAAGTCGGATCGCTCCAGGATATGGCTGCGGAAGCGCCGGTTGTGCGCCTGGTCAACTCGATTCTCTCCCAGGCAGTCCGGGAAGGGGCCAGTGATGTGCACATCAGCCCGGAAAAAGACTACGTCCAGGTGCGCTTCAGGGTTGACGGCAAGCTTCACGAGGTGCCGGCGCCGCCCAAGGCCATGATGCTTCCGATCATTTCCAGAATTAAAATTCTGGCCAACATGGACATCGCCTTGTCGCGAGTGCCCCAGGACGGCCGTTTTACGATCAAGATGGAGAACAAGGAAATCAATATCCGCACTTCCACCCTGCCGACCATCTATGGCGAAAACATGGTTATCCGGCTGCTGGATACCAGTACCGGCGTTTACTCGCTGGAGCATCTCGGCATGTCAGCGGCCGACAGGGACAAGATTGAATCCATGATCGTCAAACCTTATGGCATGATTCTCTGTACCGGACCGACCGGCAGCGGCAAAAGCACCACGGTCTATTCCATGCTGAAGAAAATCAATCAACCGGATATCAATATTATTACGCTGGAAGACCCGGTGGAATACCGCATGGAAAAAATCCGGCAGATTCAGTTTAATCGCAAAGCCGGCATGACATTTGCCAGCGGCCTGCGATCCATCATGCGTCAGGATCCGGATGTGATCATGGTGGGGGAAATTCGAGATCCTGAAACCGCCAGCATTGCCGTGCAGGCGGCCCTGACAGGTCACCGGGTCTTGAGTACGGTTCATACCAATGACGCGGCCGGGGCCATTACCCGGTTTATCGATATGGGGATTGAACCTTTTCTGGTGTCATCCGTCATGCTGGTCTCGGTGGCCCAACGCCTGGTGCGGCGGATTTGTGATTATTGTAAAAAGCCCTACCAGCCGCCCCGGAAAGCCCTGGAATCCTGGGGTCTGGATAAGGTTGAAGGTGCAACCTTCATGCAAGGGACCGGTTGCTTCAACTGCATGGACAAGGGATACAAAGGACGTTCCGGGATTTACGAAGTTTTGGCGATCGATGAAATGGTTCAGGAGATGATTTTAAACCGGCGCTCGGCCCAGGAGATCACCCGGGCGGCCCGTCAGGCCGGGAAGCTGACGACACTCAGGGAAGATGCTGCCGCAAAGGTTCTGGAAGGCGTCACAACGCTTGAAGAAGCAGCCTCGGCCATTATGGCATGAATAGGCTAAAGGCTAAAGGCTGAAGGCTGAAGGCTGAAGGTAAAAGGCTAAAGGCAAAAGGCTAAAGGCAAAAGGCTAAAGGCAAAAGGCTGAAGGCAAAAGGCTGAAGGCAAAAGGCTGAAGGTTAAAAAGATAGCAACGAGTAAATAGTGATGAGTGACGAGAAAGGGATCAGGGGCCGGGGGACAGCTTAAAATCCCTCCCACCCTCCCTTTATGAAAGGGAGGAGTCCCTCCGCTGCGGAATTCCATCTTTATTAAAGGTGGCAAGGGGGATTTTTTCGAGGAAGCATATTTAAACCCGGTTTACAGAATATTGAGAAAACATGCCGAAATACAAGTTTCAAGCCATCAATGAAAACGGCAACACATTTTCCGATGTAATAGAAGCCGATTCCATCGATATGGCCAACAGCATCCTGACGGCCCGAGGTTACATCCCCGTGTCGGTTGTCGAGCAGGGCGGGGCGGGAGGGGGACTCCTGTGGGCCCGCATCAAGGAAAGCTTGACGCCGATCCGGACGCCCGAACTGATCCTTTTTACCAAGCAGTTCCGGACCATGCTGCGGGCCGGTGTGTCCATGGTTAAATTGCTGGATGTCTTGGAAAGCCAGACTGAAAATCCGGTGCTTAAACGAATCATCATCGCCATATCTAACGATATCAAGGGAGGGGCCAGCCTGTATGATGCGTTTCGTAAGCATCCGCGGGCATTCTCGCCGCTCTATTGCGGCATGGTGCAGGCCGGAGAAGCCAGCGGTGCTCTGCCCGACATTCTGGACCGCCTGCTGTACATCGTTGATCATGAGCACAAGATCAAATCGAATATCCAAGCGGCCCTGCAATACCCGATTATCGTGATATGTTTTTTGACAGTCGCTTTTTTTATTCTCCTGACGTTTGTCATCCCCAAATTTGTGAACTTGTTCATCCGGTCCAACATCGCCCTTCCCCTGCCGACCCGGATATGCATGCTGCTATATAAACTGCTGTCCGATTATTGGTTTTTACTGGCCGGTTTAGTGATTGCAGTCATCATCGCGATGACCTATTATCTCCGGACGGAACAGGGCAAATATGCGCGCGATGCTTTTCTGATGAAACTTCCGGTTTTTGGAGCCCTGTTTGTTAAATCTGCCATGTCGCGCTTTGCCAGCATTTTCGCCATCCTGCAATCCAGCGGAGTGGCCGTTCTGGAATCCATGAAAATTCTATCCAGGACTATTGGCAATGCAGCAATCTCACGCGAATTCGAACAAATTACGGAGCGCCTGGAACAAGGCCGCGGCATTGCTGAACCGCTGAGATCCGCCAAGTATTTTACGCCGATCGTCATCAACATGATCGCCATCGGGGAAGAGTCCGGCAGTCTCGAGGAGATGTTGCGTGAAATTTCCGAACATTATGACGTTGAGCTGGAATATTCCATGAAAAAACTTTCCGATGCCATTGCGCCGGTCCTGACGGTGGGACTGGCGTTCGTCGTCGGATTTTTTGCTCTCGCGATTTTTCTGCCTATGTGGGATCTTACCAAAATGACTCATTAGGGTAGGCCGAAGGCTGAAGGGGAATAGACTGAAGGGAGGAGTAGGCTGAAGGCTGAAGGAAGAATAGGCAAATGGGTCAGGAGGCAGGAAAAGGCAAAGATCAATATATGACGAATAGTTGCTGGGGCAGGAGGATATGATGTTTTGAGTCCGTTGTCCGTTGAATTTATACCGGCGGACTACAGGCAACCGGCTATTTATTCAGGTGTTTTTTGTCTATAGTCTTCACCTTCAGCCTTCAGTCTTCAGCCTAAACCCCTGACTATGTACAGCCGAATAGTGTTGGATAAATCGACCAATTTGATATTAAAAAAGAATTTTCTAAGTAGAGAGAAAAATGAAAGACAAAAGATACTATATCAGTCTGTATGTGATTATTCCGGTGATTACGGCCGGTGTTGCGTTGCTGGCCATAATCGTCGCATACAACATAACCCTGTTTTACATGAAAAAGGGGATCGATCCCATCTGGCCGCTTTCATTCTGGGGGACAATCCTGACTATTTTTACATTTTTTGTCGGGCTGCTGATTGCCCGGACGATTCTGGTGCCCCTGAATCGCTTTTTTGAAAAAACGGAAAGCCTGGGAATTTTAAAAAATCTTCCCCAGGAATCATCCGAAAGTTTCAAGAAGGACGATATGGGCCGGTTTAACCTTCTATTCGATCAGGTGACCGAACTCCTGGGCAAGGTGGAGTCGCGCCAACTCTTTCCCGCCATTATCGGCCAGAGCAAGGTCATGCGCGGCGTGTTCAACCAGATCATGAAGGTAGCTGAAACCGATTCTACCGTTTTGATCCTGGGAGAAACCGGGACCGGCAAAGAGCTCATAGCCAGCAGCATTCATGAGCACAGCCAGCGCCGTGAAAAGCCGTTTATCGCGATTAATTGCGCCGCCATCCCCAGCGGCCTGCTTGAAAGCGAACTGTTCGGGCATGAAAAGGGGGCGTTTACCAGCGCGGATTCCAGAAAGCTCGGCAAATTTGAAATTGCCAACGGCGGCACCATTTTCATGGATGAAATCGGCGATATGCCTCTGGAAACCCAGGCCAAAGTCCTGCGGGTTATCGAAGACGGCCTGGTTCAGCGGGTGGGAGGACTGCAGCAGGTCAAAGTCAACATCAGGTTTGTTGCCGCAACCAACCGAGAGCTTGAAAAAATGGTTGAAGAAGGAAAATTCCGGCAGGATCTTTATTTCCGGCTCAATGTTTTTACCATGAATCTGCCGCCTTTGCGGCATCGAAGAGAGGACATCCCCCTATTAGTTGAACGGTTTATGTCAAAGTTCAAAAAGAAGGTGGAAATTTCTCCGGCCGCCATGCAGTTTTTAACAGCGTATTCCTGGCCGGGAAATGTTCGCGAGCTTCAGAACGCGGTGGAGTCGGCAACGGTGCTGGCAGATAAGGTTATCGATCCCAAACATTTGCCGGCCGCCATTAACCGGGAATTGGGTAGCATCTATCCGGCAAAGCAGGAGAATGGCGCTCCTGTTGGACCGGCTTCAACCTCCTTTAACGGGCGGTTACGTTCATTTGAAGTATATGAAAAACTGGATGTCGACAAGAGCGGAGACATTGATAAACGCCTGCAGGATCTGGAAAAAGAGCTGATTATCGATGCACTTAAAAAATCCGGCGGCGTCCAGGTAGCGGCAGCTAAGTTTTTAGGGATAAAGGAAAGAAGCCTCTGGCACCGGATTAAAAAGTTTAACATCGATATTTCCACATTTAAAAATGGCAGGCTTGCCGATTAATACGGTTAGACTTAAGGCTGAAGACCGAAAGCGGAAGGAAAAGTCCGTGTGAGTGTTGTTTTGACCCTTGGCCTTTGCAATCCCTATGCTTTTTCAGCTCTCGTCACTGTTTACTGTTTACTTTCATCACCACTTCAGTCTTCAGACTATCCACCTTCAGTCTGATTTCCCTTCAACCTAATTCTAACCCATCGTTTTGGCTGAACTTTTCAAAAACAACCTACATATTATAGGGGTGAACCTACAAACTTTGTCGAAATTTGGAGGATCATTAAAGTAAATCGGCTGGCGCTGTGAGCTTGCAATGAATCCGGATTAAGTCTAAATGACGTGCAATGGAAGATAAATATTTATAACAATTTGATTATATACAAAATTATTATAATATCGGGTGGAACGCTGAAAATGTTTTTATTTCTGGCATCAAATATGCATGAAAATTGCGTGAAAATTGAAAAAAATAATGTCATCTGGAGCTTAGCCGTCGCTTTACGATACTTGGGCAAAGGGAGAATAAGTCATGAGTAATAAAAAAATGTTGCAAAATGAAAAAGGTTTTACATTGATCGAAATTATTGCGGTCATCATTATCATGGGAATTTTGGCGGCAGTGGCAGTGCCCAAGTTTTTCTCCATGCAGGAAGATGCCAAGATTGCGGCATTGAATGGCGCCCTTTCTGAGGGATCGGCACGTTTTAATCTCGCTTATTCGAGGTTTATACTCGATCATAAAAGAGCGCCGACAACAATCGAGGAATTAACGAGTGCCCCCCCTGTATTATCTGATGGAACTACACCCGATTATTTAGGGGCGACCGGAGCAACAACGGGTACGGATATCGGTGATTTTACAATTGCCTGGACAAAGACCGGTGCGGCCCAGTTAACCATAGAGGTTAAAAAGATGGACACAATTACGGATGCAACGTTGGCTGCTATGGATTTACAATATAGACAGAAAGTAATTGACGGCGTTAACTGGGGCTCATAATAAGTTTAATATTTTAATTCTAAAATTTGATAAAGGCAGCACTTCGGAAAGGATCTGAAGGCTGCCTTTTTTATACATTATGGTTTTTAAATGTTAAGCGAGTTTTGATCATTCAGGCCGTAAGCGCGGCCGAAAATGTTGATAAATTGTTATGTTTTCGATATAATTCCAACAAAACAAAACGGGAGTCAGGTTTAGGGATTGGATTCGGGGTTCATGAAATCGAGACACACATACGGCATCAAGCGATTCAAATCTCTCTTCTTTAATTTCATTTAAAAAGGGGGAGTACTGCTCCTCCCTGTTGTCTTAACCCTGCAGTTGCATAAAAAACATGACAAAGCATGTAAATAAATTATAATAACAATATATTAGAATGTATTCGGACTTGTTTCTCAAATAAACAATTGGCGACGTATAAAATACAAAAAAAATTTGTCATGTTTTTTACCCTGAGGGAAAGCAGATGACACCCCATCTCCTGCGTTGCCAAGGGCTCGCAGTAAAATACTACGGCTTCACCCTTGGACGCCTTTCGTAGTGAAACGAAGATCCCGTTAGCGGGGGGAGCTGGGGCATCCTCGGCTTTTGCAACAACAGGGTTTATTATATCAAGACGATTAATCAGAATGAAGTTTACTATCCGAAATATTCATGGCTTTACTTGGATCGAACTGATCGTGGTCATGATGATCCTGGGTATTATCGGTGCGGTTGCCGCCGGCGGTCTGATGAACAGAGACACAGAGCTGGCTGCCCGGACCGAGGTGATGAAAACCCACTTGCGTTATGCCCAGTCCCGTTCCATGAATTCCAACACGGTCTGGTACATCCAGTTCGGCAGCAATACTTATTCGCTTTATAAATCCGGCGAGGCGACTCCGATACTGCTTCCGGGCGGCGACAGTCCTACTATTACGCTTCCCAGCGGGATGAGCATTAATTACGGTTCTCCCGACATTGTTTCCTTTGATGACTGGGGCAAGCCCTGTATCAATACAGCTGATCCTCCGACCGCGCAGACTGCGGACCGCACCATCACCGTCAGCGACGCTTCAGGTTCACGGGCGATTATCATTACCAAAAACACTGGGTTCATTCCGTGAGAAGAATAATTTTAAGTATTATACACTACGGAGCTACCAGCGCTAAAAGCCGTCATTCCTGCGAAAGCAGGAATCCAGAAAAGTGCCAGTTCCCCCTGCCTCAGGCAAGTGGCAGGTACGGTAAAACCCTAGGTAATAAATTTTATAACACTCATGTCGAGAAGTACAATAACGACCGCGGCTTCACCCTGCTGGAAATTATCATCACCTTTATTTTAGCTGCTGTTGTGGGTTCCATGCTGGTAGAATTTATGGGCACCAGCCTGACGCGCGGCGGCGAGGCAGTGGTAATGGTCCAGGACGGATTTTCTCTGAACAGCGTTATGGAAAAAATTACCGCGGACTATGAAGACGAATACAAGAACGGCAGCTACGATTTCAGCACCTTTAAAAGCAATATCGAAGGCGGCAACCTATCTAACCAATCACCCTACTACGGAAATTATACGGCTGTAACAGGCTATGTTTCATTTCCGGATGGTGGCGGAACGGAGACGGCGGATACATCAGGCAACAACAATCTGTTGAAGGTCACCATCACCTATAATAACCAGTCGCTGACGGCGATTTTCAGAAAGTAGAATCAGACTGAAGGGGAAAAGACTGAAGGCTGAAGGAAATAATGGTCAGTTGTCAGGCGTCGGGGCCCCCAGGCTTTGCTACTGCAGAGCTACCACGAGCAGGCAGGAATTCACCCTTTGAAAAAGGGAAAAGAAAAACTCCCCCTTTGAAAGGGGGACAGGGGGGATTTTAACAGATTGTCAAAAGTGTCATATTCGTAAAAAGTCCCAAATCCTGTCATGCCTGCCCCGCATCAAGTGCGGGATAAACTGCGTCAGGCATCCATTACCACTTGAAATCACTGGATTCCCGTTCCCCGATCAGGTCGAGGACAAGCTTCGCGGGAATGACGATAAAGACGCATGTTTGACTTTTTACGAGTTCATCAAAATTATGAAAAAAAATTCGAAAAAATCGAACCGGGAATCCGGATTTACATTAGTTGAGATCATTGCCTCTCTAGTTATTTTCGGGCTGATGTTAACTTTGGCCGGGATGGGAATCATCATGGCCGCAAAAGGGTATATGATTACAAAGGAAAGCGCCCATATGGCCCAGAAAGCCCAAATAGCCATGGCTCGCATTAATCGTGAGCTGATGGAGATAACGATTGTCGTTGCAAGGTTCGATGCGCAGCCCAATCCTTATATCATCTATGATCATATTGACGGCCGCAACGCTATTGCCAAAGACGGCAACGTCATAAAAATGTTTTTTAACCTGGGTACCCAGACCACTCTACCATCTAGTGGAGGGGATATCCTGATCGACGATGTTACGCAGTTCACGTTGACTTATTATAAGGATGATACTCCGCCTTACACTTACTGGGTTGTTTCAGATGACATCAAAGAATTGTCTTCGATCGGCGTCGAGATCGTAATGAGCCGGGCGGACAGCGATGTCGACGATAAAATTTTTCGGACTACGGTGAGACCAAGAAATACGGGGAGATGAGGTTCGTGTTTATAAATCCCTCCAACCTCCCTTTACGAAAGGGAGGAGTCCCACCAATGGCGGCATTCCCCTCTTTGAAAAAGGGGGGAAGGGGGATTTAAAAAAGAAGGGCAGGGGGGATTTAATAAAAAGACGAAACATGTCGCACTATCGCCCAAACCTTAAAAATAATGCGCGTCATTTGCGCAACAATCTGACAGAGAGCGAATGTGTCCTCTGGTCGCGGCTGCGGGGCAAACAGCTTTTAGGGGTGCAGTTCTACCGGCAAAAGCCGATCCGGAATTATATTGTTGATTTTTTCGCGCCAAAGGTGAAATTGGTGATTGAAGTGGACGGGTCGCAGCATCGAAAAGAAGATGAATCTCAGAGGGATAAAATCCGTGATGAGGCACTATCCGCCTTAGGATTGACTGTGATGCGTTTTAACAGCAATGAAGTATTAAATGAAACCGATGTGGTTGCTGATGCAATTTACAGGAGGATAGCAGACGTTCTTAATTCGGAAATCCCCCTAAATCCCCCTTTTTCAAAGGGGGACTTATAAGGAAAAAAATCCAATCATTCCCCCTTTGGAAAAGGGGGGCAGGGGGGATTTAGATTAGGAAGATTGCCCCAACCGTTCCCCCTTTGGAAAAGGGGGTAAGGGGGATTTTTAACAAAAAGACGAAATTCATCGTTAACTGATTATGGGATTATCAAAGCATCATAAAACCCGGCTGAATGATACCGGCAGCGTCCTGATCAGCCTGATCATCACCATGGTGGTGCTGGCCGCCCTGGGGGCTGCCATGGTGTCGCTGACCAGCACATCCATGTTCGGCCAGGTCGGAGCCAACAGCTCGGCCCGGGCCTATTTCCTGGCTGAATCGGGATACCGCTATGCTGAAAACATGTATCTGAATCCCGGCACTGGAACTACCGATAATGCGTTGGAGAATTTACATGATAAGTCCTTCATTCTGAACAATAACGCCGGTCAATTTGATCTTAAGGTTTATCCTTATTATTTTAAAATTCTCTCCAATCCTATCGGAACAAACACCCTGAGCACCAAGGTGATTGGCGGTTTTCCAGCAGAAATAGTGATATCACAAGGATGGCTGAAAATTGGAACAAAGGCTTCAAATATTTATTTTTATAACTCTGCAGTGCCGGCCGGGGCGAATGTTACCTTTACCATGGACCAGTCCCTGCCATTTTTTTCAGTAGATACCGATGTCCTACCGGTGGCCCGGAGCGTCAGTTCAAGCCCACCCATCAACGAAGGCGAGACGCTGTCGCTGCCGTTAGGGAGTGCCGAAGCTTTTCCGCACCGAAATGGCGTCTTTCAGGTAAAAAATCATGTATATGCTTATAAAGAAAAAGTAAGTGATTCAGTCAACGATCGCCTGATAGGCGTTACGGATCCAAAAGTTTCTCCCATGCTGCCTCTGACAGTAGACGCCAATTCGGACATTATTTTACAAAAGTTTATAAAGCTCCATTCCACCGGCATTGTCGGCCAAGGGTCGGTGGAGGGCGCTGCCCGCCGGGAAGTGGTCTACCATGTGCCCCTGCCTTCTGCCACTGAGGAACGCAAAGAATTCAAGGAAACATTCGAAGATTTAACGAACTGGAAATCATCCACAATAGGCACCTTCACCATCCAGACCATCGGTGGAGATAAGGCCTTAAGGGTAACCGGTGCGGGAACTTTGGGAGGCGCGCCCAAGGCAAGTCTGATCCGGTTTGACCCTTCCGAACTCAATATCGATCTTCCGGCTGCCCATCGATATGGTGATCCCTATTTTTTAAGCTATGACGCCCAGGTCAAAGTCGGTTTTGATTCCAGCACCACGCCCGACTATGGCTTCGACCCCGTCCCAATACCGGTATATTATGCCGCCGGTCTTTTGTTCCGGCTGGACGACAATAATAACAGTTACGGGCTGTCGTTCCTTAGGGGAAGCAATGCTACGGATCCGACTCCGGATAATATTGACAACGGAATGGTGCCGCTGGATCAGAAATCCATGATTGTCTTATGGCAGCTGACCGATTCGGGTGCTACGGCCAAATGGCTGGCATACAAAAAAGATCTTGCTTTGTTTTTTAAAGACAATTTCGAAAGTGAGGTAAGTGTTTGGACCACGGTCCCTCTTGCTGTTCCTGGGCCGCCGCCAAATCTGTGGCACCCAACAACACGCAATGACAGCCAGGTTTGGTATTACGGACGGGAAGATACCCGGAAATATAACACTGGAAACAGGAACGGCGGTTCACTTATTTCCCCAGATATAAACCTATCAGCGGCAACCAGCGCCACACTGACCTATCGAAGCAGCCACCAGACTGAAGCGGAAAATCCCCTCGTTTTTGACTTAAAATATGTGGAGGTATCCACTGACGGCGGCGTCACCTGGGCTGAACTGGAACGAATTCCCGGTACGAGTTCAGGCTGGCAGCAAAGATCCGTCAGTCTTTCAGCCTATCGCGGACAAACCATTAAAATAAGGTTCAGGTTCGACACCGGTGATGCATTGTTTAATGACTACGAAGGCTGGTACATTGATGATGTCCGCATAGCCGGAGATACGGCCGCATCCGTCAATGAAGCCACACTTTCTGTAAGGATCAAAGAGGCGGCTTCTGTGACTTTTACCAATGGGAATTACGGCGGCGGCGCCGACCCGATCGAAAATTCAGATACGGTTGTCGGTCAAACCAGCGGTGCGCGGGGAGTAGTGTCTGAAGCGCCCGTTGTTTCCTCCGGGTCGTGGGCTGCAGGCAATGCCGCCGGCACGCTGATACTGAAAAATACCACCGGGACTTTCAGCGCCGGAGAACAGTTGAGAGTGAACGGTTCGGCTGCAGCAGCAACAGTCAGCGGATACAGGGCTCGGGATAATTTTATCAGGGCCTATTACGGCACTGCCCTCGGTTATGGCGCTCCGGACAGCAGCCCCCTGAACGATGAAAAAAGGGCAAATCCGCGCGGCACTGTGAACTGGCCTCCGGATGATCTGGCGGAGTGGTCCTCAACAACTGATTTTTTTACCCTTGTTCAGTGGGACGCTGTAAATACAGGCGTGACAAGGGTCGGTTCACTGAATGAACCCAATGCCATCATTCGCGACGACACCCTGACTTCTCCCGTATCAGGCCCTTTGCAGCAACCGGAACTGGGACTGCACACATTCGGAAAAGGCTCTACCAATGTGTACTTCGATGATTTCGCCATTCAGACCGATGTCGGCGCACCCGGCAATGTCGGTTTTGCCCGTACCATCCAGCAATAGTCAGTAGAGGTTGAGGCTGGTGGGCAGCGCCCGGAGCCTTTCACCGAGTTTTACGGCGTCGTCGCCGTTGTGGCAAAGGATTGCTGCCTTTCAGTGGGGCGTTGCATTTAAAAAATGATCAAAATAGGATAGGGGATCGGTGACGCTGACACCGTTTTTATCGAAAGGACGCTTCAAATTCGCAACGATTTGAGTGGCTTTTTTAGGTTTGAGCCGATCGGCATAGTAGAGCAGTGATTTAGAGATCTCTTCGCCGGTGTATTTTACTTCAATAAGTTCTTCTATCCCCCCTTCCTTAATCAGGACGAAATCGACCTCTCTTCCTTCTTTATCCCGGATGTATCGTAATTCACAGCGGTATCCGTCTCGGTCCTCCCAAAAGTGCATCCTTTTCAAAAGGGATGAAGCGACTAAATTCTCGAAACGCGCGCCTTCATCGCCAATGGTGTCGGCATTGTCGAAAAAATAAACTTTAGGCGGTTTGACTACTGCGCGCGGCAAGGAGCGGGTAAATGGCCTGACGCTAAAGACAAGATACATCCTTTCCAGGATTTCCAGCCAGGTTTTGGCTGTCTTAGGGGAAATTTCTATCTCGGCTGCCAGATTCGAAAGCACAACCAGTCCTCCCACCCTGCGCCGCAAGGCATCCAAAAACAGACTTAGAAGTTGAACGTCTCTAATGGATTCAAGGTCACGCACATCTTCCCGCAGCACCCTGTCAAAACGTTCCCTTCGCCACCGGCGTGCTGTCCGTTCATCCCCTTCCAGAAAGGGTTCGGGAAATCCACCCACGGTCATCAGACGCAAGAAGGCTTCTTTGCGGGAAATGCCAATCGGTATTTCATCCAGGGTGAAAGGATGCAGTCTCCAATAATGGTAACGCCCCATCAGGGAATCTCCGCCTCGGCGGTATATATCCAGCCGGGCGGATCCGGTGACCAGGAATGAATGATTTTTACCGGTCGTGTCATAAATTCCCTTAATCCAACGCTTCCACTTGGGATATTTATGCAACTCGTCGAAAACGAGAAGGGTGTTGTTTTCGGCCCATTTTTTTTTGAGTATATCCTGGCGATCCTCGTCAAAATCCCAATTGAAATAACGACCCTCGGGGAAATGCCGGGCCATGATCTTTTTGGCTAAAGTCGTCTTGCCCACTTGTCGCGGCCCGCCGATAAAAACCATTTTTTTTCGAAGGTCTTCCAAGATGTAATGGTCAAGGTATCGCATGTGGCTATTTTATCCTCTATTCCAAAATAGTCAAGGCTATTTTGGAATAGAATAGATTTTTGACAGGTTAATATATCTACACACTTCCTCTCAAAGCTGTTTTGGGTAATTCTACAAATTCCGCCAGGGAGCTACCTCGATATTTTCATCCGGGCGCCGCTGCACCCGGCAGCGACTGACGACAAATCCGTTCCGGGCTAATTTTGGATAGGTGTTAAGGAACAACCTGATACTTGAAGCATCCGCCAGGGACGGCGATTCGTTGGTTTTAACTTCGATCGGGATGATTTCAGGATATTTGTTGCATACGATGGCAGGAATTTCCGTACCGGACATGCCTGGCATTTCTCATCGACAGCTAAAATGGCATGCGTTATATCACAAACCGATCTTTCTCCTTGGGCGCCACACATCGTGTTAAAGATTTTTTCCTCTCCAGGATGCCCTGAGCGGTTTTTAATTTCGAGTCAATATCCGCATCGGTCTGATACAGGTCATGATGAAACAAATAGAGGGTTTTTACGCCGGCCTTATCGGCCAGGTCGGCAACCTGTCCCACGGCTGAATGCCCCCAGCCGCTTTTGGTCTTGTATTCTTCATCCTGGTAAGTCGCGTCGGCAATTAAAGCATCCGCCCCCTTTATAAATTTGATAAGGCGATTCCGGTAGAACCGATTGAAAGATTGACTGTCGGTCGGGTACAGTTCGTTATCGGTAATGTAACAAATTGATTGTTTCTTATACTCAAGCCGGTATCCCAGACAATAGCCGGGATGATTCAGAAGCATGGTCCTGATGGTTTTGCCGTTAATTTTTATGGTTTCTTCTTTTAAATCCCTGAAGGAAATGCTGGCACTGAATTCCTTTATTTTAATGGGGAAGTAAATTCCGTCCATTTGTCCCGAGATCATCTGCTCAATGCCGATGTCGAAATGGGAAGGACCGTAGATCTCAATTTCACTTCCCTGCTTGAAAAGAGGCGCAAAAAACGGCAGGGCATTGATGTGATCCCAGTGGGGATGGGTGATGAAAATTTTTGCCTCAATTAACAGCCGGTTTTCAGCAAGCAGGCTGTCGGATAACGATTTGATGCCGGTGCCGGCGTCGAATATGAACAGGGTGTTGTCGGAAAAGTCCAGGCTGATGCAGGAGGTGTTCCCGCCATATCGGATGGTGTTGTTGCCGGGGGTCGGCAGGGTGCCATGCACCCCCCAGAAGGTCAGCTCAATCCGGTCTTCGATAATTTTCAGCAGTTGAGCGACAATGGTTTTCGGATTGACCGGTTTAACGATATAGCCGTCGGCGCCGAAAGAGAAAGCCTGTTTGCGGTCAAATTCATAAGGCTTGGCGGTGACTACCACGATTTTGGTCGCATCCAGGCTCCGCTTGCTGCGAAGTTGCTGGATCAGAGCCAGTCCGTCGATTTCAGGCATCATCAGATCGACAATCACGCAGTCGGGCTGCTGCGCAAGGATTTCCCCAAGGGCCGTGCGGCTGGAAGTGTTTGCAGAAACTGTTTGGGCATCCTTTTCCAAATACCGGGTTATCAGGTTGATGGAAATCCGATCATCATCGACAATGTAAAATCTATAGCTTTTTTTCAATTGGTGCACCTCGCTAGCTTAGTGCTCTGGGTCGAAAATTCGGTGACGTATTTCTATTGAACCGGATTCGGTGCTATTATTTAGATTCCGGCTTAGAACATGCCGGAATGACAAAGAATCTCAAAGCGCCCGTCATTCCTGCGAAGCTTGTCCTCGACCTGATCGGGGAGCAGGAATCCAGGCTCTTGATCGCTATCGTATTTATGCAGACATGTACTTAGCTGACGCAAACCCTCCGGATTTCATCCAGATCGGTCAATCCCTTAAATACTTTATGAATGCCGTCCTGGATCAGTGTGGCCATGCCGTCTCTGGCGGCCTGTTTAAAGAGTTCATCGGTAGGCGCTTCGGTTTTGATCATTTTCTTGATTTCATTGGTGCCCACCATGAGTTCGTGAATACCGAGACGGCCCTTATATTTCGATCCGGAACAGACTTCACACCCTTCGGCGCGAAACATTTTTAATTCCGGCGTGTACTTGATTCCCGTCGCATCAAAAGCTCCATTGCCGTAGAGCATACGGATGGTTTCGAATTCCTCTTCAGTGGGATGATATTCCCTTTTGCAGGACTTGCATAACCGCCGGACGAGCCTTTGGGCCAATACCCCCAGAAATGCGTCTGAAAAATTAAGGGGGTTGAGGCCCATGTCCAACAGGCGGGTAATGGTTTCGGGAGCGCTGTTGGTGTGCAGGGTTGAAAAAACCAGATGGCCGGTCAGAGAGGCTTCGATACCGATGGATGCGGTTTCTTTATCGCGCATTTCACCGATCATGATGACATCCGGGTCCGCCCGCAAAAAGGCGCGCATGACCCGGGCAAAATCCAAACCGATTTTAGGTTTGCATTCAACCTGGCGCAAACCCTGCTGAGAGATTTCTACCGGGTCTTCAGCGGTCCAGATTTTGACGCCGGGTTTATTAATATACCCGAGGGCGGAGTGCAGGGTGGTCGTTTTACCGGAACCGGTCGGTCCGACAACCAGAAAGAGGCCGTAAGGTTGACTGATAATTTTCTTGGCATGCTCCAGGTTGCGTTCGCTCAATCCCATGTCGTCAAATTTCATGGCGCCCGATTCGGCCAGGATTCGGAGCACGGCATCTTCATAACCGCCGGCCGTGGGGAGGGTTGCCAGGCGCAGTTCAAACGGTTTAATGCCTTTTCGTTTAAATTTGATTTTACCATCCTGAGGCAGACGTCTTTCGGCAATGTCCAGGTTTGCCATAATTTTTATCCGGGAAATGAGCCCGCGGGTGCTGGTCAGGGGGATCTGCAGAACCTCCTGGCAGACGCCGTCAATGCGGTAACGAATATCGGTTTTTTTGGTAATAACGGAAGGTTCGATGTGAATATCGGATGCATCTCGGCGGTAGGCCGTAATTAAAATCTGATCAACCATGCGGACCACCTGGCTGGAAGCTTCATCCAGTCCCCGGTCGTCTTCAACCGGCTGATCATCGTCCTCCTCAAAGTCGATTTCCGGAATCATGAACATATTGTCGTCTTCATCTTCCTGCGGGGTCTCGGTGGTGGTATTCTTCTGATCATAAAAATAGTTGATGAGTGCAACAATATCTTCTTTGATGCCGACGGACATTTTATATTTTTTAGCTTTAATCAGGGTCGAAATAAAATCGGTACGGGTGATGTCGGCCGGGTTGTCAATCAGGATTTCCACCTCTCCGGCTGTCATTTCCCAGCTGAGAGGGACCCATGTATTCTGCATCAAAAAGGGCTTTTTTAATTTGGTTAAGAGTTCGTAGGGGATCGGCATCTTGGGATCAAAGGCTTTAAAGGGGCACTTGAAGAACAAGGATAAGGATTTCCCCATTTCCTCTTTTTTTATTTTCAGGTGTTCAACAAGGACAAACTCTACGCTTTTATTTGATTTTTTGGCAAGCGCCAACGCATTTTCGAGCTGGTCCTTGGATACGATCTGATTCTTCAGGAGATAATCGTATTTGGACCTGAAAGTCGTAACGGATATTAAGGCGTCGATTTTGGACTTTAATTCCGGAAAGTCCGGGTTGATACTTTTGACGGACTGATAAAATTCAAGAGCCAGGTCCTTGTGACTACGCTTCTCCATCTCAAGACCGATTGAAAATTTAATTTCGGCCTTGGCCGGATCGGTTAAGTTGTTCTCACTGATTATCTTTTCAACCTGATCAATGACTCTGGAGGGAGAATGGATTTTGAAAAGGCATTCAATCAGGCCGGGTATGATGTCAACCGTCGGATAATCAAACGAAAATAATTTCATATAATCGTCAATGGCTTCCTGAAACAGCCCCAGTTCCATGAAAGCCGAGATGCTCCCCAAAATCTCATGCGGATTTTCATCGCCCTGCCAGCTTGTTTTGAAAAGGGATATATCCTGATCGGAAAGGGAGTTGTCAAACTGATCAAATTCTTCGATCTCTTTTTGTAAAACCTGTATCTTTTCTTCGAAAAGTTGCTGACGCTGCTTATCCAGTTTGGGAGAGGAGGAAAGGATCTGTTTATACAGCTCCAGGGATTCTTTATATAAACCGTGGGTATGATACGCTTCGGCTTCCTTTATTTTTTGATCGATATCTGTTTTTTCATTTTCGTGAACGCTAAGCATGATTATGATATCTCCACAATCTTTCTTAAATCGAAACGCTGTTGTTTTTTAACTCGCTGCCATTTAACCGCATGGTCTTTCCGAGAATGGTTTTGAGGTTGTCATGAATCCGCTTTGTTTCCAGCGTGCAAATATTCCGGATCGAGAAGGCAGCCTGATCCCAGGAAAAAATTTCATAAGCGGCCTGCACTCCTTTTGAATCTTGAATGCGGGCATCCAGAAGGTCTCCGTTTTTGAAGTAAAGATCACCCGTTTGAGCCGTGGATTTATTGAATACCCGGATCGTGCAGGTTTTTTGTTCCATTTCTATCAGTTGCAAATACATTTCAAAAGGGACCGCCGGCGCTGTACCGGTTTCGTTTACCTTGTCTAAACTCATCATGATTTTTTGGCCCAGATCTTCAAACGCAAAAGGCTTTTCCAGGTAGCCGGCAGTCTCCCTCGCTAAATCAACTTTTTCTGAAGCGGGCGAGCTATTGGCTGCCAGAATGATTACAGGCATATCCGGAAAGTTTTGAGAAAGGTAGGCTAAAAGTGCAAATCCGTCCATTTTAGGCATGTTCAGATCGGTTACGACCAATGAGATATTGTTTTCCTGTAATATGGCGATGGCCTGCAGACCATCGCCCGCCGTCAGGACGACAAAGTCATCTGCATGTTTTTTAAGTTTCATTTTCGCTAAACTCAGCAGAATACGGTCATCGTCGGCAAAAAGCACTTTTTTGGGCATTCGCTAAACCTTATGATAAGTTTGGAAAGATCACGGCAGCAATCCGGGCGACAATTGAGTCAAACAGATGATTATCACCCCGTTCGTCTGATCGTCTTTAACGGATCCTGCGTTACCAAGGACTCGCAGTAGCCGACGACAGCTTCGCCCATGGATGCCTTGGCTCTGGAACCCTCCGACTTTTGCAACGATAGGGTTAACGCAAGCGTTTTAGTTCTTCACGCAGCGTTTTAAATTCCTCCTTGATAAGCTTCTTTATTTCTTCAATAGACACCAGCAGCGCATCCTGGGTGGACAAGACGCTTTCTTCAGGCGACGACAAATCTTTTTGCGGTTTGGCTTGGGGGATTTTGGCCCCCTGAAAGGCCGTTTCTGTTTCAACCGGTTTGAGATCGGTCTTTTCAGCCGGCATTTTTTCTTTTTTGGAGAGCGATTCCGTTCCGGCGAGCAATTGTTGTTTTAATTTATTAAATTTTGCAACTTCCACGGAAAGAATATTATTGATTTCTGCTTCCGGCATATCCGGAGATGCCCCCACTTTTTGAATGCCGGCATTGACGGAATGTAGTAATTTTATGGAATCGGGATGAGCGTTTGCTTTTTTTGCATTGATATATTTACCCACCGAGCCCAGGAGCTTTAAAAGCGCAAAAATAGGCCTTTTATCCTTATAAATTCTCATTAATTTATCTGTTTCGGCAGTTAAACGGTCCATGCTCTGATCGGTGATTTCCCATTCGATCGAAAGGACGATAGCCTGTAAGCTTGTAAATGCGGACCCTATAGTGTCGGCGGGTTTGATAGCTTTCGCCTGGATATCCGACTTAGATTCTTCTCCGAAAAATTCACCGAGGCGGCTATCAATCTCTTCAGAGAATGAATCTTTGATTTTTTCGGCCATTTTATTATCCTTTCAATTCCAGTTTTTCCCGTAGAGAGAACATCGTTGAAGTGATTGCTTTTTTCATGGTTTCAATAACATTCACTCCGGTTGCGGCACTGGCGGCAAAAGACGGCACTTTTAACTGCCTGTTCAAAGTGTTCTCAAGCCTTTCAATGGGCAGAAGGGGGATCCCTTCTTTCTCCAGGTCACGTTTATTATACTGCAGAACCAGTGGAATTTTGAAAATGTTTTTATCAAAATAGGTCAGGTTCTCCTGGAGATCCTTAAGCGACAGGATGTTCAATTTTTCTCTCATAGCCATTGAGTCCGCCACAAAAACGACGCCGTCAACTCCCCTTAAAACCAGCCTTCTGGTAGCCTTGTATTTAACCTGGCCGGGTACCGTATACAACTGAATTTTGACGGTATATCCCATAATTTTTCCGATATCGATTGGCAGAAAGTCAAAAAACAGGGTACGGTCACCATACGTCTTGACGGTCATTAACTCGGTCGTCATACGTTCTTTGAATTTTTCATAGATATATTTCAGGTTGGATGTTTTACCTCCCCGGCCGGGGCCATAGTAAATTAACTTTATCTGCACCTCATTTTTCTTAGGATTGATTAATGCCAAATTTTATACCTCACACGTATTCAAAAAGCCAAACCGGAATGGACATATTTCAGTTCAGCGCTTCGATTCTTTTAAAATAAATTTCGTAACTTTCAGCCGCGGAACTCCGAGTGTTCAAGTCATCTGTTCATATTGCCTTCTATGGTTTCATAATCTTTTTCGTCAAGTTCGATTGAATAATTTATCAGTTTGCTCCTGTTTGGCGTATATATGCAAGTATAATTTAAGCTTGTTCCTTTTGTATCATTTCCAAAGCAATGCCTGCAGCAGACTTCAGGGTGGAGGCATGGGATTTAAATTTAATTCTGCTTTTTTGTTCTACAATGGCCGTCAGAGCCGGAATGGCATCTTTGGACCCGATTTTTCCTAAGGCGTTGCATATTTTTTCAGTCAGGTCTGTTTTTGACTTCAAAAAAATAAACGACTTTGATTCGAGCAACTCCAACAGCATTGGCACGGCTTCACGGCACTTAATTGTTCCCAACATGCTGATGATAATGGGTTTTAATTGATTATCGGCATCCGGCAGCAGCGAAAGCAGAACCCTCCCCCGGGCATTTCCGCCGATGCTGAAGATGCTGTTGAGCGTTTCACGCTGAACCCGGATATCCTTATGTGCGATCAGCGGAAGAAGTACATCCAGATCTGTTTCACCGCCGACTTTTCCCAAAATGGCAACGAGTTGGCGCATGGTTTCGGCCGGAGGACCCAGTTCGATCCGGTTTGTTATTCGGGAAACCGCGTCGGAACCTATCTCATTGAGAACTTGAAAGATTCGCGACTGCAGTGATTTGTCCCGACTTTCCTGCAGCAAATTCAGCATCCGTTCAATTATTACCGGACCTAATATCGCCAGGCAGGAGACGGCCTGATCTTTCTGGTTTGTCCGGTCGGTTTGAAGTTCCAGAAACAATACGTCCAAAGCGTCACCGGCGGCGATGTCTGTTAAAATCGAACCGGAGATTTCCTGAAACGTTTCGTTCCTTGTTAATTGGCCGCGTTCAACCGATCTGAATATTTTTAGAATGTGAATACATTCGTCTAATTTATGATTTTGAATAAAGGCAGCCAGCATGGATTGAAGCTGTCTGCAAATTTGTTCAAAAGCGGATTTGGACAGGGCGTCCTGTTTTATACATCCGGCTAATTTGCGGGAAAGCATGCGGACCATATCATGGCGCTGCTCAACCATCAGCCGTGAGCCGACTATCGAAAGTGCCTTAATGACGTTGGTGCGTAAGGCGGGGTCTTCATCCAAAAGTCCCCTTGTCAGTTTGTCTATCAATGCTTCGGCAATTTTATTTTTTTCTTTAGCCAATAATTGATCAATCGTTCCCGGCAGGGTTTGCATAACCTGCTGATCGCTGAAAACAGCCGTTTCGCCTTTTAAAATGCTCCCTATCCTTTCGGTATAGTTGGGAATTTGAATTTTACGGCGATCTTCAGGCCGGCGTCTTTCAACGTCATTGTTTTTTAAATACTCAGAACCGTCTGCCTGGCGTCGTTCGGTACCGGTACGGCGGTCAATGTCAGAAAGTTCCACAGAGCCCATGTCGGAATCGACGGGTTCTTTGTCTTGGTCAAAACCTGACGAGACGACCTCCTGATCTTTCCCCATGGCGCCGCACACTTTCTGATCCAGAAAAATGTGAGAAAGTTTTTTGGCGGAAATGATCTGTTTCAAGCCGCCGCCGTTTTTAATTATTTCCGGCTTGGTGCTGAAGATCTCCAGCAAAGCCAGCAATTCTCCTTTATCCACGCCTTTTTCAAATGAGATGCTTTTAATGCCGATATTGCGCAATAAGTCGAGAAATGAAAACACTTGTGGTTTTTGCCGGTCCTTTTCATTTAACGGCTGCCCGGATATCAGAAGGTTTTTTTCAGATTCGGAAAATGTAACCGAATCCACTTGGGATAGTATGGCATTCAGGGCATCGTCCAGTCTGCCGACGGAGGCGCCGATAATATCACTGGCCGGCGGATAGAGGCGGATATTGGCTACTGCTGCGTTTAAAATTACTGCTATTTCGACGGCTTTTTTTTGTAAAGCTAAGCTTGTCATCGAATTCACCTGTGGTATATTTTCAGGTTTGAAGCATGAAGTTATCCGAAGCTATCATCAACGCCGATTGCCTTAACGCTTTGTTATTTTAGTAATTTATAGTAAGTAGCTGAATTTGTCAACAAAAATAGGACCAACGAAGCCATTTCAGGCGATTCTAAAGACCGGACCATCAGCATTTAAACGCCGGTTATCCTGGTTATTTTATTATAGATTGTCAGGTAGCAAATTTACATGAAAATTAACAAGTGCGGGACGGCAGTCTTGTTATCTGAGCAGATTCAAGTACCAAAAGATAAGCGCAGGACCGAAAAAAATATAAGTTATTGCTCCGATTGACAGAAAGGGTCCGAAAGGCACGGCCAGTTTCCCGTCTTTGGTTTTCCCGATCATGGAGATAATCCCAGCGAAAGTTCCAACGGCAGAGGCAACGAAAATAGTAAATAAAACTCCCTGCCAGCCCACAAGGGTGCCGATCATGGCCAGCAGTTTGATGTCGCCGCCGCCCATACCCTCCCGTTTTGTGACCAGATGGTAAGCCCAAGCGACGGCAAGAAGGCTTCCGCCTCCTGCTACGAGCCCCAGGAGGGAATCCTTTAAGTCGATGGACGGAAGGGCGAAGGAGGCTAAAAAAAACAAGGGAATGCCGGGCAGGGTAATGCGGTCAGGGATGATCTGGTGGTCGATATCGATAAAGGTAATCACCAACAAAGCAACGATAAAAAAATAATAGATCAAAGCTTCAAGGGTGATGCCGAATTTAAGGTACACGCAAATTGCAGATAATCCGCCCAGGATTTCGACCAGAGGGTAACGAAATGAAATCGGTGCATTGCAATAACGGCATTTCCGTTTCAACAGCAGGAAGCTCAATATGGGGATATTGTCGTAAAATTTTATGGAATTACCGCATTTTGGACACATGGAACGGGGCTGGACGATGGATTGGGAATTCGGCAGCCTGAAAATACAGACATTCATGAAGCTTCCAACACATATGCCAAACAGAAACGTCAAAAATCCCATCGGAAGGTCTGCAATTGTCGATGCCAGCATAAAAACTCCGCCGAAACGAGAATGAACTATAATTATTATTGATCCGGGTTATAATTCCAAGGCAAACTATTTGTTTTTGATAAAAAAAGCAAGAATGTTATTGTCAAAAGCAAATAATGTTTTATACTACTAAACGGGATCGCCAGCGTTGACCCTAAGCAAAATCGAGAATTTTTTAAAGGTCTCGCATCCCGGACTGCCAATTCGGACGGTTTTGTCCGGATTTTTTATTTCATGATGACGGAACAGTAAGGTCGATTATGCGGTCTGATTTTATGGTTAACAGGTAAATTGCTGAAAAGCTGCAATTTTTTAATAGATATGTAGGAGATAAAATGGCTGAAACCGACAAGGATGACCTTGTAAGCATTATTGACGACGAAGATAAGAACATCCTTATTCCCAACCCATTGCCGCTAATACCGGTCAGGGATGTTGTTATTTTCACCGATATGCTTTTGCCGCTTTTTATCGGACGGGAACGATCGGTCCGGGCCATAGAAGAAGCGGTGAAACAGGACCGGTTGTTGCTTCTGGCAACCCAAAAGGATCCGGGTACTGAGGAGCCGTCGCCTGAACAAATTTACCAAATGGGGACCGTCGGTCGCATTCTGAGAGTACTTAAGCTCCCGGATGGACGTGTTAAGGCTTTAGTCCAGGGAATAGCCAAGGCAAGAATACTTGAATACGTCAGGAAAAGGTCGTGGTATCGGGTTAAAATTGAAACCATTACCGAAGCGTCCAATAAACCGGTTGATCTGGAAATAGAAGCCCTGATGCGAAACGTCATTGAACATTCCGAAAAAATTCTGGCGCTTCGCGGCGAGTTGACCAGCGATGTCGGTGCTATTTTGCAGAGCATTGAAGATCCCGGCAAATTGGCCGATCTGGTTGCTTCGAATCTGAAATTGAAGGTGGACGAGTCGCAGCAATTGCTGGAGCTGATCGATCCGATCCAGCGACTCAAACAGGTCAACAACCTGTTGTCTCGTGAAGTTGAAATGTCCTCCATGCAGGCGAAAATCCAATCCGAGGTCAGAGATGAGATTTCGAAGAGCCAACGGGATTATTTTCTCCGGGAGCAGGTCCGGGCGATTCACAAGGAGCTGGGTGATCAGGATGAAAGGTTTCAGGAACTTGACGATTACCGCAAAAAAATCAAGCGGGCCAAACTGTCAAAGGAAGCCGACCTTGAGGCTTTAAAGCAGCTCGGCCGCCTGGAGCAGATGCATCCGGATTCTGCCGAAGCGTCGGTCGTTCGGACCTATCTGGATTGGCTGGTTGAATTGCCGTGGAACCGATCGACTCAGGACATCATTGATATCAAAGAAGCGAAAATTGAACTGGATAAGGACCATTATGCCCTTGATAAGGTCAAGGATCGTATTCTGGAATATTTAAGCGTTCGCAAATTAAATCGCAAGATGAAAGGGCCGATCCTCTGTTTTGTCGGACCGCCGGGGGTCGGTAAAACATCTCTGGGACGGGCAATCGCCAGGGCCATGAAACGTAAGTTTGTCAGGATTTCCCTCGGAGGAATCCGGGATGAAGCTGAAATCAGGGGGCATCGTAGAACCTATATCGGAGCCCTGCCGGGCCGCATATTGCAAGGACTCAAACAGTGCGGCAGCAATAATCCCGTTTTCATGATGGATGAAATCGATAAGTTGGGCGCTGATTTCAGAGGCGATCCTTCGTCAGCCCTGCTGGAGGCCCTGGATCCGGAACAGAATTTCGCTTTCAGCGATCATTATTTAAACTTGCCTTTCGACCTGTCCAGAGTAATGTTTATTCTGACCGCCAACTTGACCGATACCATCCCATCGGCGCTTCTTGACCGAATGGAAGTGATCACGCTCTCAGGCTATACCGAAGAAGAAAAGAAGATCATTGCCCAGACCCATCTGATTCCCCGTCAAATCAGGGAAAATGGGCTGCAACGGCGGGCGGTTTCCATTAGCCCGGGAGCGTTGAACCAGATTATTTCAGAATATACATCCGAAGCGGGCCTTAGAAATCTTGAACGGGAAATCGGGACGATTTTCCGCAAGGTTGCACGCCAGATTGCCGAAGGGGAAAAAGGCCCTTTTCGCATTACCGGGTCTAATCTGCAAAAATACTTAGGGGTTCATAAATACTATCCCGAAATGGATCAGGAAAAGAGCCAAATCGGTTTGGCGACCGGTTTGGCCTGGACCCAGGTCGGTGGTGAAGTATTGTATGTGGAAGCTACGCTGATCGGAGGTAAGGGTGAATTGATCATAACCGGTCAACTGGGCGATATTATGCAAGAATCGGCACGGGCTGCGGTTACTTATGCCCGGGCCAATCTGGTTTCGTTCGGTGTTGATGAAAATATTTTCGAAAATATGGATGTCCACATCCATATACCGGCCGGCGCAATTCCGAAGGACGGGCCCTCGGCAGGAACTGCAATGACAATGGCGTTGATTTCGGCTTTGATGCAGAAACCGGTCAACAGCAAGGTGGCAATGACCGGTGAAATAACCTTGAGGGGACGTGTCCTTCCGGTCGGCGGGCTGAAGGAAAAAGCGCTGGGAGCTTTGCGGGCAGGCATCCGGACGATTATCATCCCTGAAAAGAATAAAAGAGACCTGGCGGAAATTCCAAGTTATGTCAGGCGCAAAATTCAATTTGTTCGTGTAAAACACATGGACGAAATCCTGCCGATTGCTTTTGAATCCGATCCGTTTCCGGCAAGTCCAAAATAAGAGTCATCTCATATGCGAATCCTTGCACTGGATACGGCGACCCGAAGCTGCAGCGTCGCTATCCTGAATGATCGATCGATAATGTTGGAGGAGACGAATACCAGTACTCAAACCCATGCGATTCATTTAATCGGAATGGTCCAAAAGGTATTCGGCATATCAGGTCTTGCGTTGTCGGAAATCGATGGGTTTGCCGTGGGACGCGGACCCGGCAGTTTTACCGGACTTCGAATCGGGATCAGTACGATCAAGGCGCTGTCCGTCGCCATGCGAAAACCTGTTGTGGGAGTTTCCGATCTTGACGCGCTGGCCATACAGGCGTCGGTTTCGCCCCATATGATTTGCCCGTTAATGGATGCCCGTAAGGGAGAAGTATATTATTCATTTTACCACTATGAAAATGAAAATTTACGTAAATTAGCGCCGACCCGGGTTTCACCTCTCGACGAGGTTCTTGCGGCGATAAAGACCGCCTGTATGTTTATCGGGGAAGGAGCGCGGATATACCGGAAGGAAATAAGCGATAAAATCGGTCCATTAGCCTTTTTTGCAGCCCCTGACCAAAACATCATACGGGCTTCGACAATAGGTCAAATCAGCATGAACCGATTCAAACAGCAGAATGCCGACGATGCTGTCCTGCTGGTACCGGAATACATTCGAAAATCAGACGCTGAACTTGGTTTCGGATGTAAAGATAAATCGCTGCAATTCAAAGCCTGACAGTTTCAGATGCACATAGCCGCCGGTTTTCTTTTTTGTCAAATTATTTCGAGCGGTTAAAATAACAATAAACAATTGACAATATTTTTGATTTTCTATATCATCATTAAAATCATCTTGTTTTTGATGATATGAACCATGACCGAAAAAGTGCTTTTTGATGGATAAATTTTCCGGGACGGATTCCCCCCGGCCGGTGGCATTTCCAGTGGCAAGGCCCGGGTATCCGATTATATTTGCGGCAGCTTTTGTAACCGCCATATTTGCCCTTTTAGGCCTGACGACAATTACCCTCGTCAGCCTTGGGGTTACCTTGTTTATCTGTTATTTTTTCAGGGATCCGGAGCGGGTGATTCCTCGAAAGGAAGGTGTTGTTGTTTCACCGGCTGACGGCCGGGTTGTATCGGTATTACAGACGGTGAATGAGCGTTTTTTTAAGGGCCCGTGTCTAAAAATAAGTATATTCATGTCGGTATTTAATGTTCATGTAAATCGCATACCCTGTAAAGGAGAAGTAACGAATATCGTTTATCACCCCGGAAAGTTTTTCTCGGCCAACCTGGATAAGGCATCCGAGCAGAATGAGCATAATGCAGTGTTTCTAAAAACCGAAGAAGGCATTCATCTGAGCTTGGTCCAGATTGCGGGGCTGATTGCCCGGCGGATCATCTGCAAGGTGCAGGTGGGGGACCAGGTGAATCGCGGAGAGCGGTTTGGGATGATATGCTTTGGCTCCCGCCTGGACGTTTACCTGCCGCAACATGTTGAACCGGCTGTCACGATCGGCGATAGGGTCCAAGCGGGCACCTCCGTTTTGGGGGTGTTGAAACGAAAAGAAAAGCAATTTGAATAGGAATAACCGATTGCCCCGCGGCAAGGTTCTTCTGCCGATATAGAACCCCACAAAACATGATTGTTAGCTTTCAAGAATTTTATAATCCGGCGTGAGCATGCCGAAAGGATTTTTATTAACTTAGATAATTAAAAACACATTCGAAAACAGGATGGGGGCCTGAACTTTATTGGGGCTCGGTTATCACAGGCGTGATCGTTCTTTAAAGGGAGAGAATCCATTATGGCAAAAAAAAGATTTAATGTTGCTGTGGCAGGAGCTACCGGCGCAGTCGGCAACCAAATGATTACCTGTCTGGAAGATCGTAATTTTCCGGTCAAGTCCGTCAAGTTCCTTGCATCTAAGCGTTCGGTCGGTCGCAAGCTTCGTTTCAAAGGTGATTTGATTGATGTCCAAGAGTTAAGGGAGGATGCCTTCAAGGGGGTTGATATTGCCCTTTTTTCCGCAGGCGGGGGAACCAGTCTGCATTTTGCGCCATTTGCCGCAAAAGACGGTTGCGTCGTGGTTGACAATTCAAGTGCCTGGCGGATGGATCAGGAGGTGCCGCTGGTGGTGCCGGAGGTCAACCCCTCAGCGGTGGCGCAATACACTGCAAAAGGGATTATTGCAAATCCGAATTGTTCGACCATACAAATGGTGGTTGCGCTCTTCCCCATCCATAAAAAATATAAGATAAAAAGAATTGTTGTATCGACTTATCAGGCCGTATCGGGTACCGGCAAAAAAGCGATTGATGAACTTTTCGACCAGACACGCGCAATGATCAATTTTCTGGATTATAAAAAGGAAGTTTATCCGCACCGGATTGCGTTTAATTGCCTGCCGCATATCGACGTTTTTCTTGATAATGGCTATACCAAAGAAGAGATGAAAATGGTTTATGAGACCAGAAAAATCATGGGGGATGAATCCATTAATGTTACAGCCACAACCGTGCGGGTTCCGGTATTCTTCAGCCATTCGGAATCTGTCAATGTGGAGACTGAAAAACCGCTGACGATCGAAGCCGTAAAAAAGCTGCTGGGGAAAGCGCCGGGGGTAAAAGTCATGGATGACCCTGCCAAGAAATTGTATCCGATGCCGATTGATGCGGCCGGGCAGGATCTGACAATGGTTGGTCGAATTCGAAGAGATGAATCGATTCCCAACGGTCTGAATATGTGGATTGTGGCCGATAACATCAGAAAGGGGGCTGCCACCAACGCGGTTCAGATTGCTGAATTACTGGCCAGTGATTATCTGTGAATTGGGGCAGGATTTCGATATACAGATATTAAGTTCGGCGGGGCGTTTACGGATATCATGCCTTACGGAATTAACTGAAGCCGTCTCTCCCGGAGTCGGATATTTTACTTAGGAGCTTTCGTTGGAACGTGTACCCATAACAAAAAAAGGTTTTGAAATCCTGAAAAAGGAACTGGAGCATTTAAAAGCGGTAGAACGGCCTCAAAATATCCGGGCGATTGAAGAAGCCCGTTCACATGGCGACCTTTCCGAAAATGCGGAATTTACGGCAGCTAAAGAGCGCCAGGCTTTTATTGAATCAAGACTCAGCGAACTGGGGTATAAACTCTCCAATGCCGATATCATCGATCCGGAAAAAATCTCCAAAGATCGGGCCGTTTTTGGCTGTATGGTGGTATTGGAAAATACGGATACCGGTGAAAATGTTGAATATCAACTGGTCGGTCCGGATGAATCCAATATAAAAGCGGGGCGAATTTCGGTTTCATCGCCCCTCGGAAAGTTAATTATCGGTAAAAAACCCGGCGATGAAATTGTGCTTCAGGCGCCGGGCGGACAAAGACGTTACGAACTGATTGAAATTCTATAGACACATGGTTAACCCTGCAACAGCTGCAACAGGGTCAAAGCCGGGCCTCGTCATGAAAGGTTCGGGATGAATGGATATTAATTAAAAAATATTATTTTTCGGAGGTTATCAGTGGCGCGAATTACTGTTGAGGATTGCATCAAGAAGGTTCCGAACCGGTTTTTACTGGTCAATCTGGCTGCAAAAAGGGTCAGGCAAATCCGGGAAGGGTCGGAATATTTGGTAAGTTCTCCTAAAAACGAGGATATCGTTGTTGCTTTGCGAGAGATTGCCGCGGGAAAGGTAACATTACAGCAGGAATAGTGCGGGTTTGAGCGAACTGATTCCCAGATGGCTGCTTTGCCTGAAAACAGCTATACACACAGGGTGTTGAACAGGGCCGTTGGAAAAGCGCTGCACCGTTATAATATGATTTCTGACGGCGACCGGATCGCGGTGGGCCTTTCCGGAGGGAAAGACAGCCTTTCGCTGATGCGGATCTTAAAAGAACGCCAGGCGTATGTGCCGGTTAAATATGAACTTCTCGGGGTCTATATCGATCCGGGGTTCCCTGCAAGCATCGGCCCTTCTCTTGAACAATATTGCACCGAAAAAAAAGATTTTCTGCGGGTGGATTATACGGATTGCGGTATTATCGGTCATAGTCCCCGGAATCGTGAAAATCCTTGCTTTCTCTGTTCAAGGCTGCGCCGCAAAAGGTTGTTTGACATTTCCGCCGAACTTGGCTGCAATAAGCTGGCGCTGGGGCATAACAAAGACGATATCATCGAAACTTTGTTTTTGAACATCTGCTATGCCGGCGAAATCAGTACCATGGTTCCTTCACAATCTTTGTTCAATGGAAGGTTAAGGATTATTCGACCGCTTGCATTTGTCGATGAAGAGACGATTCGCCAATTCGCAGCTGAAAACAAATTGCCGGAATTTGCAAATCCGTGTCCCACCGCAAAAATATCTAAACGGCAGGAAATCAAAACGCTGTTGAATGCACTGTATAGGAGCAATCCAAAGGTGAAAGGAAATATTTTCAAAGCCATGGGCCGCGTTAAAAGCGAGTATCTGTTGAAATAAAAATGTTATTCCAAATGGGCATAACCAGGGGCTGCCGAAATAAACCATGAAAGATATCCAAAATCAGCGCGATTATCGCAATATTCCCATTGACAAGGTCGGGATTAAAAATCTGCGATATCCCGTTACGGTATTAGACCGTCGCAACGGCTATCAGCACACGGTCGCGTCCATCAATATGTATGTCGATCTGCCGCATAAATACAAAGGGACCCACATGAGCCGCTTTGTGGAGATGTTGCATTTATTTCGTCCGGAAGTCTCATTAAAAAAAATAGCGGTTGTTCTCGAAAAAATGAAAAAGCATTTAAATGCCGAATCTGCGGTAATAGAGGTCTCCTTTCCCTACTTTATTGAAAAAATGGCTCCCATCAGCGGATCACCCGGTCTTTTAGATTACACAGGCAGAATCATTGGATCAAGCGATCCGGAAGGGAGGGTTGACCTGATTTCAGAAGTGATCGTTCCGATTTCATCCGTTTGTCCCTGCTCGAAAGAGATCAGTGAGATCGGCGCCCATAACCAGCGGGGTGAGGTTCGGCTCAGTACGCGTTTCAAGAAATTCATATGGATGGAGGATATGATTGAGCTTGTGGAAGCCTGCGCTTCTTGTGAGGTCTACTCGGTTTTAAAACGGGTCGATGAAAAATGCGTGACCGAAAGGGGATTTTCGAATCCGAAATTTGTTGAGGACATCGTTAGGGATATCGCCAAAAAATTAAAGGAAGACACCAATATAACCTGGTTTTCGGTCAGTGCGGAGAATTTTGAATCGATTCATAATCACAGCGCTTATGCCCATATTACCAGCGATTAATAGGGTTGGGGGATGCTGGACCTTCAACCTTGTGTGAAAAATGAGGCAGGCTTCGGGTTTGGCCAAAATCATTACGTGCAGGTTTTCAGCCGGGCCCGGAATTAACGATGCGACGAACCTGTTTCATAACAGTTTGAACAGATGCCCCAGGTGTATTTAACATAATGACAAAGGGAAAGAGTTCACCTTTTGCGTTCGCCAGATAGCCTGCCCGAGTTGTAATTCCAGTTAAATTGCCGGTTTTGTAGAACTCTGAATCCTGCCGCCGCAGCAGTGCGTGATAGGGTTTAAATTCATCCAGTATTCTTAACATGCTTCTGGCGGATATTCTGTTTTCTCTCGAAATCCCAGAACCTTCAACCAATGACATTGTACGAATGTCCAAGTGCCGGTCAGCATAGGATTTAGCCGCCCGGACGCCTTTATCCAAGGTCCCCGGGGGGCCATAACGCTTGGCTCCGGCAGTCAGCAAGATTTGATTGGCGATAAAGTTGTTCGAAAATTCCAGAAGTTTGGTGATGACCTGCCGTAATGAAAAGGGCGAAACATAGGTCAGCAGCAATCTGTCATGCTGTTTTTGAACACGGCCGATCTTTATGTTGCCGTTTGCTTCTATTCCAGCCTGAGCCAGAAAATACTTAAACAGATGCCCGGCATACAGCGTGTTCTCATGGTTGTGGCCGGTCAGGACAATTCTCCCGTAATTTAAAGAGGATGCCTTGATTCTGGCCGCAACGAAAGGCAGCAGCGGGGTTTGCTTTTCGGCGCTGACAAAGGTATCACCGCTGCGTTTGAAGTTGACTGTATTGAAATTGACGCATAAGGCGCCATTGGGGGCATCATAAGGTTGAAATGTCGGTGAGGTTCCTGGAATCTGGATTGGAGTTAGAAAAAAAGCGTCGTCTAACTCTAAATCATGATACCTGCTCAGATGATGGGAAAGCTCATCGGCAATGTTTGGCAATGCTTCCGAAATCAATAGCGGATCGCCATAACCCTTTATTTTTAAAGTATTATTCGGGCTAAGATAAAATTCGGTTTGAAACAGGAAATCGGGCCCCAGATAATGGAGCGCCACCAGCGAAGTGAAAATTTTCAAGGTTGAAGCCGGAATCAGATTCTTTTTGGAATTTTTTTCAAAAATAGTTTTACCCAACGGTGAAGCGATGATAACCGCATCCTCATGTCCGATTAGTTGTTGGATGCCGCCTGATGGGTATGCGTAAAGATTCGGCGTACAACCGGCCGGAATCAAATAGAATAAAATACCGGTCAGTCCGAGCAAAAGAACCCGTATCATTTTAATGCTTATACGAATTAACATAATTGAATTTAACATCCTCAGGAACGCTGGGCAAGTGATTATTTCTTTATCGTTTGACAGTTAAGGCAATTTCCAATAAAATTTGCCAAGCGGTTGCATCAGAAACGGTGAAATGTTTAATAACATAATAATAACGTTGTGTTATGTAATATTCGGCTTGTTTCTCGAATACATTTAGTGCTTTCTGAAAACATGGAATTTGTCCTGTTTTTTTCAACCGGGTTTAAAAAAGGCTTAATTTCCCCTTATGCGCAAGTCGACAGCATTCCGGAACAGATATCAGTGGTTTTGCATTCTTTCCGCGGTGTTTTTTTTAATTTTCTTTTATCGAAATGACAGCAAGGCATCAGCGCTTGAGATCCCTTTTGCTCCGGGTGAAAAACTGACATTTCAACTCAGATGGGGTTTCATACCGGCCGGGGAAGCTGTGTTGGAGGTAAAACCGACAAAAGTGATCGGCGGTATTCATGCCTATCATTTTGTCCTGACCGCCAGATCCAATCCCTTTGTCGATGCTTTTTACAAGGTTCGCGACCGGATCGACGCTTATGTCGATTTAAACCTGAACCGTTCTCTTTTATATAAAAAAAAGCAACACGAAGGTAATACCAGACGGAATGTCGTCGTAAATTTTGACTGGAACAATCATACCGCCCAGTATTTTAATTTCAATAAAAAGGAGAAAACCATTTCCATTCTGCCGGGATCATTTGACCCGTTGTCTGTTTTTTATTTCTCGCGGCTGCTGGATCTGAAGGTAGACGAAATGCTTACGAGCCCGGTTACAGACGGCAAGAAGTGTATACTCGGCCAAGCCAGGATCGTGAAAAAAGAGAAAATATCTCTGAGCAATGGCACCTACGATGCATACCTGATGGAGCCCGAGTTGAAACATATCGGCGGTGTATTTGAAAAAAGTGAAAATGCCAAAATCCAGCTGTGGGTATCTGCTGACCGGCGCCGCATCCCCCTGAAAATCAAAAGCAAAGTTGTGGTGGGGAGTTTTGTAGGGGAACTTATCTCGGCGGAAGGGGCCATCAATCCATAGACCATGGTTAAAGGCCTGTGGTTTAATGGTCATTGCAGATGTCTGCAATGGTTTTCATGGTTGCGCGCATGATAGAGACGATATCAATTAGAATTTTTTATAAAATATTTGACAGGTTGAAAGTCGGTATGAATTTTGATACAGTCAGCGACGTATCGATGGTTATTTGCTATCCATCGTGCCATTGATATGTCAGAAACTAAATTTGCCCTGCGGGAAAGCCGATGATACCCCTTTTAGATCCCATATTTTTTAATAATGAAGGTTTCGATGAACGACCATGAAATGAAAATGTTTGAAGGAAGAATGACGGTAATAGCGGACTCTGAAATAGAGTCTATTGTCCCCGAATTTATCAAGGAATGGAAGGAAGATGTCATTACAATGCGGCACGCCTTAGACTTGGGGGACTATGAGACTATTCGAAGCATCAGTCACCGAATGAAAGGAACCGGTGCGACCTGCGGGTTTGATGCTCTTACTGCTTTAGGTACGGACCTTCTGGAGTGCACAAAGAGGATGAACAAACATGCTATCGCAAAATTATTGGATCTTCTTTCGTCCTACCTGGAAAAGGTTAATATTGTCTATCAATAGTTATGGAAGTGATTATTAAATCCATTTTTGAATAAGTTCAGACTTAGGGAATAGAGTGAATGGAAAAAGTTCTAATCGCTGAAGATGACCTGAAGCTTCAAAAGTTTCTTCGAATTCGATGGGAAAAATATAAAGATACATTTGAAACCATATTCGTCAATAATGGTGAAGAGGCGATTAATGTTTTAAAACAAAAATATATTTCACTGGTCATTACGGATATTATGATGCCTAAGGTCGATGGCATGACCCTGTTGGGATATATTAACAATAAACATCCCCATATTCCCTGCATTGTCATGACCGCGTACCCACCCCAGAGATTGGGAAAAAAACACTCGGATGACAATTTGTTTCGTCTGTTCCAAAAACCATTTCAAATGGATGAATTAACCGAGGCTATCCTTAATGCTTTTGAGCAGGATATTCCAGACGGCACCTTGAAAGGAATTTCCGTTTCAAGTTTTTTACAGATGATACAACTTGAAGAAAAGACATGCATATTTGAAGTAAGTTCACCCGGCAAAGAAAAAGGTATTTTTTACTTTAAAGGGGGCATTCCATATGATGCGGTCTGCGGAAATCTAAAAGGAGAAGAGGCGGCTTTTAAGATTATCGTCATGGAAAAAGCAGAAATCCGATTTAGGAATCTTCCCAGGAAAAAGATTGCCAAACGGATCAATACGGAATTGGCAGGTTTAATTATGGAGGCTATTCGACGAAAGGATGATTACGGCGGATAAAGAGCTCAATGGTGATGAAACTCTGGCGTGGTAATCTTTAACGCCGGCTATCCAGAATGAGTGTAACCGGTCCGTTATTGATCAATGCAATGTTCATCATTGCACGGAAACGACCGGTTTGAACAAGAATTCCTTTCCGCCTGATTTGGGATGCAAAATAATCGTACAGTGCGATTGCTTCTTCAGGTCCTGCCGCGTCGATAAATGAGGGCCTTCTTCCTTTGCGGCAATCACCCAGTAACGTAAATTGAGAAACAACCAGCAATTGGGCACCGATTTCGTGAAGGGATCGATTCATCTTGCCATTTTCGTCTTCAAAGATTCTTAAATTAATAGTTTTGTCGGCAAGATAAGCTGCGTCGACAGGTTCATCGCCTTTTGCAATTCCGAGTAAAACCAGAAGTCCCTGATCGATTTTTGCAATCACTTCATTTTCTACGATAACACGGCATTCACTAACCCGTTGAACAACGGCTCTCATTTTCGCTCCTGTTTTTCGGAAACTTTTTTCATGGACAAGGAAATCCTTTTTCGTTTCGGATCAACCGCCAAAACCGTTACTTGGACTTTCTGCTGTATTTTAACGATCTGCATGGGATCTTTTATAAATTGATTCGAGATCTCACTGATGTGTACCAGGCCATCTTGATGGACGCCGATGTCTACAAAAGCCCCAAAAGCGGTAACATTGGTAATGACGCCGGATAGTTTCATCCCGGGCTGAAGGTCATCAATCTTTTCAATCCCGCTGTCATAAGCGCAGGCTTCGAATTGATTCCGGGGGTCTCGGCCCGGCTTTGCCAGCTCGGCCATAATATCTTTTAATGTCGGCATCCTCACGGTGTCGGTAACATATTTGGTAAGTTCAATACTCTTTTGCATGGCGGGCATGATCATCAGGTCGGAGATAGAACAATTAAAATCTTTGGCCATGGTTTCAACAATGCCGTAGCTTTCGGGATGGACAGCACTGGCGTCGAGAGGGTTTGCCCCGCCGGTGATCCGCAAGAATCCGGCCGACTGTTCAAAGGCCTTGGGGCCCAGGCGCGAAACCGATTTCAGTTCTTCTCGGGAGCAGAACGCCCCGTTTTCATTCCTGTATGCCACGATATTGCCAGCAAGCTGAGGTCCCAAACCGGAAATGTAGGTTAACAGCTCGACGCTGGCCCGATTGACATCAACGCCGACGGCATTGACGCAGCTGATGACGACATCATCCAGAGCCTTTTTTAATGCAGTCTGATCTACATCGTGCTGATACTGCCCGACCCCGATCGCCTTTGGATCTATTTTTACAAGCTCTGAAAGGGGATCCATCAGGCGTCTGCCGATTGAAACAGCACCGCGAACCGTAAGGTCAAGATCCGGAAACTCCCGGCGGGCAACCTCCGATGCCGAGTAAACCGATGCTCCACTTTCATTGACCATGACCACGTGAAGGTCATGGGGCAATTTCAGTCCCTTGAGAAAGACCTCTGTTTCCCTGCCGGCTGTTCCGTTGCCCACGGCAATGGCTTTAATTTCATATTGTCGACATAGGTATTCAACGATCTGGCCGGCGGCGGATGCTTTTGCGGGTAGGTGCGGATAGATCGTATCATGATGCAACAGCTTGCCCTGACCGTCCAGACAGACAATTTTACAACCGGTCCTAAATCCGGGATCGATGGCCATTACCGGCCTGGGCCCGAGGGGTGGGGCCAGCAGGAGCTGGCGAAGATTTTGGGCGAATATCCGGATCGCTGCTTCATCAGCTTTTTCCTTGGTCGCCAGGCGGATCTCGGTTTCAATGGAACGTGCGAGCAGGCGTTTATAGCTATCATGGACAGCCAATCGGACCTGCTCGGAATCGTCTCCGGAGCCTTTGACAAAAAGATCTTCGAGAATTTTCAGGGATTCAGTTACATCAGGGGAAATGCTGATATTTAGGATGTCTTCCCGTTCTCCCCTGCGCATGGCCAGCAACCTGTGGGAAGGGACGGTGCCGACAGGCTCTTTCCAATCGAAATAGTCCTGGTATTTGGAGCCCTCAGCCTCTTTTTTTGGGGAAACCCGGCTGGTAATGAAGCCCTTTGTCAGAAAAAGATGGCGCAACCGGGAGCGTGCATCCCGGTCCTCACTGATTTTTTCAGCCAGAACGTCCCGGGCGCCGCTTAAAGCGTCTTCGATCGTTGTCACTTCTTTTTCAGTCGAAAGGAAGGATAAGGCTTTGTCTAAGGGGTTGATGCCATTTTGTTCAAAGATCATCAACGCCAATGGTTCCAATCCCTTCTCCCTTGCAAGGGTAGCCCGGGTTCTGCGTTTGGGGCGAAAGGGAAAGTAAATATCTTCAACCTCGGATTGGGTTTGAGCCGTGAGAACGCTAATCTTTAACGCCTCGGTCAGGTGGCCGTGTTCCTCAAGGGATTTTAAAATGGTTCCTTTTCGATTGTTGAGCTCCTCAAGCTGGTTTAATCGGTCGCGGATGGCAATAACGGCGATTTCATCCAGACTTTGCGTGGCCTCCTTGCGATAGCGGGCGATGAAAGGAATGGTTGCACCCTGCGCCAGAAGTGCGGCTACCGCTTGAACTTGGGACTCTTTTAAATTTAACTCATGGGACACAATTGCTGTATAACTTGTATTCATAGGATATCAGACACTTCTTTCATGATTGTTCACAAGTCAATAATCAGGAGGCTGGGTCGACCTATGACCCCTGGCCCACGGTCTTATGTTGCTGATGTTAAGAAATTTCAACCGTTGATTTTCGCAGAAAATCTACAGGGTGATAAGATAATTTGGCTTTGCGCAAACCTTCATCATCGAGGTCCTGCTCCCGATTTACAATCTTGAAGTTTTGAGCCGAATGGAACAGGAACATTTGATTGATAGCCTGATAACTCCCCTTAAATTCCGGGCTTGCTTTTTCAAAGTGGATCAACAGCATATCATTTGTCAGTGCTTCCGCCACGGTGTAAGCTGCTATTTTCCGGTCTACCATCAAAACGCCGCCGGTCAGTCCGATAAAACGGTCCCAGTTTTTGAGGATCCGATCAATCACACGATTTTCAGCCGAAAGATTTTCAGAGGACTCACAGTCTCTCCAACTGCACCAGTCCGCTTGCATTGTCCGGGCCATTGCAACGGTATCAGACCCGAGCTTGCGGTAAGCGTAGTCGTAATTTTTTTGAAACTGATACAGCAAATTTTTCTTTTTATGAAATCGATTTCCCTGCAAGTTGACAAGGTCTGAAATCAGATACAGATAATCCCATTGGCCCTTGGCCGGTTCTATCCGGAGAAGGTCAGACAATTCAAACTTCCAGATTTGAACCAATTCGTCTGGAATGCGGATAAAACTGCAGGGCGGGATGGCAAGTTTTTTAAAGCGCGTGGGCCAGTTAATATCCTGCCAGGTTCCTATCGGTGCCCAGAAGCGATCCTCGGGTTTGGTTTGTTTTAACCATATCAAATCGTTTTCCCAAGCCCATAACAGGCCATATTCTTCTGCCCATCCCCACAAATTTATAAAACTGTAGTCTGAAGTTTTTTGCGGGCAGCGTGAAAAATAATCCAGATATTTATTCTGTTTGTCCATTGTTATCGGTTCAAAAAACAGCTTCATCATATTCATTAGGTTTTTGCGGACCGATATGTGACGGCCGATAGCCCCATTACGTCCGTTTGATTGTTGTTTTTTTATAAAATTATCAGGTTATCAGAACGATTCTTAGATCCATGACATTGGTGTTGGTGGGGCCTGTTTTAATCAAATCATTCAGTGCTTCGAAAAAATGATATGAGTCGTTATTGGAAAGGTACTTTTTCGGGTCTAAATTCAGTTCTTTTGCCCTGATCAGCGTAGTGGAATCGGCTGCGGCGCCGGCTGCGTCGGTAGGGCCGTCACTGCCGTCGGTTCCGGCGCTCAGGATCACAATATTATCATGACCGGCAATATCGATTGCTGCCGCCAGAACGAATTCCTGATTTCTTCCGCCAAGACCGTTCCCCCGTATGGAAACGGTTGTCTCACCGCCCGAGAGGATGCAGGCCGGTTTAGGTATGGGGTTGCCGGTCTTTAAAACTTCACGAGCCATGGCGCCATGCAGTCGGGCAACATCGCGTGTTTCTCCCTCAAACATGGACGAAAGGATGAGGGTTCTGTATCTCAGGCTTTCGGCTTTTTGTTTAGCGGCGGTGATGGATTCAATATTACTTGCGATAATCAGGTTTTGCGTGTTTTGGAAAGCTTGGTTGCCGTTTTTGGGTGTTTCCGGAATTTGTCCGGAAAATCCGGCTTGAATGCGGCTGACAACTGCCGCCGGCAATTTTTTTTCAATGGTATATTTGTTGATGATGTTCATGCAATCCTGAAACGTGCTGGAATCCGGTACTGTCGGGCCTGATGCAATTACATCCAGATCATCACCCACAACATCCGAGAGCATCAGTGATACGATCTTGGCAGGGGTTGCCGCTGCGGCCAGTTGGCCGCCTTTCACACGTGACAAATGTTTTCGGATGGCATTGATCTCATGGATTGTGGCACCGCAGGCAAGTAACACCTGGGTAGTATCCTGCTTGTCCTTTAGGGTCAGTCCCTCCGCTGCAAGCGGCAGTAAGGCAGACCCGCCGCCGGATATCAGGCATATAACAAGGTCTTGTTTCCCAGCAGATTTTACAAGATTTAAAATATCTTGCGTGCCCCTGCTTCCGTTTTCATCAGGAACGGGGTGGCCGGCTTCGATCAGGTTGATTTTGTTTAATTTAGCGGTGTGTCCATATTTAACATTAATTGTGCCGCTGGTGATTCTGTCACCAAGAATTTCTTCAACTGCGGCAGCCATGGGCGCCGAGGCTTTGCCGGCACCGACTACGAACACACGATTTAGGGTTGTGAGGTCGTACATACGGTCGGCAATCATAAGACGGGTCCCATCAATGCTGCAGAAACGTTTTATAGCTGTGGCCGGCTCTACAGCCTCTAAACCCTGATGGAATATCCGGATGGCATCTTCCCGCATTTTTTCAATCTGTTTGGGATTGATTGTCATGATAAGAACTTTTTCCTTTTTCATGAAAAAAAGAGGTTTTGATAAATTTGGAAAAATATATCTTTATACCTTATAACACAAGTCTTATTATGATCAACCATTTTCAAACCGCCGTTTGCAGTTCAGCAAAAAACAAGGCTTACCGTTTGCATGATTCCCCAAAATTAATTATAGTATTTTTACTAAATCGATATTAGAGAGGTGCTTTGTGACCGGTATGAAACTCAATATATCCAATGCCGCCCGAAAATTTTGTTTGGATAACGGTATTGATGATGTTACTTTTAACTTGATTGAAGCCGATGTCGCCGGGTGCTGTATCGGATTTGTCAAAGAAATCCAAGCCGCCTACACTGCGCCGGTAAATGCGGCCGGTTATCGATATGGTCAGGTTGAAGGTGTCCATATTTTTGTTTCCAGGAAAATCAGAATTACGGGATCGTTGACGCTGGCAATCGAAGGGATATGGAAAAAGCGTCTGTGTCTGAATGGCGCATCCATACCGCTTTAAACCGACTTTATTCAGCATGAAAACCTGGTCTTCAAGGTTAGGTACGAGTTCAGTGGCTCTGCCTTGCGAAATGAGAAGGCTTTAAATTCAAAGCACGAAATTCGGATTTCGAATTTTGCCGATATCATTTGAGTCGATCATGCCCTCTGGGCTTAGACCAAAGCCGAGCCCCCTGGGCCCGGATCTTTATTTTTGATGATGCGTGGGGGAAAGCTATGAAGCCTGAATATTCGGAATCGCTTAAAGGACAACTTCTCATAGCCATGCCGAGATTAAACGATCCTAATTTTTTCCAGACCGTCTCGTTTATTTGTGAACATACTCAAGCCGGCGCCGTGGGCATTATCATAAACCGGGTGCACCCCTTTCTTACCGGCAAAGAAATTTTTGAAGAATTAAATATCGATTGTGTTCCGGCAGCGTCTTCCGTCCGGATTCATATCGGGGGGCCCGTCCATGTCGACGAGCTTTTTGTTTTGCATGGCCCCCCGTTTAACTGGCAAGGGTGCCTGGTCGTTTCCCCGAGTTTGGCCATCAGCAATACCAATGATATCCTGGGCGCGCTGGCGGCAGGTAAAGGACCTCGATCCTTTGTGATCACATTGGGATGTGCCGGCTGGGGGGCCGGGCAGTTGGAATACGAAATCAAAGATAATGCCTGGCTGACCGGAGCGGCTTCAAATGAAATCGTTTTTAATACCCCCATTGAAAGCCGCTGGGATGTCGCCGTCAGAAAGATGGGGATTGACCCGGATTTGCTTTCCCATACAGCAGGTCATGCATAAGCTGCAATAATCTGCGCCGACCCCAAAATAGTTTAGTCCGGCGTGGTTTGCTGGAGGCACCTGCGGCGAATTTTAAGGGACTATTTTTTGGACTTGGACTTCGGTTTCTTTTTTTTTAAGCAAACTTTATCTTTTCTTGAAAATGCACAGATTTTGGGATTGTAATATTCCTTACAGTTCAGGGGATTGTATAAAGGACATTCAGGATGTTTTTCAGACATAAATCATTTTTCCCCTTAGGTGTTATGGACCCTTCTTTGCAAAAGTCGTTTTTTCTATACCACAAAATCCTACATTGTTCAAATTTGTGTTGTTAAACTTTCAAGTGCGTGGCTGCATTTTACTGAGGTTTTCTCTTGCGAAATCAATCGAAGGGTCAATCGCTAACGCAAGTTCATAATAACGGATGGCTTTTTCCGGAGCTCCCATGTCACGATAATTTGAAGCAATGTTGGCATAATCGATAGCCGAGGCAGGGTTAATGCGGACCACTTTTTTAAAACTATCGATTGCGTTTTCATATTCTTTTAACTTAAAATAACAAAAACCCATCAAATTATGAATATCCGTGCGTTCATTATCGATTTTTTCCCCCTCTTTAAGCACCTGCAGCGCCTGGCGGTATTCACCCATATCTTTTAAACAGAGGCCTAAATAGGAATAAATACTGACAAGATCCTGGGGTATGGGATCAAGGTTGAGCGCCTGGTGATAAAATGACCGAGCCGTTTCCAAATCGCCCAGGGAACGGTAACAGGAACCGATATAAAACTTGATATAATATTTTTGGGGGAGCAGCCGTTCTATTTCCGTAAGCCTATGCAGGGCTTCCCGGGGAGGCCTGCTTTCGACCAAAAGTTTCGCTGAGAAAAGTCCAACGCTGGTTCCCATGGCCCGCTCCCTGAAATGGGCTCCGGGGATAATGGTGTAAAAAGCAGGAATTTCGAGCAGGGAATGCCTGGTGTCAATGACGATTACTTCCATCCCATTTGTTTTAAGGGCGCCGATACAGTTTTGAATTTCAACTTTAATATTATCGTCGGAAAGGTCGGGAAGGTCCTGAATATTTAACTTTTTGTGGGATCGAATAATATAGTCGGCGTCTGAAAGGGTCTTGAGCTTTGGAAGTCCGCTGGCCATGTAATTTGAGCTGGTGTTGAAATCACCGGCCAACTGGGCCACTTCAGTCAAGGCGCGGCTTAAAGCCTTTTGGGGGTTGGGTGTTGTTCCGGCAGTCCATACTATTTCACTTTTTTGAGGAAATGTTGAGGGGTCATAGGCAAGGGCGCCCACGGTGGGGATGCCCATATCCAGGGTAAAATCTGATAGAAAGAGGGCTATTCCGTTGCGGTCGTACTTGTCTAACATATTGCGAATCGTGGGATCATCTGCAGAATCCGGATCTATCATCGGGACCTGCAATTGATTCCGGCTGATTAATGAGGATACGTGCCTTTCGACGATTTCGCAGATACCTTGGCTGATGGCTTCTTCGGCACAATTGCCGGCGCAAGGCCCATTGTATTCATTGATCATATAAAACCAGTCAAAGGGGACCAGCACCGCTTCCTCCCGGGTCAGGTTGAAACCCTTCGTCCATTTCAGCGGCAGATTTTCAAATATGGACCTTGTGACGTGGCGTTCATCGGAACTATCATGCACCGATTCAGCGATCATATCAAATGGGATCGCACGATCGGCAATATTACGGTAAGTATCCACAACAAAATTTTTCGGATCCTTACAGAAGCTGAAGAAACTGAACCTTTCGGCCAACTCCATAACCGCACTGGCTTCGGCTTGCTGCGGAGTAGCGCCCTTTCCCATTTGCTTTTTTGTTCCGGTTATCGGCAGGGCATCCCTGCCGCAAATACTAAAAAAAACCGGGATATCCAGCCGACCGTTGTCAACCCGAACGGTCTGCGCTAAAATATCAAGATCACATTTTTTAAGTTTTTCCTTAAACCGCTTGACCGTTTCTTCCGGCGGCAACGTTTTATCCTGATCGATCGTGGACTGTTTAAAAGCGTCTTTAAGTTCGAAATGTTTATTCATTCACGGCCTCCAATAACCTGATAAATACATATTCTACGGCAGGTTTTTATATCATGGACGGGTTTTTAAAGAAATAGCCATCTGCCGTTTATTGACTGACTAACCCCCATGCCCGGCGTGGGCACAACGAATCATGAAAGCCCCCCGTGGCCCCCCATTGCAAACTGATCATGTCCCATAAGTTTTTGCTGGACACAGGGGGTGCCGGTGTGTTAATATATTTTCATGCTGGTTTGCGGTCAACATTTTACGGACGAGGTGATCCGTAAGGTAAATAAAACGGTTGC
>Ga0209164_1000270_pt1 | contig 148655 bp, 149 predicted proteins | sample MTBNYHSulfiMetaG_FD_187458 | JGI IMG/M metagenome (GOLD analysis project Ga0209164, IMG submission 187458) | Enrichment culture microbial communities from rom New York Harbor, USA that are MTBE-degrading - MTBE-NYH (New York Harbor Sulfidogenic)... | ecosystem: Environmental > Aquatic > Marine... | reverse complement strand
CGGCCGACATCACGGGATGAGGTCTGACTAACCCGCGTTTCCAGCAGAAAGCGCGCACCGAGTCAGGTAGACTCGGGCAGTGAAGCGCGTGAGGGGCGCGCTTCAGCTGAAACGCAAACACGTTAGAGCCAACCCTGGAAGCATGATGGACGGTCTTGATCTCGACGGCTTCTCCGACCCCATTGCACTGTCGCTCCTGTACAGCGAGGGCTGCGGCGACCTGCCGTGTGCGCACGGCGTCTACGTTGTGGTTCGCGACAGCGCTGATCCTCCCTCGTTCGTTGATGTCAGCCCCGCCGGCCGGCCCAAGGGTCTAGACCCCAGCTACCCTTCGGACTTCGTTCGTTCGAACTGGGTGCCGGGGGCGCGCGTGCTCTACGTTGGCAAGACCGAATCGAAGCGCGGTCTCAGAGGGCGCGTGCGCCAGCTGGTCAGGTTCGGCTTCGGCCACAACGCCTCGCATCGCGGAGGCCGGCTCCTTTGGCACCTGGCGGATGCACCAGGCATGCTGCTGCGCTGGCGTGAAGCCGACGCTGCGGATGCTGCGGAGACTGAGCTCATCCAGGCGTTTCGCGTCGAGCATGGCATGCGCCCGTTCGCGAACCTCACCAAGTAGGGTGGCTCTAACAAGTGCTTCCTGACTCGCTTCACTCGCAGGTTATCCGTCAGACGTTAGAACGAGTACACGCTACTCGATTCCCAGGCTCAAGTCGGCGGCTGTCCCATACGGTATGCGCTCGCCCATCGTCGTCGCGGCATACGCCGTCTCGGCGTGCGACATCTCACTGATGGCTTTGGACGTGAGCCCCTCAAGCTTCACTCGCACAGCCTCGAGCACCTGAAGTTCGGAGGGGTCAAACACGGAGAGATCGGGCTCGCGTTCCGCGACGATCACCTCACCCGACCAGTTGGCACCGTTTCGCTCTTCGATGCTAACAGCGCTGCTGTCAAGCAGGTCCGCGCGTATGAGTTCGTAGTGTTCTGGCACGGGGCCTCGGGGAAGGTGCGCGTAGGCCAGCCCTGTGATCGATGTGGTGTTCAACTTGTAGTGCAAGAAGTCCGAGTAGAACAACATCTTGGCCAGCTTCGTCACCCACATATCCGGAGCAGAACAGAAATACACGATCGCCTCTCTGACCTTGGCCATAGAGAGCAGGGTGTCGCCACCGTACTGCCCGGCGGCCTCACGGGCGAGCAGCTGTTCAAGCACTTGATCACCGCAATCGGCAGCGCCTTCTTGCTCCAGAGCGTCTTCCAGCCGGCGAAGAACGGTGGCGTACTGTCTGGGAGTCAGGCGATGACCATTCGCCTCGAGGAGAATGCGAATGTTCTCCGGGCTCTCGGCCATTCGCATCTGGGCATCGTGGGCGGAGTCCTGAATGGAACCGGACTCGTAGCGATGGAGAGAAATCTCACCCCAGCCAAGCAAGAGCGAGAATGCCCGCTGCCCCAAACCCCACTGACTCCTAATTCGAGCCATTTCGTCAGGCGACAGAAGGCCGTGGATGTGCCGGTACTCGTCGAAAGCACGGGACAGCGTCTCATCGGCCAGCTCGTCATCCCAGACATCTTCGCCACAGGCGGTGCACACGGCAACGCGCGATCTAATCTCAACGTCAGTATCTCTCACTGCCAAGCGTTCCTGGCGGCTCTCGATTGTCACCTCTCGATCCGCCATGCAGCTCGCGCAAAATGCTTCTCTCATCCCTAGCCCCCTTGCCTCTTAACCTATTCCTAGCGCAGCGGGTAATGCAGTGGCTTCTCTGCCTCGTGAAATGACACGCACACGCAGTGGCCTTCGCTCATCACGACTTGAAGCTTGATGTACACGTCCGTCCCGGAGAGTCGCAGACCAAACACCCAGAGATCGAGACCTGGATTGCTGTAGTCGGGATCGGGTCCACTGACGCAATCCTCAGGCGTCAGTCCTAGGACTAGCGACTTGGCATGTACTCGAGTGATTCCAAGCTTGGCGAGCGTCGCGATGTTCTCCGGCCGGCCAACGAAGATGAACTTGCGCTGGGCGGTCGACTTCATGAGAGTCAGGAACAACACGACCTTGTGGCGTTCTACCATCTCGCTCCTTGTCGTTATCACATGGTAACGGATACCCTCTTCCGACACAACAGTAACCATGCTGAGTCCAAGCCTGAATCGCAACACACGGCCTTCCTGAGAGCCTCCCCACGATCGTGCATAGCACTCGCCAACCACCCAGCGCATCCCCGGGGCCTGCGTCCCGCCCCGCACCCCGCCCCCGCCCCCCCCGCCCCCGACACCATTCCGTCTCACATCTGCTACCGCCCCGATACCAACTCCGCGCTCCGCCCGGCGTACGATTCGCGCAAGGGGCACCGGGGTGAGGGGGTCAGCGATGACCGATCGGGTGGATGGTCTGCTGCTTGGAGCGGCTGGCACGCGCGAGGTGAGGATGCGTCCCGCTGCCGCGCTGAGACACGGGTTCGTCGCGGGAGCGCCGGGCACCGGCAAGACCACAACGCTGCAGGTTCTCGCCGAGGCATTCTCTGAAGCCGGGGTGCCGGTTGTCGCAACCGACGTGGGCGCGGAGCTCGCGGGCATGTCCCGGCCCGGCGGCGGCAACGCGGCGGTGGAGCAGCGCGTAGCCAAGCTGAAGCTGGGTGCCGCGTGGATCCGCGACGGGTACCCGGTGGTCCTGTGGGATCCGCTCGGTTCCCACGGGCACCCTGTTCGTGTGACGGTCACCCAGTTGGGCCCGCTCCTGCTCTCGCGCATGCTCGGCTTGAACGACACGCAGGAAGCCGTGCTCACGGTGACGTTCCGGGTGGCCCACGAGAACGCACTGCCGCTGCTGGACACCAGAGACATGCGAGCGATGCTCAAGTACGCCGCCGACAACGCGAGTGCCATCAGCACCACGTTCGGCGGTGTCTCGCCGGCCAGCATCGGCACCGTTCAGCGGGCGCTGCTTCAGTTCGAGGAGCGAGGAGGTGTGCGGCTCTTAGGCGAGCCGGCGCTCGACGTGCTCGACCTCGTGCGGACCGATGAGCGCGGGCGCGGTGTGGTCAACCTGCTCGCCACCGACCGGCTCATCACGTCGCGAGGTGCCTACTCGGCACTGCTCATCTGGCTCCTGTCCGAGCTCCGCGAGCGCCTGCCCGAGGCCGCGGACCCCCAGAAGCCCGCGCTCGTCGTGCTCATCGACGACGCCCGGTTGCTCTTCGAGGGCGTACCGCAGCCGCTGATCGACACGGTGGACGGGATCCTCCGCGCGCTCTCGCGCAGGGGAGTCGGGGTCTTCTTCGCCACCGAGAACCCCGTGGACCTTCCCGAGCGCATCGTCTGCCACCTGGGGAACAAGGTGCTGCACGCGCTGCGCGACTACACGCCGCGCGACGAGCGGCGCGTCACCGCCGCGGTGGAACTGCTCCGCACCAACCCGGCCTTCATGGCCGAGATCGCCGTCACGGCGCTCGCATCCGGCGAGGCCCTGGTCTCGGTGCTGGCAGACGACGGCTCGCCGTCGAAGGCCGAGCGCACCATCGTGGTCCCGCCGCACAGTCATCTCGGCCCGATCGCGGAGGAGGCGCGCCTGGCGCTCGTGGCAAGCTCGCCGATCGCCGGCCGCTACGACGCGATCGTGGACCGCGAGAGCGCCTATGAGGTGCTGAAGGCGCGCGCGGAGGAGCAGGCCGCCGCCGCCGCTGTCGCCGCCGAGGAGGCGGCTCAGGCAAAGGCGGCACTGGAGCAGGCGAGGCTCGAGGCGGCACAGGCACGGGCCAAAGCGGCCGCCGAGCGTGCCGCGCGCATGGCGCGCGGGCGCGGGGACCAGCTGCTGGACGCCGCCAGCAAGAGCGCGGTCCGCACGATGGGCAATCAGGTCGGCCGGACGATCATCCGTGGCATCCTGGGGGCGATCATCAAGACCGGCGTCACCGGGAGCTAGCGGCTCGCGTCACCTGTGCACCCCGGACCCCGGCAGATCCTCCCGATTGTCTGGGTCTGGTGCGTCGCTACCCGTATGATGGGTATCACTACTCGATGGCCGAGTGTCGCTGCCGGCCACCACGCATACTCGTGCGTCGTCAGGAGAGTGTATGAGCACCATTGTCGAGGTCCGCGACCTCTCGAAGCGGTTCGGCGATCTCGTCGCCGTCGACGGCGTCTCGTTCTCGATCGAACAGGGTGAGATCTACGGCCTGCTCGGGCCCAACGGCGCGGGCAAGACCACGACGATCTCGATGATCTCGTGTCTCCTCACTCCAAACGAGGGAAGCATCACGGTTAACGGTCACGCGGCGGCCACGGATGCGCGGGCGGTCAAGGCGGCCCTCGGCGTGGTGCCGCAGGAGATCGCGCTCTATCCCACGCTCACGGCCGCAGAGAACCTCGCCTTCTGGGGACGGATGTACGGTCTCGGCGGCGCGGAACTCAAGCATGCCGTGGACGGTGCGCTCGAGCTTGCCGGTCTTGAGGACCGCGCTAAGGAGCGCATCGAGACGTACTCGGGGGGCATGAAGCGCCGCATCAATATCGCGGCAGGCGTGCTCCACACGCCGAAGGTCCTGCTCATGGACGAGCCAACGGTAGGCATCGATCCGCAGAGCCGCAACCACATACTCGAAACGGTCAAGCGGCTCAACAGCTCGGGCATGACGGTGCTCTACACGAGCCACTACATGGAAGAGGTCGAGTACCTCTGCGACCGCATCGCGATCATGGACCACGGCAAGATCATCGCCGAGGGGACATTAAACGAGCTTCGCGACGTGGTGGGCGGGATGGATGTCGTGACGGTTAAGGTGGACGGCCTGGCCGACGAGACGCTCCAGACGGCCCGCGGCATCCCCGGCATCGAGCAGCTCGACCGCACCGACGACGAACTGCAGGCACTCACCAGGAGCAGCGGGTCGATCCTCGGCGCACTTGTCAGCACGCTCGAGTCCGCGGGCGCGCACGTCACCTCCGTGTCGGTGCGCGAGCCAGACCTGGAGAGCGTGTTCCTGCACCTCACGGGCAAGAGCCTGAGGGACTGACGTGCGCACGCTGCTCACCATCGCCCGCAAGGACTTCACCGTCATCCTGCGCGACAAGGCGGCGGTGCTCGTCATGCTCGCGATGCCACTCGCGCTCATCTTCATCCTCGGCTCGGCGCTCGGCGGCATCGAGGAGAGCGACACGATCGACGCCAAGGTGGCGATCGTGGACCTGGATACCGGCGAGACCGGCGGGCTCTTCGTCGATGGCCTCACCGGTTCTGAGGAGATCGGCGAGCTGTTCCGGATCGAGGTTCGCGACGACGCGGACGCGGTGAGGACGGATGTGGAGAAGGGCGACCTCACGGCCGCCCTCATCATCCCGACCGACCTGACCGACCGGATCGCTGCCGGCGAGCCGGTCGCCCTTGAGGTGCTGCAGGACCCGGGTTCGCGCGTGACGGCCGGCGTCTGGGCCGGTGTGGTACGCGCGGCGGTGTCGGCGGCCTCGGCGCAGATCGTGTACGGGCGTGCGCTTGCCGAGGAGCTGGACATCGCGGTCGGCGTGCCGCCTTCCTTGCGGGGGGAGGACCCGACACCGCCGATCGGCCCGGCGCCGGTGCCGCCCTCTAGTACCCCCATCACCTATCCTCCGTATGAGCCCACGCTCGACATCGTCACCGTCGAGGAGGTCGAGGCCACCATCGGTATCCGCGTCTCGATGATCTCGTACTACGCGGCGGGCATGACCGGCATGTTCCTGCTGTTCGGCTCGATGTTCGGCGCGTTCGCGTTCCTTAAAGAGCGTCGCGAGCAGACGCTGGCGCGCGTGATGAGCACGCCTGCCAGCCGCGTTGCGATCGTGGGCGGCAAGGCGCTCGGCGTCTTCATGCTCGGCGCCGGCCAGTTCTTCGTGCTGCTCATCGGCACGGGGATGCTCTTCGGCGTTCGCTGGGGCGAGCAGATAGGCGCCACCGTGGCGCTCGGCCTGGCCGAGGTGTTCGCCGCGGCCGGGCTGGCGATGACGCTCGCGGCACTCGGCAAATCGGAGCGGGCAGTGGGCGGCATCGGGCCGGCGCTCATCATCTTCTTCGCCGCTACCGGCGGATCGATGCTGCCCATCGAGATGCTGCCCTCGTGGCTGAAGCCCCTGCAGGTGATCTCGCCGGTCTGGTGGACAGTCGACGGGTTCCTCGACGTGATGACCGGTGCCGGTTTCGTCGACGTGCTTGGCCCGATCGCGGCGGTCCTCGGCATCGGCGCGGTACTGTTGGCCTTCGGCATCTGGAGGCTCGAGTACCGATGAAGAGCATCCTCGCCCTTGCCTGGCTGAACGCCCTGCAGCTCCTGCGCAATCCCGCTGAGCTCGTGGGCGTCATCGGTCTGCCGCTCGCGCTCACGCTGCTCTTCGGGTCAGCCTTCTCGGGTCAGGGCGACCAGCCGCTCACGGTGCTCGTGGTCGATGAGGACGGTAGCGACTACGCGGGCCAGGTCGACTCCCTCATCGACGCGGAGCCGTCGTTCGAGACGAGCGCCGTGGCGCGCTCTCAGGCCGAGCGACTCATCTCCGACGGCGACGCGGGCGTGGCCGTGATCGTGCCCGAGGGGTTCGGTGAGGGTGTGGAGAGGGGCGACGCGAGGATCGAGGTGCTCCGCGACCCCGCCTCCGAGGCTGCGTTCGCGGTGATATCGGTGGTCCAGGGGGTTGCCATGCGCATGTCGGGGAGCGCCTCCGTCGCCACGGCGGTCACCGACCTCGTGCCTCCTGGCGTCGTGGACTTTGCGGACGTCTACGCCCGCACCGACGCGCTGTGGGAGCCTGAGCCACCCGTGACGGCCGAGGGCCAGGTGGTGGTCGCCTCGGAGGTCCGCGGTGACTCGGTGCTCGCCGACGGGGCCACGCTGAGCTCGATCGGCTTCACCATCTGGTTCGTGCTGTTCATGACGTTCGGCAGTGCGGGTGGCATCCTCGAGGAGCGCGAGCAGGGCACGCTGCGACGGTTGCTCGTGGCCCCCGTGAGCCGGGGGACCATCATCGCGGGCAAGGTGGCCGGCGTCCTGCTGGCAGCAGTGGCACAGGTGCTGATCCTCGTCACGGTCGGCGACCTGCTGTTCGGCGTGCCGTGGGGTCGTGACCCGCTGGCGGTTGCGATGGTGCTCGGTGCGTACGTGCTCGCCGGCACGGGTCTCGCCGTTCTGGTGACCGCGCTCGTGCGGACGCGCGATCAGCTCGGCGGACTCTCACCGCTTGTGTCCACGGGGCTGGCCATGCTCGGCGGCTGTCTCTGGCCGATCGAGGTGCTGAGTCCCTTCATGCAGACGATCGCCAAGCTGACTCCCACCGGCTGGGCCGTGATCGGCCTCACCGATGTCGTGGCGCGCAACCAGGGGATCGGGGCAGCCCTGCTGCCCACAGCCGTTCTGCTCGGCTTCGCGGCAGTCTCGCTCGGCATCGGCGTCAAGATGCTGCGGTTCGAGTGAGGCCGGATCCCGACCTGCGCACCGGTGCCGCGATCGCCCTCACGCTCGTGCTGTGGGCCTCGGCGTTCGCGGGCATCAAGGCGGGGCTCGAGGGCTACGGGCCCGGAGAACTCGCGCTCTTGCGGTTCGGCGTCGCCTCGGCGGTCCTCGGCGCGTATGCCGTCGCCACCGGGATGCGCCCGCCAGCGCTGCGCGACCTGCCACGTCTCCTGCTTGCTGGACTCCTCGGCATCACCATCTATCACGTGGCGCTCAACTTCGGAGAGGTGACCGTCAGCGCGGGCGCGGCGAGCCTCATCATCGCAGCCGGTCCGGTGTTCACCGCGCTGATGGCCGTGGTGTTCCTGCGAGAGCGTCTGACGGCCTGGGGCTGGACGGGCATCGGGATCTCGTTCGCCGGCGTGGGGCTCATCACGTTGGGCGAGGGCGCGGGAGGCCTGCACTTCGAGCCGGGCGCGGGACTCATCATGGTGTCGGCTGTCTCCACGGCGGCGTACTTCATCGTGTCCAAGCCGCTGCTGGTCCGGTACCGCCCGCTCGAGTTCACCTCGTACGCCATCTGGGCCGGCACCATCCCGCTTCTGGTCTGGGCGCCGTCGCTCGCCACCCAGCTGCCGCAGGCGACCTTCGGACAGACTGCGGCCGTCGTCTACCTCGGCGTGTTCCCGGCCGCCGTCGCCTACCTCGCGTGGTCCTACGCGCTGTCGCGCATGCAGGCGTCGCTCCTCTCCGCGTTCCTGTACCTCTCACCCGTGCTCGCGATCGCCATCGCGTTCGTGTGGATCGGCGAGGTGCCGTCGCTCGTCTCGCTCGTGGGCGGCGTGGCCGCGATCGGTGGCGTCGTGCTCGTCAACACGCGCGGGCGCGCCGATGCCCGGCGGTTCGGACGTAGGCGGGGCTAGCACCGCCCCACCGCGTGCTATCGTTCTCGTGGGACGCTCCAAGTCGAGGAGGGTGTGTGGGAACCGGCAGCGCACGCAGGGACGCGGGTGCGAACGGATCGGGTGGTCGTGCCGCCTCGCAGCGGACGCGCCCCGTGCTCGTCGCGCTTGCCGAGGCACAGCCGCTCCCCGCTCTCCTGTTCGATGCCGACGGGTCGCTCATCGCGTGCAACAGTCTCGCGCGCTGCCTGTGTCTGCCCGAGCCGGGCGAGGACGTGCGTGTTCGGGCCGACGACGGCACCGATCTGTGGACGATCATCGCCGGCCGCTGCGACGAGGCTGAGCCGCTCTTCGACATCCGGGTCAGTCTCAGGACCACGAGTGGCGAGACGACCGGCGTGTCCCTCGTCGTCGCGCCACTACGGGGAAGCGGCGGGATGCTTGCGGGCGCGCTCGCCTTCGTGAGCGGCGCTCCCGCTGACCACGCCAGGGAGCTGCCGGGTGCGCCTGAGGCCGGACGTGAGCGGGCTCCGCTCTCCTCGTTCTCAGATATCGTGGAGTACGTGGGCCGCCTGACGCAGGCCGACTTCGTCATGATCGCCGAACTCGATCCCGACGATCCGCGGGAGGCCGGCTCTCTTGCCACGTGGCAGCGCCAGCCCCTCGAAGCTCCGGGTGCCGAGGCTTCGGCGGCCATCGCGAGTGCACTCGCAGGAGAGTTGCGGGGCAGGCGCTTCGTGCAGATCGACGACAGGTCGTCCGATGCGCTTGCCTCAGACCCGTACTGCACGGAGCATGCTCTGACGACCGGCGTACTTACGGGGCTCGTCGCTGAGGACGGGCGCCGCGTGGGCATGCTATCCGTTCTGTGGCGAGCAGCTCCCGAGTCGGTTACCGATATCGCCGCGGTCGTCGCCATCGTCGGCGCAACGGCTGCCGGACTGCTCTCCCGTCTGGTGACCGAGCGGGAGCTCAAGGAGAGCGAGCAGCGGTACGGCGCTGTGTTCGAGGGCAGTTCGATACCCATCCTGCTCGTCGAGCCGGGCACGACGCAGATCGTCGACGCCAACCCGTCGGCCTGCGAGTTCTACGGCTATCCGCGTGAGGAGCTCGTGACCATGAGCGTCCTTCAGATCGATGCGCTGCCTCCGGAGACCGCGCATGCCGAGACCGCACGCGCTGCGGCCGGTGCGCGCACCCGGTTCTCGGGCAGGCACCGCGCGGCCGACGGCCTCACGCGCGAGGTCGAGGTCAACACGGGCACGATCCTCGTCGGCGGCAAACGCCTGGTCTACTCGATGGTGCACGATGTCACCGAGCGGCTCCGTATGGAGGCGCAGCTCGAACGCCACCAGCGCACGCTCGAACAGGTCGTGAGCCAGCGCACGCGCGACCTCCTGAGGGTCAACGCGGAGCTGCAGCACGCGACGATGGCGCGCGACATGATCTTCGCCAACCTCACTCAGGAGATGCGGACATCGCTCCAGACGATCACCGGTTTCTCGGGACTCCTTCTCGGGGGCATGGCGGGGGAGCTCAACGACGAGCAGCGGCGGCAGACCGACATGATCATGGAGGCTGGTAGGCGCCTCTCGTCGTTCATCGAGAGCTTCATCGAGACCAGCCGTGCCGACGAGTCGGACATGGTGTGCGAACCCGAGGAGTTCGATGTCGTGGCGCTCATCGAGTCGGTCATCTTCGGCCTGAACACCTTCGCTGCCGACAAGGGGCTGGCACTCACCATGGTTGCCGAGGACCGGCCGCTCGAGGTCGAGAGCGACCGGTACCGGCTCCAGAAGGTGCTGCTCAACCTGCTCTCCAACGCGATCCGCTACACCGAGCGGGGCTCGGTCACCGTCACCGTGTCGCGAGATGCCGACGGGTGCGGCCGCATCGCCGTGGCCGATACGGGGGTCGGCATCGATCAGGCACGCATGGCCACGATGTTCGATGGCCCCGACCTCCACGAACCGTCCGCCGGCATCGGCCTGCCCGCAAGCAAGCGCATCGCGGCCGCCATCGGCGCCACGATCACTGCCGAGAGCGTTCCCGGCCGGGGGTCGGTGTTCACCCTCGCGCTCCCGCTCCGGTGCTGCGGGTCCGACCCGTCCGAGGACTGACGTGTCGCAGGGGCTCCCCGCCACGCGCGCTTCGCGCTGGCACGACGCTGCGGAGCGACGACGGTCCCGCCGCAGCTACACCGATCGTCCGGTATCGTCCACCGACCTCGATGAGCTCGAGCGGCTGGCGCGCGACTTCCGGCCCTGGCCCGGGGCGCGGGTCGCGCTCGTGCGTGAGGCGCCCGCGGGCCTGTTCATGGGCATCATAGGCGCGTACGGTGGCGTGTCGGGCGCCCATTCGGCATTGGTGTTCGTCGGCAGCGTCGGTGCCGCCCCTGAGGGAGTCGGCTTCACCGGCGAAGCGCTCGTCCTTGAAGCGACCGCGCTCGGCCTCGACACGTGCTGGGTCGGGGGGCTCTTCAGCGCCGGTCATGCGGCGTCCTCGGTGACTCTCGAACCGGACGAGCGGGTGTTCGCGGTCTCGCCGGTGGGGCATGCCGCAGCCGACGTGACGATGAAGGAGCGGGTCATGTTCGGTGCGGCTCACGCGAAGCGCCGACGGCCGACGGAGGAGATTGCGCCGGGGTCGGATGCGTGGCCCGATTGGGCCCGAGCGGCCGTGCAGGCGGCCACCGTTGCGCCCTCGGCGATGAACCGACAGCCGTGGCGGTTCCGGTTCGATGACGGGGGCCTCGTCGTGGGTTTCGATGGGGCCGACACGCCACGCATCTCGAAGCGCCTGGACTGCGGGATCGCCATGGTGCACGCCGAGCTTGCGGCGGTCACCCGCGGCGTGACCGGCTCGTGGGAAACGCTCCCGTCACCCGACGTGGCGCGCTTCGTCCCGGGGGTATAAACCCCACGAAGAATCCGGGTCCCCGCGGCGGTCAGAATTCTTTACAAACAGGACACCGCGTGGTTCTCTAACGTGGGACTTGTGCAGGAAGGGTGGTTGAGCACATGAGTGAGGCGCCGGCACTCGCCGTTCGGGGAGTGAGCAAGTCGTACGGCGGTGTCACAGTGCTTCATCCGGCTTCTCTCACAGTTCCCCCGGGACACGTCATGGCGCTTGCCGGCGAGAACGGGGCCGGAAAGTCCACGCTCCTCAAGATCATCTCGGGTCAGGTGCGCCCCGACGGCGGCGAAGTCCACGTCCACGGCACCCAGCTCACGCAGCACGACCCGATCAGTGCTCGCCGGCTCGGCGTCGCGATCGTCCCCCAGGAGCTCGCGCCGTACCCGGACCTCACCATCTACGAGAACATCTTCGTCGGCCGCGAGATCCGCAATAAAGTGGGCGTGCTCGACAGGGCCGAGATGGCCAAGCAGGCGCGCGACATGCTCGACGTTTTCGAACTCGACATCGACTCCCGCTGGCCGATGAACCGTCTGTCGGTGGCCCTCATCCAGATCGTGGAGATCGCCAAGGCGACGACGTGGGGCGCCCGGGTCCTGCTGCTTGACGAACCAACGTCGGCCATCCCGGACCACGAGGTGGGGCGGCTCTACTCGGTTGTCCACCACCTGCGGGAGCAGGGCGTGGCGATGATCTACACCACACACCGCATGGCCGAGATCCAGGAACTGGCGGACTCGGTAGCGGTGCTCCGCGACGGCCACCTCGTGTTCGAGTCGGACATCGCCGGCGCCGACGAGGCGACGATCGTGCATGCGATGGTAGGCCGGGACATGGAGGCGCTCTTCCCGGGACAGACGATCTCGACCGGTCCCGTACGCATCGAGGTCAAGGACCTCCAGGTCGACCGTGGAGGACCCAAAGTCAGCTTCGACGTGCGCCAGGGCGAGATTCTCGGAATCGGCGGCCTGGTCGGTGGCGGGCGCACCGAGATGATCGAAGCGGTCTTCGGCATTCGACGCTCCTACGATGGGACGATCACCATCGACGGTGAGCCGCTCCACCGCAATCGGATCGACGCGTCCATCCGTGGCGGTGTCGCCTTCGTGCCCGAGGATCGCAAGGGCGCGGGCCTGGTGCTCTCACGGTCGGTTCTCGACAACGGCAGCCTGCCGCACCTCAGGTCGTTCACGCTCGGCGGCTGGATACGACCGCTTGCCCGCAGGAATGCTGTTGAAAAGGCCACCTCATCGGTCGACCTCAAGTGCCGGGGGCTCGGCCAGCTCGTCGGTACGCTTTCGGGCGGTAACCAGCAGAAGGTCGTGCTCGCGCGCTGGCTCACGCAGGAAGGCCGCGTGCTGCTGCTCGATGAGCCCACCCGGGGCGTGGATGTCGGAGCGCGCGGCGAGATCTATCGGATCGTCCGCGATCTGGCCAGCCATGGCCTGGCCATGGTGTTCGTCAGCTCGGATATGCCCGAGCTGATCGGCCTCAGCCACCGCGTCCTCGTGATGAGGGCCGGTTCCGTTGTGGGCGAGCTCGATCGAGATGCGCTCGACTGTCCGGACGCACAGGAGCAGATCTTCCGTCTCGCAAGCGGGCAGACACTGGACGTCTTTGGGGAACGCACGGTGTGCGCTGGCTAGTGGTACCCAGGTCGGGGTTGATTCGCGGGCGGCTCGGATAGGATCGTTGGGCTAAGAGGAGCGGGGAGACCACGATGGCTAAGGTTCCTGTGAAGGCAGGCGAACCGGACGGGAAGAAGCTGCAGTTCGACAAGCGGCGCGTGACCAATCTGCTTCTCAGGAACCTGATGGCGCTCGTCGTCATCGCGGTGGCTATCTACTTCACGATCGTGAGGCCGCAGTTCGCCACGATGGCCAACCTGCGGACGATACTCATAGCCGCGGCGCCGTTCGCACTCATCGCCCTCGGGCAGACGCTGGTCATCCTCACCGGGGGCATCGACCTGTCCGTCGGTAGCATTGTCGCGCTCAGCGCGATGACGAGCGCCGCGATCATCGTTGGCCACCCGGAGCGCATGCTCCTGGGCATCATCGCGGGAGTCGTCGTCGGTCTGATTGCCGGACTCGTGAGCGGGGTGGTGGTGGCGTACATAAACGTCGCCCCGTTCGTCGCCACACTCGGCATGTTGAGTGTGGCCTCGGGCCTGGCCTATGCGATCGGTCGCGGCGCGCCCATCAACGGCCTGCCGGTCGAGTGGGGGTTGATCGCGAACACGAGATTCCTGGGTGTTCAGGCTCCCGTGCTCGTGATGCTCGCCGGGTTCGTCATTCTCGGCGTGATCATGACGCGCACCTCGTTCGGCATGCGCATCTACGCCGTGGGCGGAAACCGCACCGCTGCCGAGGTAGCCGGTGTCAACGTCCGCGGCATCCTGACCAGTGTCTACGCGATCAGCGGCGCGCTCGCCGGCATGTCAGGCGTCATCCTGTCGTCGCGCGTCATCTCCGCGGCACCCTACCTCGGCAAGGGCTACGAGCTTGGCTCGATCGCTGCCGTCGTGATCGGTGGTGCTAGTCTCGCGGGCGGAAGGGGAACAGTCTGGGGGACGATGCTTGGTCTGTTCCTGATCCAGACGCTCAACAACGGCCTCGACATCCTCGTGGTGCCGGCGTACTGGCAGACGGTCATCAGCGGCATCCTCATCGTGTCCGCCGTTGCCGTTGATATGGTGGCCGCCAAGCGGTCGAGTGGCTAGGTGAACATCCGGTACCGGTCCCCGGTATCGGTCGACAGCAAGAAGGAGGGTGAGTCCATGAGTCGCAAGTGGGTAGCAGGTGTCCTCGTCGTTGTGCTCGTACTCGCGGTGGGTCTCGCGGGGTGCGCCGGCGGTGACACCGGTGACAAGGTGCGCGTAGGCGTCACCGTGTACAACATGTCCTCGTTCATCACCCAGGGCCGCGAGGGCATGGAAGCGTTCGCCGAGGCGAACGACATCGAGCTGCTCTGGAACTCGGCGAACAACGACGTGGCCACTCAGGCCAGCCAGGTCGAGTCGCTGATCAACCAGGGTGTCGACGCGATCATCATCGTTCCGGTCCAGGCCGACTCGCTGCAGCCGCAGCTTCAGGCCGCCGCCGACGCCGATATCCCGGTGCTCGCGGTCAACACGACGCTCTCGAACGAAGAGCTCATCACCGCAGCCGTGCTCCCGGATGACGTCAAGGCCGGCGAGCAGGAGATGCAGATGATGGCCGACAAGCTCGGTGGCGAGGGCAAGATCGTCATCCTTCAGGGCCCGCTCGGTTCGTCGCCTGAGCTTGACCGCACCGAGGGCATCAACAACGTTCTCGCGAACTACCCCGGCATCGAGGTTCTCGCGATGGACACCGCCAACTGGGCGCGTGAAGAGGCCGTCAACAAGGTCAAGAACTGGATCTCCAGCTTCGGCGATGATATCGACGGTATCGTTGCGGAGAACGACGACATGGGTCTCGGCGCCGTCCAGGCGCTGAAGGAAGCCGGCATGTCGGTTCCCGTCGTCGGCATCGACGGCATCGAGGACGGTCTGCGCGCAGTTGAGAGCGGTGACTTCATCGGCTCGAACCTGCAGCACGGTCGTGTCGAGCTGGCCGCCGGTCTCGCTGTGGCCCTCAAGGTCATCAACGGCGAAGAGTACGAGAAGAACTACTGGTACCTGATGCCCGAGATCACCCCGGACAACGTCGATCAGTTCATCAAGAACGTCGTCACCGAGAAGGACGCCTTCCTCGAGACGCTTCCTGAGCTGATGGCGAAGAACCTCGAATCTGGAGACATCTCCAACGAGGAGCTCTAGTACGTTCAAGTGAGAGGTGGGGCCGGCCGCGTGCCGGCCCCACCGGCCTCTTCTGATCGTCGCGGACGTGCCTGCTGGGGGAGCCGTACGTTCGCGGGATGACCTCCAACGCGCCCCCTTCACGTCGTGCTGTCGTCTCCCTCTGACGAGGAGGTTCAGTTCATGACGCACCTGTGGAACGATCCCGCGACCTTCATGGAGGACATGCTCGCGGGTTTCACGACGCTCTACTCCAAGTACGTCACGCTCGTTCCCGGCGGTGTCGTCCGTGCCGCCGAGCCCAAGGAGGGTAAGGTCGTCGTCATCGTCGGCGGCGGCTCAGGACACTACCCCGCGTTCTGCGGTGTGGTCGGCGAGGGTTTCGCCGACGGTGCCGTGGTGGGCAACATCTTCACCTCACCTTCCACCGACGACGCTTACAACGTCGCCAAGGCCGCATCGGTCGGTGGCGGCATCCTCTACATCACCGGCAACTACGCGGGTGACGTCCTCAACTTCAACAAAGCCACTGACCGCCTGAACGCCGAAGGCGAGCGTTGCATAGCGCTGTACGTGACCGACGATCTCGCGAGCGCTCCGAAGGAGACGGTCGAGAAGCGTCGCGGCATCGCCGGCGACTTCACCGTCTTCAAGGTTGCGGGGGCCGCGGCAGACGCGGGCTACACCCTCGACGAGGTGCTCAAGGTGGCGAGCCGCGCCAACGACTACACGCGCACGCTCGGCGTCGGCCTCTCGGGATGCACGCTGCCCGGCGCCCACAAGCCGCTGTTCACCGTTCCCGACGGCAAGATGGGGCTCGGACTCGGGATCCACGGCGAGCCCGGCATCAAGGACATGGACCTGCCGTCAGCGGAGGAGCTCGCACGGACGCTCGTGGACGGCGTCATCGAGGAACTGCCCGATATCGAGGGCAAGCGCGTCGCGGTCATCTTAAACGGACTCGGGGCGACCAAGTACGAGGAACTGTTCGTCATGTGGAAGACGGTCTCGGCGTACCTCGAGGAGCTCGGTTACACGCTCGTGGACCCGGAATCCGGTGAGCTGGTCACCAGTCTCGACATGGCCGGCTGCTCGCTCACGCTGATGGCGCTCGACGAGGAGCTGGAGCACTTCTGGCGCGCTCCGGCCGACACGCCGGCGTTCAAGAAGGGCAGCGTCTCGAGTGGCCCCGCCAAGCGCCGCGAGATCGACTTGAGCGCCTTCCAGACCGAAGACACCGGTCCACTGTCGGCGAGCGAGGCCTCGAGGCGGGCGGCGATCCGCGCGTACGCGGCGCTCAACGCGATGCGCGATGCCATGCTCAACGCCGAGGCCGAACTCGGTCGGATCGATGCGGTGGCCGGCGACGGCGACCACGGTCGCGGCATGGTCAAGGGCATCATGGCGGCGTCGACCGCGGCGAAGTCGATCGACGAACGCGGTGGCGGTGCGGGTGCGCTCCTGAAGGCCGCCGGTGACTCGTGGGCGAGCAAGGCGGGCGGCACCTCGGGCGTGCTCTGGGGCAACGCGATAGCGGCGGTGGGTGCGAGCCTGGGCGACGAGGCCGAGGCCGTGAGCGCACACGACGTCGCGGAGGCCGTCCGCGCTGGCATTGAGACCATCAGGTCGATGGGCAAGGCCGAGCTTGGTGACAAGACCATGCTCGACGCGATGGTCCCCTTCATCGATGCGCTCACGGACGCGCTCGGGGCGGGCGACGGCCTGGCCGATGCGTGGGACAAGGCGGCCGCCGTGGCCACGCAGGCCGCCGTGGACACCGCGCCGCTTCGGCCCAGGCTCGGCCGCGCGCGGCCGCTGGCGGACAAGAGCGTCGGCACCCCCGATGCCGGTGCGACCTCGTTCGCGCTCGCGATGACGGCCATCGGCAAGGCGCTGCGGTAGACAGGCGATCCGGGCGTCGGCGTTCAGGCGTCGGGTCGCGCCAGCGAGGCAAAGGGAGCGTGGAATCTATGCCCAAGTGGAGGGTCGCGATCGGCAGCGATGACGCCGGTTACGACTATAAGGAGAAGATCAAGGCGGACTTCCTCGCCGACGACCGTTTGATCGAGGTCATCGACGTCGGTGTCGGCGCCGGCGAGACGTTCCCCTACTACCCGACGAGCGCCATCGCCGTGGCGACGCACGTCGCCGAGGGAAGAGCCGACCGCGGGCTGCTCATCTGCGGCACCGGTCTCGGCATGGCCATCGCGGCCGACAAGGTGCCCGGCGTCCGGGCGGTGACCGCGCACGACAGCTACTCGGTGGAGCGGTCGGTCTTGAGCAACAACGCGCAGGTCCTGTGCATGGGTCAGCGTGTCGTCGGCATCGAGCTGGCGCGGCGGCTCGCCAAGGAGTGGCTGAGCTATGAGTTCGACGAGAGTTCGCCATCGGCGGCCAAGGTCGCCGTCATCACCGAGTACGAGGACAGCCTAAAAGGCGATTCGTAGAGGAAGGGGGCAGTCGTGTCCACAGCACCGGAGAAGATCGACTACACGTTCCCGCTGACCGACCGCGTCGCGGTCGTGACCGGCGGCGCGTCCGGGATCGGCAAGGCCATCGTGGAGGCGTTCCACGAGAAGGGCGCAAAGGTCGTCATCGTGGACCTCAAGCTCGAGGAGGCGCAGGCCGAGGCTGCCGCGCTTGGCGAGGGTGTCCTCGCGCTCGGGTGCGACGTCGGCGACCCGGCGTCCGTGAAGGCAGCCGTCGACGGTATCGTCGCAGCCCACGGGAAGATCGACATCCTCGTCAACAGCGCCGGCATCGTTGCACTCGCGCCGGCCGAGGACCTGAGCATGGACGCCTGGAACCTCACCATGAAGGTCAACCTCGGCGGAACGTTCGTCATGTCGCAGGCGGTCGGGCGCGTCATGCTCGCGGCCGGCTACGGCAAGATCATCAACCTCGCCTCGCAGGCGGGATCGGTCGCGCTCCACGAACATGCGGCGTACTGCGCATCCAAGTTCGGCGTGATCGGCCTCACCAAGGTGCTCGCTTCCGAGTGGGCGGGGCGCGGCGTCACCGTGAACAGCATCTCGCCGACGGTCGTGCTGACCGAGCTCGGCAAGAAGGCATGGTCAGGCCCCAAGGGTGACGCGATGATGAAGCTCATCCCCACCGAGCGGTTCGCCATTCCCGAGGAGATCGCCGCCGCCGCGGTGTTCCTCGCCTCCGACGGCGCCGACATGATCAACGGTGCGGACCTGCTCATCGACGGCGGATACACGATTCGCTAGCGGTTCGGCTTCGCCTCGAGCGGGGCGTCTTCACCGCGGACCTGGCGGTTTCGAGAGCCAGGGTCGCCCGGGGAGGCGCCCCGCTTCTGCGTACAGAGGTCCGCGGGTCACCAGCCGACGGCGACTCCCTCGGCGGCGCGGTCCTCGAGGGCGATCGCGTCCACCGGGCAGGCGGAGCGGCAGATGCCGCACCCGTAGCACGCCTCCGGGTCCACCACTGCGATCGCGCGTCCGTCTACGGCGATGGCCGAGAAGGGGCACCGCTCCTCGCACGCACCGCAGCCGCTGCAGGACATCTCATCAACCAGGGCGACGTACTCGCCCTTCCACATCGACTTGTAGTCGAACTCGAGCGTCGACCGCATCGCCATGCAGCCGCTCGCGAGGTCGCAGTTGCAGATCGCCGCGATGAACGGTGTCTTGAAGGTCCAGACCGAGTGCATGAGGCCCTCGCTCTCCGCGCGCCTGAGCACGGCGGACGCCTCGTCTCTGGTGAGGCGCTGGAGTGTGGGTGTGTCGGGACCCGAGGTGTAGTCCCGGAACGCCTCGGCGAAGACGTCGTCCTGTGGCGTCATCGTGACGGCGAGGCAGTACCCGCGCTCGGGCTTCTTGGCGAAGTGGCGGCAAACACAAGGCAGCTGCGTGATCGACGTGGCGATGTCGAAGATCCGCTCGCACTCCTCGATCGGCACCGGCTGGCCGAAGTGATCCCGAATCTGTCGTGGCTGGGCGACCGACCTGAGTGCGGCCTTCACCGGCTTGGGCGCTGCCGCAGCGACTCCGAGGAGTCGGACGTTCTTGGCCATGCGCTCGTCGAAGGTCGTCACGAAGTCGACGACAAACTCACGACGCTCAAGGTCGCTTGCCAGGTCGATCGCGTAGTTGCTCGCCTGCAGGTACCACTTCTTGCCATCGCCGTGCCGCACGCAGAACTCGCACATGAGAGGTCCTCCGTCCGGAGACTAGGGGCAGCGTATCACGCGGACTCTGCGTGTGTGCCCGAGGGGTGGTAGCTCCGTGCGACACCGGACGAGCGCGGACCGGGTTCGCGCGCGGGTGCGGTTCAGCCGAGCGCGAGCACGCCGATGAAGAGCAGCATGACGACAAGCAGGACTGCGACGTTCAGGCCGATGTCGCGCGCGTAGCGCTGGATCGAGAGCCGCGTCTGGAGCACGATGCTGTCGTCCACGGGTCGTGTCGTGATGCCACCCGTGCGCTCACGGGTCAGCGCATCGACCGTGATGCCGAGCATCTCGACGGTCCACGCGGCAGCCCGTTCGAGTCGTCCGAGGCCGCTCGACTGCGCGGCGAGGAGCGCTGTGCGCCGCGGGATACGGCCGCGGAGCGCAGCCCCCGCCTCGAGCGCGCGACCGGTCGTCTGCAGACGCTGATGGGCGGCGGCGGTGAGCATCACATCGAAGCGCTCCTCGCTCAGGATCGCATTGACGGATGAGGCGACTTCGCGCGTGACGCTTTCACCCTCCATGCGGTGTGGGGCGAGCTTGAGCGCAGTGTCGATGATGTGGCTCCGGGCACGGGCGAGCTCGCCCCGTACCGCTTCGAACGGCACGCGGACCGACTGCAATTCGTTGGTCCGGGCGAGGTCGGCAAGCACGCCCATCCGCTCGTGCATCAGGCGCTGCGCCATGTAGCCAGCGATGTCGCGTACGGCATCGATGTAGTCGTGGTGGGCGAGTGCGCTGTCATCGGCTCCCGACGCCCGCAGCCCGTCGATCGCCCGGGTCACGGCGGTACGCACGGTGTCCTGCCGCTCCTGCTCGAGAGTCACGTATGCATGCTGGATGAAGTGCTGGTCCCGGGCACCGGGTGCGCCGGTGAGTACGGTGGCAACCACGAGCCGCCGCTGTCGTGACAGGCGGATGCCGAGGGAGTGGTACTCGGACACGAGCCTGCGCAGTCCGCGGGATGCGCCGTGCCGCAGGGCCTCGTAGGCGCGGTCGGTGAAGTCGCAGAAGGCGATCAGGCCGTGGGCGGCCTGGCGGTACCAGTAGTCTACCGACAGCCAGCGGTGGCCGTGGAGGTGGAACAGGCCGAACTTCATGCCGACGAAGAAGAACGTGAAGCCGAGGGCGAACGCGACGACCACACTCATCAGGTCCGCGGCAGACAGGAAGTAGTGGGACAGGTACTCGTCGAGTATGTCGCCGTGCACGCCCCAGGTGTGGAGTCCGGGCTGGAAGACACCCTTGATGAGGACCTGTGGGAAGAGGCCGAGGGTGATGATCGCGGCAGCCAGTCCCGCCATCGCCACAAGCATCCGCTTCGGGGCGTCGGTCACCTCGGGGCCATACTCGGTCTTCGGCTTCCCGAGGAACACGAGGCCGATCAACTTGATGAACGAACACGCCGTACCACCGCAGGTGACGATGTAGATCTTCTCAGCGATGCCGAGCGATGCGAGATGGTGGAGCTCCTGCGCCTCCACGATCGCGTGGTGGATCAGGCACTTGCTCACGAAGCCGTTGAGCAACGGCACGCCGGTGATGCCCATCGCCGCGACGAGCGTGAACAGGAACGTCAGCGGCATCTTCTTCCAGAGGCCGCCGAGCTTGTACATGTCGAGCGAGTGCGTGCGGAAGTAGACGGCGCCCACGCCGAGGAAGAGGCAGGCCTTGAACAGCGCGTGGTTGACCACGTGGTACAGGCCGCCCGCCACACCCATCGCACCGTGCGCGCCGAGGTATCCGGCGGCGCCGATGCCCGCGAGGATGAACCCCATCTGACTCACGCTGTGGTAGGCGAGCATGCGCTTGGCGTTGGACTGCTGGAGCGCCAGGAACACGCCGATGAACATCGTGGCGATGCCGACCCAGAGCACGGCGAGCCCGAGCTGGCTCGAGAAGTGCCAGAGCGCCTCCTCCACATTCTCGGCCACCTCGGGCCTGAAGATGCCGGTCACGACGCGGAAGATGCCGTACGCGCCGGCCTTGATCATGACGCCGGACAGAAGCGCACTGGCGGGGGACGGCGCGACCGGGTGTGCGTCGGGGAGCCACACATGCACGGGTACCATGCCCGCCTTCACCCCGAAACCAAGGATGAGCATGATGGCCGCGGCCCATCTGATGAGCTCATCCCCGTGTCCCGCAGGAAGTGGCCCGATCGCGCCGGTGCCGCCGAGTGCGAACGTCAGGAAGATCCCGCCGATGAGCGCGAATCCTCCGATGACGGTCATCCAGAAGTACTTGACCGAGGCCTTCTTGGCCTCATCGGTCTCCGTGTGTATGACGAGCAGGAACGCCACCAGCCCGAGCGCCTCGAAGAAGAGGTAGAGCGTGACGAGGTCGCCCGCGAGCACCACGCCGAGGTTGGCCGCGAGCACCACGAGACTCGTGGTGTGGTACCGGTCGTGCCGCTGCTCGTGTTTCAGGTAGTCGAGCGAGTAGAGGGTGGACGCGAACCACACGAACGAGGTGAATATCGCGAACAGCATCGAGAACGAGTCGACCGTGAACGTGAGCTCGCCCACCAGCAGCGAGACCGTGCTCTGGATGCGGTGGTGCTCGGCCACGAGCGGGATGAGTCCGGTGGCACCGAGTAGCGTGACGCCAGCCACCACGACGACCCATGTGTTCCGCAGCCCGGACCAGCGCTTGCCGAGCGGGTAGACGAGGGCTGCCCCCAGAAGCGGCACGAGCACGAGCAGCAGCGGCAGCGGGCTCGCTGTGAGGTGCACCGCCTCAGCGGCTATATGTGTGCCCTCCATCGTCCCTCCCTAGTGGAAGAACGTCTCCGCGGCCATGCGTGCGAGCGAGACCGGCATCCCCGGGAGCGATGCACCGAGTCCGAGCGCGATCGTCAGCAGCGTCACGATGACGAGCGGCACGAGCATCGAGGCAGGGGCCTCTCTGCCCTCGGCGGTGATCTTGTCGTCGGCGGTGAGCACCGGCTCGCGGAAGTACAGGCGGAACACGATCGGGAGCAGGTAGATCGCGGCCATGAGCGCGCCGCCGAGGAGCACGATCAGAAGCAACGGGTTCTCGGTCTCGAGCATGCCGAGGCCGAGATACCACTTGCTCACGAAGCCGGAGAGCGGTGGCGTCCCGATCATGGCGAGCGCGGCGAGCGCGAAGGCGGCGGCGGTGATCGGCATCCGCTTCGCGGCGCCATCGAGCTGGCTCACCCGCCTCACGCCGAGCCGGCGGATGAACAGGCCGGCGCACAGGAAGAGTGCGCCTTTCATGAACGCGTGGTTGGTGATGTGCGCCAGCGCGCCGATCGTCGCCTCGTACCCGAGGAGCGAGATCCCGAGGACGACGTAGCCCATCTGGCTGATCGTCGAGTACGCGAGCCGGCGCTTGAGGTCGTCCTGGCTCACAGCAAGCACCGCAGCGAAGAGCACCGTCACACCCGCAAGCCACGTGAGCATGGTCATGACGCCCATCTCGCGGAGCAGTTCGACGCCGAATACCTGGAAGAGCGCGCGTACGATGCCGAAGCTGCCGGCGGCAACCATCACGCCAGACAGCACCGCCGAGAACGGTGCCGGTGCGGCGGGATGGGCGTCGGGCACCCAGCCGTGCAGCGGGACGATCGCCGCCTTCACACCGAAGCCGGCCATATAGCACCAGAAGATGGCGAACAGCCGACCCTGACCGACCTCGGCCGAGAGTATGCCGCCGGGCGTGAGCGTCTGAGTGCCCGCGGCAAAGAACGTCAGCACGATGGCGAGAAGCACGAGGCTACCGCCCACGAGGATGTACACGATGTACTTGGTGCCTGCCGCCATCGCCTCGGGGGTCTGCTCGTGCACCACGAGCGGGTAGGTGAGGATGCTGAAGAGCTCGTAGAAGATGAGGAAGGTCAACAGGTTGCCCGCGTACGCCACGCCCATCGTCCAGGAGAGGCACAGGATGAAGAAGCTGTAGTACCGCCCGAGCCGGTGGCCCTCGGCCATGTAGCCCCACGAGTACACGAGCGCAAGCACCCAGAGCACCGCCACCGTTGCGCCGAACAGCGCGCCGGCGGCATCCACCCGCAGGTACATCCAGATGTCCGGCGTGAGCTGCAGCACGAACGTCTCGTAGTTGGCCCCACCGGCGACCCCGGCAGCGAGGACGAGCGCGATGGCCGCCACGATAGCGGCAACTACGGCCAGCGTGATGTTACGCACCGTGCCGGAGATGCGCTGCAGCGGCACGGTGGCCATCGCACCCACGAGCGGGAGCAGCACCGCGATGAGCGGCAGGATCGAGCGGGTCGCTTCGGTCTCCACGTCAAACCACCCCTACATCCCGAAGACGAACTTCACGGCAGCGCTTGCGAGCGCGAACGGCATGCCCGGCGTCGACGCGGTCGTGCCGAGGATGATGACGAACACCGCGCACGCCAGAGTCGGAACGAGCATGGTCCACGGCGCCTCGCGCACCTCGGTCTCGACTCCCGGCGCGGTCTTGAAGAAGGCCGCGTACACCACGGGGAGCCAGTACGCCGCGTTGAGGAGCGCGCTCGCGAGCATGACCAGGGCGTACCACCAGGCGCCGTTCTCGAGTGCACCGAGTGACAGATACCACTTGGTAACGAACCCCGCGAAGAGCGGGACTCCGATGAAGCTCAGCGCCGCAACGGTGAACGCCGCCATCGTGTAGGGCATCCGGTAGCCGATGCCGGCGAGCTCGTGCACTGTCGTCTTGCCGGTCGTGCGTTGGATCGAACCGGCCACGAAGAACATCGTGATCTTTGCGAAGGCCTGGTTGGCGATGTGCACGATCGCCGCAGTGGCGGCAAGCGGTGTGAGGAGCGCCGCGCCGAGTACGATGTACGACAGCTGGCTCACGGTCGAGAATGCAAGCCGCCGCTTGAGGTTGTCCTGGAAGATGGCCACGAGCGAGCCTGCGAGGATGGTGAAGGCGGCAAGCCCGGCGAGCCAGTCGCAGAGCCCCAGCTCGCGCAGCAAACCAACCCCGAAGACGTTGTAGATGACCCGCAGGATTCCGAACGCGCCCACCTTGACGACTGCGACGGCGTGGAGAAGCGCGCTCACGGGCGTCGGCGCCACCATGGCGCTCGGCAGCCATCCGTGCAGCGGCATGATCGCTGCCTTCACGCCAAAGCCGGCGATCAGCGCGATGAAGAGCAGCGTGAGCGTGAGCCGGCCGCTCTCGAGCGATAGGATCCCCGGCCGGCTGAGCGTCATCGTCCCCGCAAGTTGGTAGGTGATGATCGAACCGAGGAGCACGAACGCGCCGCCGGTGAGCGTGTAGGCAAGGTACTTGCGCCCGGCTCGCATGGCATCCGGCGTCTCATCGTGGATCACGAGCGGATACGTGCAGATGGTCAGCGTCTCGTAGAACAGGAACATCGTCAGGAGGTTCTCGGCAAAGGCGACGCCGACGGTAGTGGAGACGCAGAGTGCGAAGAACCCGAAGAACCGTACTCGATTCTCCTCGCGCTCCATGTAGCCGATGGCGTAGATCGTCGTGATCAGCCACAGCGTGGACGATACCACCGCGAAGAACATTCCAAGTGCGTCCGCCCGGAAGGCGAGTCCCACTCCCTCGGTGAACTCGACGAGCCGGAACGTGTAAACGACGCCTCGCAGCGCCCCCGGGAGCATCGACATGACGATGACGAGCTTGGCCACAGCTGCCAACAGGCTCCAGAACCGGCGCCAGAACGTGCGGTCACCGCTTGCGAAGACGAGCGCTGCGCACGTGAGTGAGATCGCCGGCGCGAGGGCGACTCTGGCATCGATGACTTCCACCTAGCCACCTCCCAGCGGGGCGAGAAGACGGAGCGCAGCAGGCTCGATGAAGCTCAGCGGGATACGGCCGAGCAGGCCCATGACCAGGCACAACGATGCGAGGACGAGGATGGGCACGAGCATGCTCAACGGGGCCTCGCCTACCTCGAGGATCGCCGGATCCTCCGGTTGCCTGAAGTAGAAGGCGTTCACCATCCGGATGTAGTAGATGAAGATGAACAGCGCGCCGAAGACGAGTGCGAACGCGAACACGGGATGTCCGGCCTGGATCGCGCCGAGCGCGATGTACCACTTGCAGAGGAAGCCGGCCGTAGGCGGCATGCCGACGATGGACACGGCGCCCACCGCGATCGCTCCGACGGTGAGCGGCATGGCTCTACCCACGCCGGCGAGCTCCGAGAGCGTGCGCTTGCCGGTCTGGAAGATGATGGCGCCGGCGCCGAGGAAGAGCGTCGCCTTGATGATCGCGTGGTTGAAGACGTGGACGCTCGCGCCGATGACGCCGTAGGTGGAGGCAAGCCCGAGGCCCATCACGATGTACCCGATGTTGGAGATCGTCGAGTACGCCAGCATCATCTTGATGTCGTCCTGGAAGATCGCGAAGAAGGCCCCCATCACGATCGACAGCGCACCGAGCCACATGAGCACGCTGTTGAGGCCGGTCATGTCGATCGCCTGCGAGCCGTAGGCGATCTGGTACATACGCAGCATGCCGAGGATGCCGATCTTGACCACGAGACCGGAGAGGATCGCGGAAACGGGGCTGGGGGCGATCGCATGCGCATCCGGAAGCCAGATGTGCAGCGGGAATGCGGCTGCCTTCACCATGAAGCCGAGGGTCATCGCGCCGAACGCAACCGCCAGGGGGGCTGCTGGCGCGCCCGCGAGACGCAGCGTGATGTCGGTCATGTTGAGACTGCCGGTGAGTGCGTAGAGCAGACCGATCGCGAAGAGCACCACGAGCGAGGAGATCGCACCCATCACGAGGTACTTGAACGCGGCCATTTCGGCGATCTTCTCGCCGCTCACGGCCACCAGCGCGTAGCCGGAGAGCGACAGGATCTCCATGAACACGAAGAGGTTGAACAGGTCGCCGGTGACCGAGAAGCCGATCATGCCGGTGAGATTGAGCAGCAGCAACGCGTAATAGTAGGGGATGCGCGCCTCGGCGATAGCATGCGTGGCATACCGGCGCGAGAACATGATCGCGAGTGAGCCGATCAGGCAGATCACGCCCACCGATGCGCCAAACTCGTCGAATCGGAGCTCGATGCCGTACGGTGCGTCCCAGCCACCGACCACGTAGGAGAATGGTCCGTCCTCGGCAACACGCACGATCAGCAGGAGCGCCATCACGCTTGTCACCGCCATGGTGAGCAGTGCCCAGCTGGAAGCCCACTGCGGACGACCGCGGCCGATCGCGGGCGTCAGGACCGCGCCTGTGAGTGGGACCGCGATGACGAGTGCGAGAAGCGGCGGCCAGTCGGTCATGTCACTCGGCCTCCCGCAGCTCGTCGGCCTCGATGGTGCCGCACTGTCTCCAGATGCGGATAACGAGGCTGAGCGCGAGCGCAGTGGTGCTCACCGCGACGACGATGCCGGTCAGGATGAGCGCCTGAGGGAGCGGGTTGATGAACGGCGCCTCGACACCCGGACCCATGATCGGGGCCTCGCCGCCGTCGACGACGCCGAGTGCCACGATGAAGGCGAAGACCGCGGTCTCCATGATGTTCAGCCCCATGAACTTCTTGATGAGGTTCTCTTTGGTGATGATGGCGTACAGCCCGATGCAGAACAGGGCCACCGAGGCCGCGTAGTCGAGGTTCTGCCAGAGTGCGGCGATCATCGGTCGGCCCCCATCGTGCGGAAGATGGTGGCGATCACCATGGCGCCGCCGACACCGATACCGAGCTCCACGACGGTCAGCATGATCGTGGTCAGCCAGCGCAGCGCTTCGGTACGCGGGTAGGCGAGGTAGTCACCGGCGATGACGAGCCCGGCGATGCCGACGACGAAGAAGGTGATCGGCGCGGCCGCCTGCAGCAGGCGCTCGGGCCTGCGGGGCAGGAGAGCGCGGGCGTCCTGCTCGCTCAGGATGAGTGTGAGGGCGATTACGAGGGCCCCCGCGATCGTGCCCCCCTGGAACCCGCCCCCGGGTGTGACGTGACCGTTCAGCACGACGTACACGGAGAATACCGCGATGAACGGGGCCAACACGCGGACGATGAACCGGACGATGACGCTCACCGGAACGGCTGCGGCCGACCGCTCGGCCGGTGCCGTGCCCGTCGAGCCCATCACGAGGACCGCGACCACCGCGGCCATCGCGGTGAAGATCACGGTGACCTCGCCCTGGGTGTCGAAGCCACGGTAGTTCAGGATGACCGCCGTGACGACGTTCTCCGCCCCGGCCTCCTCGGGGCCGGACTCCAGATAGCGTGGAGCGATGTGCACGTGCGGCGGGTTGTCCGGGTCTCCGTGAGGCGGGAGTTGTGACACGGCCAGCAGCAGCGGGAGTGAGACCGCGACGAGCAGGAGGATGACGAGCGCGCGCCTCACGACCGCTCCTTCCGTGTCGTCCGGGCGATGGTGACTAGGAAAAGCACCGTGGTGACGCCGGCGCCTACGGCCGCCTCGGTCATGGCGACGTCGGGCGCGCCCCGGTGCAACCAGAGCAGGCACATCAGTAGGCTGTAGCTCGAGAACACGATCGCGGCCGCGAGGAGGTCCTTGAGACGGACGACCGCCAGCGCGCACCCGATGAGCAGGAGCAGCAGGACGATGTCGAACACCCGGCTCACTGCGGTCTCGCCTTCCCGAGCCAGGGCTCGTGCCCCGTGCGGTATGCCGCGCGCGCAAGGGCGTGCGCTGCGGTGGGGCTCGACAGCAGGACGAGTCCGGCGAGCAGGATCAGCTTCACCACGTCGGGCTGCAGTCCGCGCAGGAGCGCGAGCGCGAGGAGCACCGCGCCAGCGCCGACGGTGTCGCACTTCGTAGCAGCGTGTGTGCGCGCGTAGAAGTCGGGGAAGCGGAGCAGCCCGAGCGTGCCGACGAGGAAGAAGAACGCACCAGCGGAGGCGAGCACCACCACGACCGCGTTACGGATGCTCTCCAGCCACATCATGCCGAATCACCCTCGAGTCGTCCGGTCTCCATGAGGCGGCTCGCCGCGAGCGTTACCACGAAGTTGAGGAGCCCGTAGACGAGAGCCACGTCCACGAACAGCGTCCGGTCGAACACGAAGGCGAGAAGGGAGAGCACCACGAGCGTCTTGGTGCCCACGACGTTGATCGCGAGGAGGCGGTCCGCCGGCGTAGGCCCCAGGTACGCCCGCACGAGGCAGAGCGTGGCGTTCAGAAGGAGGAACACCGTCAGTCCCCATAGGAACGCGGTCATGGTTCCTCCTAACCGTCGAACGTCCGGGCGACCCGCCGCTCCAGATCGCCGCTGGAGATGGTGTCAGAGAACGACTCGTGCAGGCAGTGGATGATGTACGTGTCGCCGTCGACGTCGAGCGTGATCGTGCCCGGCGTGAGCGTTATCGAGTTCGCGAAGGCCACGCGCGCGCTGTCGCGTGTGAACACCGCACGGTGCATATGGATCTTCGGTGCGATCCCCAGTCGGGGGTCGAGGACGCGCTCGGCCACATACAGCGCCGCGACCACGATCTCCTTGACGAGGTAGAGGAAGTACCCCGGAAGTCGGAGCCACGCACGGGCTGAAAGGGGCTCCGGTTCACCGCGCCAGAGCGTCCGCTCGGCCCAGATCGAGACAGCGTAGGCGATGATGGCGCCGGCCACGAGGTCGAACGGTTTGACCGAGGCGCTGATCACGAGCCAGAACACGAACAGCACGAGGAAGGAGAGCGCGCGTCTCACGTGGCGGCTCCCTCCGCCGCCCCGGCAGACGGAGTGGGTGCCGGGGCATCAGCGGATGGCGCCGCGGCATCGAGGCGGTCCGCCACGGCGTCGAGCAGGGCGGCCGCGTCGTGCGCGTCAGCCGGGTAGCCGACGGCGGCGACCGATGTCGCGCAGCGGGTCACCGGTTCGAGCGCGTCACCTTCGAACTCGGCGGACATGCAGGACTCGGTCACCCGTGCAGCAGTGCTCAGGATGGCCTCGGGGTCGGCGTGCGGGATGATGACCGCGAAGGTCTCGGGGCCGGTCCTGCCCACGATGTCGGTGTCGCGCACACCCAGCCTGATGACATCGGCCAGGTGCTCGAGCATGAGGTCGGCCTTGTACCTGCCGAACGTTCGCGAGAACGCCTCGATGTCTTCCACACGGACGGCGATGAGGCCCACGCTCGTGCTGTACCGGTCGGCTCGGCGCAGCTCCTCGGCGAGCCGGGCGCCGAACGACTCGGCCTTGTGCAGACCGGTGAGCGGGTCGCGTGTCGACACACGCTCGAGTGCGTGGGCATGCATGCGCTGGCGGTGGGCCTGCACGCCGACGACAACGCCACAGAGCAGGAAGACGGCCAGGCCGGTGAGAAGCTCGGGCCACTGCTCGGCGATGGCGTCGCCGGGCACGGTGAGGACGAGCGCCACAGCGGCGAGTGCGGTTGCCAGGACGCCGCCGGGGACGTCGGCCACGAGTGAGGCTATCACGACCGGGATAAGGTAGAGGAGCCAGGCGGGCGAGAGTCTGCCTGTCGAGACGATGATGACGGTGACGAACGCTGTGCTCCCTGCGACGATCAGCGCTGCGGGAAGGTACGATCGCGGCCGGTCGGTGCGCTCATCATCGGCGGCAGCTGTCACTTCGCGCATAAGTGACGCCTCCTGTGGTGAAGAGCCGTTCCCCGTCCGAGCAGACGTGCCCCCGCGAGCGCCTGTCGGTGGTACCGTACTACGCGCGTGACGCGTGACATCTTCGTGAGCACGTAACGATACCGCCCACAATATGCCACTCCCCCCGCGCATAATCACCTGTTACGCGCAATATGATTGAGCCTGAAGGCAAAGCCCGGCCGGCAACCCGGCAGCAACCAGGGGGTGGAAGGCCCACATCGTTCGGGATACAGTGAAGTCCGCGCGTGCGCGGGAGGAGGCCCATGGACGACGAGGCGAGGAGCACGGAGCCGGCCGATGCGCGGCGATCGATGCCAGCGCGCATCGTACGGGTAACGGTCGTGGCGCTCGTCATCATCGTGGCGCTACTTGCGGTCACACGCGTCTTCATCAGGCCGATCCCGCCGGACCAGCAGGCGCCGGCTTCGCACTTCGGCGAGCCGTGCGTGCTGTGCCACCTCGTGACCGTGAGCGCCGAACCGGTACCGCTGCCATGAGCGATGCCCGTGCAGAGAAGGCGGCCTACTCACTCGGCGAAGAGATCGCCAACGCGGTCACGCACGGCGTGGGCGCTCTGCTCAGCATCGTCGCGCTCATCGCCCTGGTCTCGATCGCTGCGGTCTGGGGCACGGGCTGGCATCTGGCGAGCGCCATCGTCTACGGCACGACCATGTTCCTGCTGTACATGGCCTCCACCCTGTATCACGCGATCACACATCCCAAGGCGCGTCACGTGTTCAAGATCATCGACCACGCAGGTATCTACCTGCTGATCGCGGGCACCTACACACCGTTCACGCTGGTGACGATTCGCAACGACGGCGGCTGGTACCTGTTCGCCGTCGTCTGGACGCTCGCGCTTATCGGCATCGCCGCCGAGGCGTTCTGGGTGTATCGCCCGAAGTGGCTGTCGGCCGTGGTGTACCTGGCCATGGGCTGGCTTGCCCTGGCGATGGTGCGTCCACTGCTTCAGAGCCTCGAGCCCGGTGGCGTATGGCTGCTCGTTGCAGGTGGCCTCGCCTACACGCTCGGGACGGTCTTCTACGTGCTCAAGCGCGTGAGGTACATGCACGCGGTGTGGCACCTGTGGGTGCTTGCGGGCACCGTGCTGCACTTCCTCGCAGTGATGTTCTACGTGTTTCCCGCGCCTCGCTAGCGACCGCACCCGGGGGGCGCGAGCAGCATGGGCGCGCGCGCCGCGCGCAGGGCGGCGCTGGTGACCGAGCCGAACTCCTGGTCGATGGTGTCGAGGCACCGCGGCCCGAGAATCACGATGCTGTAGTCTCCGGCGGCCGCATACTCGGCCACGGTCCGGTCAGGGTCCCCGAGGGCGAGCACCGGCCGCACGTCACGGACACCGGCCTCGACAGCGCGCCGTGCGATCGCATCGAGGCGCTCGCGTGCCGTTCGCTCGGCCCCGTCGCGCAGGGCCTCGAATGAGGACTCTATGACGTGTAGGACCGTGAGGCGGCCGATCGCCCGCGCACCAACGCGGCACGCCAGATCGAGTGCTTTGGTCGCCGCGGGGGAGAAATCGGTGGGCAGCAGCGCCGAACTCAGCAGGTCGCGGCATTGGTTCGAAGATGCGCCGCGGGTGTCGCGGCCCTCGGAATCGGTGTCTCCCTGAGGGACCAGGAGCACGGGGACCGGACTCAGGCGCACGACGTCGGAGCTCACGCTGCCCGAGAAGCCGACGTGGAACAGACCCTTCCCCCGGGAGCCCATGACGATGAGGTCGGCCTGATGGCGCTCAGTCACGTCCGTGATCTCGTGGGGTGCGTACCCCACCGCCGTCTCGACCGACACGCGCATCCCGACTGCAGATAGCGCCTCCGCCTGGTCGGCGAACGTGGCGTCGTCATCGGCGTGCGGGACGTGATCGGGGTCGAGCACGTAGATGAGCACGCATTCGGAGACGCCGAGCGCGGTGAGGTTGGCGGCGCAGCGAACGACCGGCCAGGACGACGCTCCGAGGTCTGTGGCGATGACGGCGCGAGAGATCATGAGACGTCCTGCCGCTCGAGGCCGATTCGGAATCGGGACGTTGTCACACACGTATACAGGATGCACCACCACGGGTCACGTCGGCTACTCCGGGAACGTGGTCATGCGGAGCGAGAACTCGTATATGGTGGTTCAGGAAGTGGTGCATGGTTTACACTTATCGGGAGCCTACGTACATGAGGGGCCCCGACAGGCAGTGGTGGGGAGTCGGTGTCGGGTCAGGCTGTGGCGGCACCGGGAAGGGCGGCTGTGTACGATCTCGAAGGAGTCCTCGGACCCGAGGTCATGGATTTTGTGGATACCCACGTTCGCTCCCTGCTGACCTGGGACATCCTCGTATTCTTCCACCGCAACGCCGATGCCGTCCTCGATCTCGAAGGGCTGGCCTCCCGGCTCGGGAGGCGTGTGGAGGAGCTCGAGCCCGAGATCGACGCGCTGTGCGACGGTCGCATCCTCTCCAAAGCCGGTGGGCTCATCCGGTACAGGCCTACGCCCGAGATGCGTCAGACGGTGAGCCGTTTCGTCGAGAGCTGCCAGGATCGCGGACGGCGGCTCGCGCTCATCGCGCTCGTCCTGCACAAGATATCTCCGGGCGCCGTCGACTGAGGCGTGCGTTACCGAACCCCTGTCGACCGCCGCTTACAGGTGGTCCGACACCGTCTCGGCAAGGTCGGCCGGTTCGACGACCTCGACGATGTGGAGTTCCGAACCCGCGAGGTCGATGTCGGCCTCGGCGGGCATCTCGAGACCGTCCGCCCCGTAGACCATGCGCACTCGCGGTTGCAGCGGATCCACTCCCGGTGCGCACACCACGCCGACCGACTGGTCTGAGAGGCGCACGAGGCATCCAACCGGGAACACCCCCATCTCGCGGACGAAGACACGTGCATACGTGCTGTCCAGCGCATCGCGGGTCTCCCGCAGGATCTGCACGACCGCGCGGTCGGGCGTGATAGCGTCGCTGCCCTGCGAACCGCCGGTGAGGCGGTCGTACCGGTTGGCGATCGACACCATTCGGCTGTATGGGTGGGGAACGTATCCGGCCTCGGCCTCGGGCCATCCCTGACCGTCCGGACGCATATGGTGCTCGTAGGCTACGAGCATCGCGCTGCGGTCACAGTCGGGCAGGCGGGCGAGGATCTCGGCGCCCACTCGCGGATGCATCGCCCGCGCCTGCTCGCAGTCCCGGGGGTCGTTCCGGCTGAACGGGGCCTTGCCGATGTCGTGCAGCAACGCCGCGATGCCGAGTGACGTCAGTCCTTCGGGCGGGATACCGATCCCAACGCCGATCGTGAGCGAGTAGATCATCGTGTTGATCGCGTGGAAGAGGTCGTCCTCGGTCTGGTCGTGCATTGTGGCGAGGCCGAGGACGGCGGCGCTGTCATTCATGAACCGTTCGAGGATGCCCTCGACGATCGTGCCGGCCTCACCGAGTGCGGGGGAGCCCGCAGCACCGATCTGTGTGGTCATCCGCTTCAGGGCCCCCACCAGTCGCTGGTAGAGGGCGTGATCCATCGCCCGCTGCTCCTGGCGGGCATCGGCTTCCGACTCGTCATCGCGAGCCAGCCGCTGCGCCACGACCCCGGAGGTTCCTCGCTCGGCGAGCGCGGCGGCCACGTCGAGGTGGGACGTGGGACGGAGCGCGAGCACCTCCACGAGCGAGACCGCATCGTGTTCGGAGAAGACGGGGTGGAAGGTGAGGCTCTCCACGTCATGGCTCTCGAGGCACTGCGCCACGGACCGCAGTCCGGGGACCTCGGCGGGCAGTACGCTGCTTCCGTCGTACAGGCGCCCGAGGTGGACGTTCAGGGTGAACGGCCCCGCCGCCGTGGCGGTGACCGCAGCCTCGATGAGCGCGGTGAGCGCGGCCCGATGCTCCGGATGCGTGGCAGGGTAGAGACTGAACGCCTTCCTGGCTCCCGAGAGCGCGCTCACGAGTGTGACCGGTGGGCTCTGCGTCATCCGAGCTCACCCTTTCCCGCTCTCGCTGACAGCGCCCGGGTGGCGAGGTCGTGCAGCTCGCCGAAGTGGCCCCGGTGTATGAGCGCCCGTCGTCCGGCGATACGTTCGAGGGCCTGTGTGGCCCCTGCATCCTGACTCCGGGCCAGCGCGCCGATGATCTCGCGGGCGGCCTCGAAGTCCTTGTTGTCGGAATCGATCCGCTCGTAGCGGTCCGCGAGGGCCGCCACGGCTCCGGGGCCGGTGTTCCGGCCGAGCGAGCGCACCGCCGCGATGGCCACCTCGAGGGCGTCGTCGTCGGTGAGTCCGGCGAGGACCCGGACCGCCACCGGGGTCGGGACGTCCGCGAGTGCGCGCGCCACCTCCTGTCGCGAGCGATGGTCCTCGCGCTGAGCGAGTGTCGTGAGCACGGCGTGGGAGCGCTGGTCGCCCTCGGTGGCAAGGCGCCGGGCGACGATGCCCACCTGGAACCACTGGAGGTCGGGAGCGAGCGCGTAGAGAAGGTCCAGCAAGCGCCGCCCGAGGAGACCCTCGGCCACGCCGAGGCCGTCGTCCTCCCGCCGCGCGAGTGCTTCGACGACGAAGCGCTGCTGCGCCTGCAAACCCACGTGCCTGAGGATGCTGCGGGCGGCGTCGGCGGCGGACGGGTCTTCGAGCACGTGTGCCAGGAGTGAGGCCATCGCGGCAGGTGAGGTGGCACGCTCGAGCGCCGCCTGCACCTGCTCCGCGAGATCGGGCCATGGCCGTGTCGTCCGCGCCTCCCGGTTCGCGATGTCCGCCAGCACGCGGTCGGCCGTCACCAGATCGCCGTCGGCAAGCAGCGACGGCACGAGTGAGGCGAGGCTGGCGAGCGTCTGCGACCAGAGGCCGTAGTCCTGCTGCTGATCGAGCAGCGTGAGAATCGTGCTGACCGTCCGTGTCGTGACGGTCGTCTTCGAGGTGGCAAGTTCGCTCCGGGCCCGATCGAGCTCGTCGGCGCCTACCCGGCTCAGCGCCGCGACCGTCCGGTACTCGGGCTTGCGCTCGGCGAGGGGATCCTCGGGATCCGGAGTGCTTAGGACCTCGAGCATGTGCCCCAGGAAGCTGAGTTCCCGCTCGGTGTGGCCGCCCGAGGCGAGCATCGGTCGCATCTCTTCGATGATTGCTTCGAGGTCCGAAGCGAGCGGCAGGCGCGTGAGCACGTTCGACATCGAGAGCATGTTCTTCGCGTAGAGGCCATCGGCGAGCGACGAGGCGAGATCGTGCGGCTGCAGGCGCTGAAGCATCCGCTGAACGATCGGCGCAGCGTCCGCCTCACCGAGCGCGACGCCCACGACCGCGTCGCGCGCGCCGCTGTCCTGCCGGAGGAACGCAACGCCGAGAACGGCCGCGATCGCATCGGCACCACCAGCCGCCCGTGCGAGCTCGGCGAGACCCTCGGCGAGAGCGCCGGGGTCGCCCGCGGCGGCAGCGGCCAGCCATGCGGCCAGCTTGTCCTCGTTCCCCGCCAGGTCGCGCAGGAACGAGTCGATGTCGACGATCTCGGCGGACTCGGTTGCAGCCACGGTGAGCACGACCTCGGAGACGAGGATGTCCGCCACGCCGTCGACTGCGAGTGCGGCCGCGATGCCGCCCTCAGCGCGGATCTCTCCGGGTTCCCGCAGCACGCATGCGACGAACGCCGAAAGCTGTGTGGCAGTGCATCCCGGCATGAAGTCGACCTCCGCCACAGCGTGCGACGTGAGCGCCTCGGCGAGGTCGGCGGCACCAGGCACGTCGATGCGCTCGCCGACGAAGGTGAAACCGCCCCGGGCGACCACGAGCGCGAGCGCGGGTCGGACGCCGAGCGCGGCGTCCACGGCTTCGCACGCTGCCTGCGTCGCCTGGGCGGGGATAGGACTCGCGGCGGGGTAGAGGCGCAGCGTCTTTGCGGCGGTGGCAAGCGAGCGCACCACCGCCTCGACCGCGCGTGTCTCTTCGGTGCCGGTCGGCATCCGCGTGCAACCTCCACTCTTCCGGCGCTCCACCCCTCGCTGTGCACGGGTGAGGGCGCCCCCGCACACCGGGTGCGCCCGAAGGCTTCCTACCTGTTACCCTTATCGGCATGGACGGCACAACTGCACAGATACTTCTCATCATGGTGCTGATCGGGCTGAACGGGTACTTCGCCGCGGCCGAGATCGCGCTTGTGAGTGCCAGGCGGGCCGCGCTTACGATGGCTGCAGAGCGCGGCTCGACGAGCGCGCGCGCCGCCCTGCGCCTGACAGACGACCCCTCGCGCTTCCTCGCGGCCATCCAGGTGGGCATCACACTCGTCGGTTTCGGTGCATCTGCGACCGCCGCGGTTACACTCGCGCGGCCGGTGGAAGCGTGGCTCGGCTCGCTCGGCATATCCTGGGTGGGCTCGATCGCCTCGGGCCTTGCGGTCTTCCTCGTGACGCTCGTTGTCTCGTATCTCACACTCGTGCTCGGCGAGCTGGCGCCCAAGCGGCTCGGTCTCCAGCGTGCCGAAAGCGTGGCCAAGGCGGTGGCCGGTCCCATCACGCTGCTCCAGACGCTCACCAGTCCGATCATCTGGGTGCTCGCACATTCGACGAACGTGGCGGCCCGCGTGCTCGGCGTGAAGCCCGGTTCGGTGCGGCCGGGTGTGACCGAGGAGGAGATCAAGCTGCTCGTCACCGAGCAGGGCACGCTGCTCGAGGACGAGAAGCGCATGATCCACGAGATCTTCGAGCTCGGCGACATGGTGGCCAAGGAGGTCATGGTGCCGCGGGTGGACATGGTCATGCTCTCGGAGGACACGACGCTCGTTGACGCGATCGAGATGTTTCGCACCTCAGGCTACTCGCGCCTGCCGGTCTTTGGTGAGGACGCCGACTCCATAGTTGGCATCGCCATGCTCAAGGACCTCGTCGGGCCCACGCTGGAAGGCCGGCTCGCCGAGCCGGTATCGGACTTCGTGCGCCCGGTGGTGTTCGTGCCCGAGACCAAGCCGATCCTCGCGATGCTCAACGACATGCAGCGCGCACACAACCATCTGGCGATCGTCGTCGACGAGTACGGCGGCACGGCCGGTCTGGTGACGATCGAGGACATCGTCGAAGAGATCATCGGCGAGATCGCCGACGAGTTCGATCGCGAACGGCGCTACATCACGGCGCTCGGCCCGGATGAGTGGGTGGTGGACGGGCTGCTGTCGGTCCACGAGGCGAACGAGACGCTCGGTTGGGGCCTACCGCTCTCCGATGAGTACGAGACCGTTGCCGGCTGGGTGCTCTTCGAGCTCGGCCACATCCCCTCGGGCGGTGAGGTCGTGCAGCACGACGACCTGTCGGTACACGTCGATGCCGTCCGGCGGAGGAGGATCGCGCGACTTCGGGTATCAAGGACGGGGGACGCGGTTGCCGAGGGTGGCACGCGCCCCGCTGTCTGACGGTATCCGGGCGATTCCGCCCGGCACGGCGATTGGGGAGGACATGACCGATCCAGACGACCCGCGGCAGACACCCGGAGTGGACATGCGGGCGCCGCAGACCGTGACGCCGCCTCCGGCGACCCCGTACGCTCCGGCTGCCTTGTCCGGTGGTGGCGGCAGTGTGGGTGGCCGAAGCGGTACGGTTCTCTGGGGCATCACGCTGATCATCGTGGGCGGCCTGCTCCTCGTGAGTCAGTTCGTACCGGGGATCGCGCTCTGGCGGTACTGGCCGCTCATCATCGTGGCAATCGGCGTCCGTCAGGCGCTCGGCCCGACAGTGGGTTCCTGGTCGATCAAGCACGCTGTCGACGGCCTGGTGACGATCGCCATCGGCCTCGTATTCCTCGGGCAGATGCTCGGGTACCTGGGATGGAACGTATGGATGAACATCCTGCGGCTGTGGCCGTTGCTGTTGGTCTCCATCGGCCTCGAGGTCGCGGGCAAAGGGCTCAGGTCCGAGGCGGTGCGCGCGCTCGGCGGCCTCGTGGTGATCGGTGGCCTTGCGTACGGCGCGCTCGTCATGACGCCGACGGGGTCATGGATGCCGCTGGTGCCGGTCACCGGTGAGTCCGAGGCGTTCGAGTGGAGCGAAGCGCACAACCGGCGCGTGACCGAGGGCGAGGCCGTGATCCGGGGCGGAGTGGGCCGGCTGACGGTCTCCGAGGGTCGTGATCTCGCTACCGCCGAGGGCCGCTCGCCGCTGGAATCGGAGTTCGAAGTCGTGGTCGACGGCGATACCGCCGACGTTGAGATCGGCGCGGGGACCGGTGTGTGGGTCCCGACCACAGACGAGGCTCGTCTTGATGTGACACTCGATCGTGAGGTGACCTGGGACATCACCGCGGACGCGGGAGTCTCGCACTACGACATCGATCTGCGTGAACTGCGCGTGCGTTCGCTCTCGCTCAACGCCGGGGTTTCCGAGGGCACCGTGACACTTGGCTCCTCACAATCGTCAGGCCTGGGTGGCGCCGTGCCCGCTGACGTCGATGCGGGCGTCTCGGCGCTCACGATCCGGGTGCCCGGTGGCGACCACGTCCGGGTGAGCATGAGCAGCGGGCTCTCGGGCATGACCACCCGCGGGACGTGGACGAGCAGTCGCGAGGGCGACACGAGGGTGTATGAGAGCGAAGGGTTCCGCGACTCCGGCACGTACTGGGACATCGACATCACGTCGGGCATAGGCAGCGTCACCGTCGAGTACTACTAGGAGGTCGTCAGCATGACTGACCAGCAACACCCCACCAATCCGGGTGAAGACCGCGACAACACCGGCTGGGTCATCCTCGGCGCAGTCCTCATCATCGCGGGGTTCTTCCTCGGGGCGCGGAACCTCGGCATCATCCCGTGGCCGATCGGGCAGGTGTGGAACCTGTTCGTGAAGGCGCGCGTGGGGATCGGCATCGTCCTGCTCGGCGGTCTGCTCATCTGGTGGGCCCAGTCGGGCAAGGGCTTCCGCGCCCCGCAGCGCGGGACGAAGCTCTACCGGTCCCGCAGCGACAAGTGGCTCGCAGGCGTCCTCGGCGGTCTTGCGGAGTACTTCGGGGTCGACGTTACGATGCTGCGCCTGGCCTTCCTCGCGCTCGTCATCCTCTTCGACGTCGGGGGCCTCGTGGCGGTCTACATCGTGATGGCGATCGTGGTGCCGCAGGCGCCGAAGGGTGTGGCACCCGCGCCTGCGGTGCCCGAGTGGCCGCAGACGCCACCCGCGCCAGCGCCCCCCGCCGAGCCTGCGCTCCCGGCTGAGCCCGCCGAGTCGGAGAGTCCGGACGCGGGCGGCCAGTGAGCGCCACGGCCGACGGCGCACGACAGGGGGATCGCTCCCCGGCGCAGGTGCCCGGCACCGCGCCGGGTGACATCGTCGACGCGCACGTCCACCTCTTCTCGCTACCGCTCTTCCGGGAGTTCGTCGAGCGCAATCCCGACGTGAACCCGCGTTGGAAGCGGGCACTCGAAGACGGGAAGTGGGGACGTCGCGGCGAGACACTGCCCGACCTCGACGCTTACGAGATGGCTGCGTGGTACGCGGCCCGTCTCGATGATGCGGGTATCGCCAAGGCGGTGGTGGTGTCGGTGCTGCCCGACTCGCAGTACACGCGCGATGTCATCGCGGCCTCGGGTGGACGCGTGGCGGCGCTCTGCAACATCGATCCTCGCTCGCCGGAGGCACCCGCGCTCCTGAAGCGCGAGATGGCCGCAGGATTCAAGGGCGTGAAGCTGCTGCCGGTGAACCGCTGCTACCACCTCTCGGATCCCGCGTGCCGGCCGTTCTTCGATACCGCGGCCGAGCTTGGCGCGGCGATCACGGTCCACTACGGCGTGACGGTCGATCCGCAGGGCGACCTGCGCTACGCGGACCCGACCGACCTGTCGCCGGTCGCGCGCGACTACCCTGACATGCCATTCGTGATCGCGCACTTCGGGGCAGGGTATCTGCACGAAGCGCTGCGGCTCGGCTACCAGTGCAAGAACGTGTGCCTGGACTCATCGGGCACCAACAACTGGATGGATTACGACCCGCACGGGTACACGCTCGCGCAGGTGTTCGACCGCGCGCTCACAGCGCTCGGCCCCGAGCGCGTGCTCTTCGGCACGGACTCGGGCACGACGGGTCCGTACCGGAAGTGGATCGCGTACCAGCAGCGCCGCACACTCGAGGAGCTCGGGTTCTCGGAGCACGATCGGGATCTCGTCCTTCGGGCGAACGCGGTGCGCATCTTCCGGCTCGACGACTAGGCGGCGCCAAGGGCGGTGGGGGCGTGAGCTGGGGCAAGCACAACGAGGAGCGCGAGTACGACGAGCTCGTCAACTGGGACGCGCGCCTCACACGCGAGGGCCCGTTCTTCCGGCGCCTGTTCGACGAGCACGATGTCCGCTCGGTGGCCGACGTGGGAGCGGGTAGCGCTCGGCACTCCATCATGTACCGATCGTGGGGCCTGGACGTGACGGCGATCGACCCGAGCTCAGACATGCTCGAACTCGCGCGCGAGAACGCCGAGCGGCTCGGAAGTGACGTGCGCATCGTCGAGGGGGGCTTCGGGGACGTTGAGCGCATCGTCGGCGGCCCCGTCGACGCGGTCACTTGTACCGGCAACGCGCTTCCGCACGTGCGGTCCCTCGACGGGCTGAGGGAGGCGCTTGCGGACTTTGCCGCTGCACTCCGGCCCGGCGGGGTGCTCGTGCTCCACTACCTCAATCACGATCGACTGGTGATGCAGCGCATCCGCACGATGTCGCCCGTCTTCCGCGAAACGCCGGCCGGCGACAAGTTCTTCCTGCGTCTGCTCGGCTACACGCCCGAGGGCGATGGCGTCCTCTTCGACTTCGTCACGCTTGTGCGCGACGCGGGCGTCCGCGAGACGCCCCACACGATCGAGAGCTGGCCGAAGACGCTCGAGGACGATCCCACTGGTAGCTGGAGCCTGCGATCACGCCGCTCGCTTCACTTCGCGATGCCACTCGAGCTGATCACCACCGAGCTCCAGCGCGCCGGTTTCGGCGACGTGCGGGCGCTCGGTGACCACGAGAGGCGCCCGCTCGACATCGACACCGATGAGAGCATGATCGTCGTGGCGGTGCGCTACTGAGTTCAGGGCACGGTGTCTTCCGCACGCACGATGCCGCACACGCGCGGCCCGAGGAGGCACCGCCTGCCGAGCGCGGCATCGCACGCCGCCACGGGCGGAGTGAGCCCCTTGGGTACCCGGCCCGCGCGACCGGACGCGAGCCCGGCGTAGAGGTGGCAAAGCGGCAGGCCTGCGACGTTCTGGAAGCACTCGTCTTCGGTAACGCACGCGAGATGGTGCTCGATGTTGTACGCCCCGGCGCATCCGAGCGCCTCGCCCCGCGCGATCCAGGACTCGATCGCGGCAGCATCGAGCGAGCGCATCTGCACGGCGGTCGACACGGCGAAGGTGTCGGGGACATCCGCTCCTGCGGGCAGCAGCGCCACCCCGGTCACGACGTCGTGCGTGCCGCCCGCGAGCGAGCGGAGCATGCGGCGGGCGTCGTCGGCATCAGCCGGCTTGCCGAGCACGCTCCCGTCGGAGACGACCACGGTGTCGAACGCGAGCACGAGCGCCTCACTGCCGAGGGCTGCGCGTGCGGCGACGGCCTTCTCCGCGGCGAGTGAGGCCGCAAGATCGGGCGGGGCGAGCGGAGCCGTGAGGTCCTCGGGGGTGTCGGCCGCGGTATGGGACACCTCGATGCCAAGCCAGCCGATGAGGCGCCGGCGGCGGGGAGATGCGGATGCGAGCACGGCTGAGGGGACGCTCATGCTCAGCGATGATAGCACCGCACGCCGTGAAACGGCATAATCGTGGGAGTGCCGTCGCACCAGGGAGAGGCAGATGCAAGAAGGCGTGGGATACGGTGCTGCTCACCAGGCGGAGCGCGAGCCCGACGTGGTCGAACGCCTCGTCAAGCAGCTCCTCGTCCTGCACAAGGCCGTGAAGCTCTATCCGCCCATGAGCGACATCCCGCGCGATAGCGCCGCCGACGTACTGGGCGCACTCAGGACGGTCCTGCGCGAGCGCCCAGACGTACGCTTCCAGGTGACCAAGGACGCGCTGCTCTACAACGCCCTCCCGGTGCTTCCCGGACAGCGGCCGTTCGAGAACTTCGCACGGGAGTTCTACAACCGTAACGTCGCGGAAGTGCGCTTCCATGCCACCGTCACCGCCAAGCAGCTCATCGACTTCCTGGCCGTGCTCCAGGAGCCACCTGAAGTGCTGCACGCATCGGGCGGTCTGGAGCAGCGTCTCTGGGACCTGCAGGTGGACGGCGTGACCGTCGTTCCGATATCCACCAGGATCGTCGACTCCGATGGTGTCGAAGGTGAGACGTTCGAGGAGTCCGACGATTGGCCTCCTGCCCACGACCGCATCGACGAGCTCGTGCAGGCCGCCTACGGCGCTCACCCGCGCGACCAGCGGGTGCTCATGCGCGTGATGCAGAATCCGCGGCTCGTGTCGCGCTACCTCGGCGAGCTGGCGTCCTCCGGCCGCACCGGCCGCTCGCTCGTCAATCTCATGTCCGGCCGGGTCGTGTCGCTCGCGCATTCGGCGTTCGGCGAGCTTGCCGAGGACCAGCCGGCGCTCTTCCGCTCGGTCGCCGAGAGCCTGCTTTCGCTCGACCCGCAGCTCAGGCGCGACATCCTCGTCGAGCGCCTGCTGCCCGACGCGCGTCTGGACGAGGCGATCGCCGGTGTGCTGCGGCAGTTCGAGCTCGGCGAGCTGTGCAACGCGCTTGTGGAGGGCATGAGTCCGGACCCCGTGTCGCGCGACGGCATCTCGCGCGCGATACGCAACCTCGCCGTCATCAGCCTCCGACCGAAAGACGAGGTGCTGGGCGCCGCCGAGACGGCGCTCCGCGAGGCTGGTGCCGACGAGACCACGGTGGCCGCGGTGCTCGAGAACGCTGCCCCGGTACGGCTGCGCGTGGACTCCGAGAAGGCGAGCGGGAACGAGAGCGTCGAGAGCGTGCTGCGTCTCGTCGACCTCGCTCCGGTCGCTGCCGAGGCCGTCGACGAGGAAGTCTCGGAGATCCGTGCGGAGGTGGCAGCGGGCATCACAGACGGCGACATCATGCTCAGCATGGTGACCCTGGCGGCCATCGAGCGTCGTCCCCACGTGTTTGCCCAGCTCATGGTGCTCGTGGAGGATGGCCTGGGCCTTCTGCTCGAGTGGGGCGAGTACGAGGCGGCGGCCGACGCGGCAGCAGCGTTCGCAGCGCTCGAGCGGGACGAGACGCTCGATGCCGAGCAGCGGGCGCGGGTGAAGCGCGCGCTCATCGTCATGGCCGACGTCCGCCACATGCGTGAGCTCAACGCAGCGCTCCGCCGCTACAACATCGGCTCTTCCGAGTACCGCGCGTGCTACCGCCTCATGCTCACGCTCGGCGCACTTACCATCGGCCCGCTGCTCGAAGTCCTGGCCGACGAGCCGGACATGGCGGCACGCAAGGCGATGGTGGATCTCATCTCGGACATGGCGCCCCGGCACATCGGTGAGCTCGCCGACCGCATCTCCGACCCGCGCTGGTACTTCGTCCGCAACGTGGTGGCGATTCTGGGCTCCACGCGGCGGTCCGAGGCGCTTCAGCACCTGAACCGCACGCTTCGTCACACCGATGCGCGCGTCCGTCGCGAGACCATCCGCGCGGTCGTGGCTATCAAGGACCGGTTCGCGACCGAGATGCTCATCGCCGCACTGGCCGACGAAGATCCCCAGAACGCGGGCCTCGCCGCACGGTTGCTCGGCACGCTCGGCGCGCGCGGGGCGTTTCCCGCGCTCGCCGCCGTGGCCCGCGGTGACGGGCGCGGCAACCGCGAGCCCGGGGTGCGGATCGAGGCCATCGAGGCGCTCGGCAAGCTCGGCATGCCCGAGGCGGCGGATGTGCTGCGCGAGATCGTCCGTCAGCGCGGCATCATGCGCGCGGGCCGCGTGCGTGAGATCAAGTCGGCGGCGGCGGCGGCTCTCGCGGCCGTCGAGCGAGCTCGTGCGGAGGGAGGTGCCTGATGGTCGATGACCTGGCCCCAGACGAACAGGCGACCCAGGCCACAGGTGTCCGTGCACCGCTCGGCGATCTCGACACGCACGGCGACTGGACCGATGGCATCGAGCGCATAACGTCCGGGACGCGCGACTCCTCCCGCGGGCGCACGTTCTCGACCAAGCAGGTGCAGCGAGCCCGTGAGCTGCTCACCCGCCTGTACGGTCTGAGGCGTGCGACGCGGCTCTACCCGCTCGAGCACCCCGCGGTGGATGAAGCCGCGCGCGCTTTGTACGACGTGCTGTCGCTCTACCACGCCGAGGGCGTCGATGTGCCCCTGACGTTCTTCGAAGACGAGGTGCTCCTGGGCGAGCAGGTCCTTGCCGAGGACAGCGTGCTCTTCGACCAGCTGATCCGCGACATCGGCTCCATCGGTGCCGGAAGCATCACGTTCCTGCGAGACCTGAAGCCCGAGGAGATCGTCCGTTTCACGATCGTCCTAGGGGCCCGTGCCGACGAAGTGGCCGAGATCGAGGGCGGCATCGGTACGCTGGTGGAACGGGCGAACGTGCCCAATATCGTCGTGAGCACCGTGAGCGTGATACGTGATGATGGGCGAGCGGTCGACGAGGACGGTCAGACCGTGGCCAAGGCCGCGTACACCGGCGCACTCGACTTGCTACGCGAGCTCGAGCGACTCATCCGCTCCAACAAGGCGATGAGCGCGGGGCTCGTCAAGAGCACCGTGCGCAGCCTCGTGGACAACATCCTGCGCAACAGAGGGGCGATGCTCGAGCTCTCGGGCCTGAAGAACTTCGACGAGTACACGTTCTACCACTCGGTGAACGTGGCGATCCTTTCGCTGGCGCTCGGCTCGACCGTTACGCGGGACTACCGCTTCCTGTCTTCGCTCGGAGTCGGTGCGATGCTGCACGACATCGGCAAGATGTCGGTGGAACTCGACGTGCTCAACAAGACCGGCCCGCTCACGAGCGGGGAGTGGGCGACGATCAGGCAGCACCCCGTCCACGGTGCCGAGATGACGGCGCTCACCGGCGGGCTCGACCGTGCCTCGATCGTGTGCGTTCTGGAGCATCACATGCGCTACGACCTCACCGGCTATCCGCAGCGCACCCCCCAGCGGGAGCAGCACGTCGCCAGCCGGATCGTCGCGGTCGCCGACGCCTACGACGCCATGACCTCGCAGCGGCCGTACAGTGCCCCGCGCATGCAGGACGAGGCCATGAACATCGTCGTGCGCAACGCCGGCAGCGCTCTGGACCCTGTCCTGGTCCGTCTCTTCGTCGACTTGCTCGGCTACTTCCCGCCACGCTCGGTGGTGTTGCTGAGCTCAGGAGAGACAGCCGTGGTCATCAGCCCGAGTCCCTCCGAGCCCTCCCGTCCGCGCGTCCGCATCATAGCCGACGTCGAAGGCTCGCTCACGACGCCGCTCGACGTGGACTTGAGCGATGCCTCCGAGAGTGGGGGCCGCTCGGTGCTGCGGTGCCTCGACCCCTCGGGCATGAACGTGGACGTCGCCGACTTCCTGTGAGGCAGGGGCTCCGGGCGGGGTATCGGGTCCGCCGAGGCGTCGGCCCGGTCAGATACCGGCCCGTGTAACGGTGTCGGTTCCCGTCGGCCGGGTAGGATACCCTAGACAGACCGACCCGGGAGGCATCATGACCGAGACCCGCCGCAGAGTGCGGCCCACCACGATCGTGGCGGGCGTGCTGCTGCTCCTGCTCATCGCATCCGGCGCCATCGCCGAGTTCTACACCGACGTGCTGTGGTATGACGACCTCGGTCAGGGAGCGGTCTTCTGGCGCACGCTCGGCTGGCGCTGGGCGGTAGGGGCGGCATTCGGCATCGTCTTCTTCGCTCTCGTGTACGTGAACCTTCGCATAGCCCGGGCGATGCGCCCGACGGTCACGATGCGTGCGGTCGGCGACACGCCGTACCAGATCGAGATGGTGCTTGAGCGCGCGCGAGCGACGATCGGCCGGCTTGCGGGAGTCGCGCTCGTGGGCGTGAGTGCCGCCGCGGCGTTCGTCTCGGGTGCGACGATCGCCGAGAACTGGGACGTGTTCGCGCTCGCGTTCTCAGGTGGCGCGTTCGGTATCGCCGATCCGCAGTTCGGGCGCGATATCGGCTTCTACTTCTTCACGCTCCCGGCGCTGCGCGCCGTGCAAGGGTGGCTGACGGGAAGCCTCGTCTTCACGCTCCTGGCTGCGGCAGTCGTGCACGTGGTCAACGGATCCATCCGACCCTGGGACCGATGGCGCGGGTTCGACCCGCACGTCAAGGCGCACCTGTCGGTCATCGGTGGCCTGATCGTCGTGGTACAGGCGTTCGGCTACTGGCTCAGTATCTTCGAGCTCAACTTCTCACCCCGCGGCCAGGTGGTGGGAGCGTCATTCACCGACGTCAACGCGCAGGTGCCCGCGTATACGATCCTCATCGTGATCGCGGTCCTCTCGGGGCTGGCCCTGCTCGTGAACATCCGCTTCCGCGGATGGCGCCTACCGGCCATCGCGCTTGGCGTGTGGGTCGGCGCGGCCGTCCTCGTCGGCGGCGTGTACCCGGCGCTCGTGCAGCAGTTCCGCGTGGCCCCCAACGAGGTCGAGGCCGAGTCGCCGTACATCGAACGCAACATTGCGGCGACGCGCGACGCCTTCGGCCTGGAGGAGATCGAAGTCCGCGAGTTCCCGGCCGAGGAGAACCTCACCGCCGACGACCTGCCCGGCAACGCGCGGACGATCGACAACGTACGGCTGTGGGACCCCTCGATCGTGGTGCAGACGTACCGCCAACTTCAGGGGATCCGCCCCTACTACGACTTCAACGACGTGGACGTCGACCGCTACACCGTGGACGGGACGCAGCGGCAGGTGCTCGTCTCGGTGCGCGAGATGAACGTCGCCCGGCTCGCCGACCAGGCCCAGACGTGGGTGAACCAGCACCTCGTCTACACGCACGGCTACGGCCTCGTGGTGAGCCCGGTGAACGAGTCCAGCGGGCAGGGCTACCCGAGTTTCATCGTGAAGGACATCCCACCGGACACTTCAACCGACCTCGAGATCGTGCAGCCCGCCATCTACTTCGGCGAGCAGGCCGACAACTACATCGTCGCGGCCACCGATCTGCCCGAGTTCGACTACCCCGTGGGTTCGGAGAACGCCGAGACGAGCTACAGCGGCACCGGCGGCATCGAGGTCGGTAGCCCGCTCCGGCGGGCCGCGTTCGCGGTCCGGTTCTCGGCGCCGCAGATCGTCTTCAGCCGGTACATCCGCCCCGACAGCCAGGTGCTCTTCCGCAGGTCGATAACCGAGCGCGCCCGTGCGCTGGCGCCGTGGCTCGCCATCGACGGCGACCCGTACCCCACGGTCGTCGACGGTCGCATCGTGTGGGTGCTCGACGGCTTCACGGTCTCGGACCGCTACCCCTACTCGGAGCGCTACGGGGGAGTCAGCTACATCCGCAACTCGGTGAAGATGACGGTCGACGCGTACGACGGCACCACCACCCTCTACGCGTTCGATCCCGATGACCCGCTGCTCGCCGCCTGGAGCAGGGTGTTCCCCGGCCTGCTCACCGACGCCGACGAGATGCCCGAGGGTATCCGGAAGCACCTGCGCTACCCGGCCGACCTGTTCATGCTGCAGGCCGAGGTCTACAAGACGTACCACATGCTCGAGCCGAAGGTGTTCTACAACAAGGAGGACCAGTGGGCGCTGCCCGGCGAGGGCGCCGAGGGCGAAGGCATGGCGATGGACCCGTTCTACGTGCTGATGGAGCTTCCCGATGAAGATCGTGAGGACTTCATGCTCATGCTGCCGTTCACACCGCGGACCAAGGCGAACATGATCGGCTGGATGGCCGCCAAGTCGGATCCCGACACGTACGGCGAGCGCGTCGTCTACACGCTGCCCAAGCAGCGGCTCGTGCTCGGGCCGGAGCAGGTCTCGGCGCGCGTGAACCAGGATCCGATCATCTCCCAGCAGCTGACGCTGTGGAGTCAGCGCGGGAGCGGTGTCATCTTCGGCAACCTCCTCGTGATCCCCATTGAGGAAGCCATCGTGTACATCCAGCCGCTCTACCTGCAGGCCGAGCAGACGGCGATGCCGCAACTCACCCGCGTGATCGTGGCCTATGGTGACACGGTGGCCATGGAGGCCGACCTGGCGACCGCGCTCCTGCGGGTGTTCGGCGAGGTGTCCGCGCCCGATGACGGGGGTGCGGCGGCCGATCCAACCATCGCGAAGTCGCTCTACGACCGCGCGCTCGAGGCCCAGCGGGCAGGCGACTGGGCGACTTACGGGCGCCTGATCGAGGAGCTCGGCGCGGTCCTCGAGGAGCTGGCAGGTGTCAGCAGCGAGATCACGGTGACGCCGGCGCCGTAAGCTCACGCGCTAACGAAGAGTTCACATTCGGCACGGTCTGTGCTATCGTCTCCACCCGTTGGCTGGAAGACGGAGCCCGAACCGCGTGTGCATGCGAGCCGAAGGGCCGCTGCGCGGGACCGGCGAGGCGCGGGCTCCGGAGCATACGAACCAACGGGCGCCAGGCACACTGCGGCGCCGGAGGATAACGGTCCACACCACGAACAGCAGAGCGCGTGCTTGAGTGGCCAAGGCGGCGGGAACGTCCGATCCGCGTGGCCGGGAGCGCGACGACATGCTTCCCTCTCACCCCCTCTCCTTAGTCGTCGTATGCCCGGAACGCCGCCTGTCCTGTACCCGTACATGGAGGACAGTGTGAAGGTAGCGAGCAAGCGTTACTCCGGCGGTTCGACGGCGTCACGAGCCGTCACCATGGTCGCGATGGCGTTGGTCATCGCGGCGGGCGCGGGCACAACCCCGACCCGGAGTGCATCCGCATTGGTCGCCGAGCTCGGCTCGGGCCCCGTCGGCTCACCCGCCGACGTTCTGCCCCCGGCAGCCGAGGAGCCCAAGGCGGACGAGCTTCGCGAACCCTCGGGCATCGAGGCAGCGGAGACGAAGTCGGCGAGCGTCCGCAAGCCGACGGTCATCAAGCCCAAGCCCAAGTCGGCACCTGCGCCGAAGCCTGCCGCAACTGCGGTGGACACGAGCGGCTGGATGAGCGCCAAGGTCTCGTGGTATGGGCCGGGCTTCTACGGCAACACCATGGCGGGCGGTGGCACGCTCACGCCGTCGAGCATGGTCGTCGCGCACCGCTCCCTGGCGTTCGGTACCAAGATCGAGTTCTCGTACAACGGCCGCACGTGCGTGGCCGTCGTCCAGGACCGCGGCCCCTTCATCGCGAGCCGCATCTTCGATCTCGGACCCGGTACGGCCAAGGCGCTCGGCTTCTCGGGTGTGGGAACGGTCAAGTACCGGATCCTCTAGCCCTCGGCTTCTGAGTATACGTTCGAAGGGAGGTGTCACCGGTTCGCCGGGGGCGCCTCCTTCGTCGTCACACGGTCGCTTCCCCCGGTCATTGGGGTATCCTCGTGAGAGATGACACAGCGATCGAGGAGGCGGCCATGACACAGCCCGGCAGCGGGCCCGAGGGGCCCAGAACCGGTATCGAGGGGATCATCGATGCAGTCGCCGACCTGCTGCAAACGGCGTCCGACTGGGTTCGCCAGGAGGCCGAGGCGGTCGTTCGCGAAAAGATCGTCCTGCCCGTGCAGAAGCTGGGTCTCACCCTGGCGTCGGCAGCCGCAGCCGGGTGTCTGCTCGTGGTCGGACTCGTCTTCATCGCGGTCGCGCTCTTCCTCATCCTTGCCGGGTGGGTCGGCTACCCCGGGGCACTGCTCATCATCGGCGGCACGTACGTACTCGCGTCCCTCGTGTTCCTCGTCATCAAAGTGAGGTTGATGCAGAAATGACCGAGACCGTAGTCCCGATCACCGTCGAAGACCTGCGCCGCAAGGCGGACCATATCCGCGATCTCACCGAGATCGAAGCGCGGCATGTCGTGGCCGACCGCGGTGCGCGCATCGTCGCCATAGGCGCGGTGGCCGTGCTGGCGGCCGTCTCGCTCGCGTTCTACCTCGGGTCACGGCGCGCCTGAGCCGGTGGGCCGCGGCCTCATGCGGGTACACGCGATCACGGTGCTACCCGAGACCATCGACGTGGAGATCGCGGTCGACGATGCGTCCGTCTGGAGCACCGCCGAGGCGCCGCATATCGTTCCGGCGCTGCTCGAGGTGCTCCCCGGCCTAGCGGTGCATCACTGCGGGAGCCGCTCGCCGTTCTCCGAAGAGATCACCGACACCGAACTGCCCCACCTCTTCGAGCATGTGGTGCTCGAGTTGATGACGCTCACAGGTTCGCCCCGCGATATCGGGGGCGTGACGGGGTGGCGGCGCGTGCGAAACGGCCCGAGCCAGGCACGACTCTCCTTCGAGGACGACGACGACCTTGCGTGCATCGGGGCCATCAACCTGGCCCGGCAACTCATCGAGGCAGCGTGTGACGGGGGTGCGCTTCCCGATGTTGCCGGCGAGACCGCACGCCTCCGATCGCTCCGAAGTCGGCCGCCCGCCATGCCTGCGAGCGATTGACCGCCCCTCTGCCCGATGCTAAGGTTGCCTCCAACCCGGCTCCGGCCGGGCACAGAGTGCAGGTGGACGTGAGGGAAGAGGGCATCATCGGCCCGGCCACCCCTCCGTAGTTCCCCCGCCAGGCCGCCTCCCGGGAGGCGGCGGAAGCGGGCGGCTCCCCGGGCCGTTATCGGCGGGACACGAGGTCCGGCGGGTGCTTGCGAGCGCCGGACGAAGACAGGTGGTACCGCGACGACCCTCGCCCTGTCGGCAGGGTCGTTTTCTGTTGTCCGGGGTCGCATGAGACCCGAAGGAGCAGCGATGGGTACCGCGAGGGTCGTATTCGACAAGTGGAGCGGGCGCTACGCGGCCCGCATGGCCGACGTGCGTTCGAGCGCCGTGCGCGACCTGTTCGCCGCCGCCACCCGCCCGGACATGATCTCGTTCTCGGGCGGGATGCCCGAGGTGAGCCGGGTGCCACTCGATGACGTGGTGGGCGCAGCCACCGCCGCAATCCGGGAGTCGGGCGCCGAGGCGTTGCAGTACGGCTCATCCGAAGGCCGAGTAGGCGTGCGCCGGATCGTCACCGAGCTCATGGCCGAGGTCGGCGTGCGTCTCAAGCCCGACGACGTGGTCGTCACCGCCGGCGCGCAGCAAGCTCTCGACCTGCTCGCCAAGATCTTCATCGACCCCGGCGACACCATCATCTGCGAGGGTCCGACGTACCTCGGTGCGCTGCAGGCGTTCTCCGCCTACCAGCCCAACGTCGTGTGCGTCCCGATGGACGAGCAGGGGATGCGCACCGACCTGCTCGCCGAGACGCTCGAGCGCCTGGGCCCCCGCGGCGCCAAGTTCATCTATACCATCCCCACGTTCCAGAACCCCGGCGGCGTGACACTCTCACCTGCACGGCGTCGGGAACTCCTCGACCTCGCGCGCACCTACGACATCCCGGTGATCGAGGACGACCCGTACGGGCGCCTGCGCTTCGAGGGCGGCCACTGCCTGCCGCTGCGTGCGCTCGACGACGAGGTCATCTACGTCGGCACGTTCTCCAAGATCTTCGCACCGGGCCTGCGGCTCGGCTGGGTGACCGCGCCGCACCCGATACTCGCCAAGTTCGTGCTCGCCAAGCAGGCAGCCGATCTCTGCGGCAGCGCGTACGCGCAGACCGCCGCCGAGCGGTACTTCACCGGGACGCGCTGGCGGCGCACGCTCCAGGTCCTCACGCGCACGTATGCCGAGCGCCGCGATGCGATGCTCCGAGCGCTTGATGAGCACTTCCCTGCCGAGGCGCGTTGGACCGCGCCGGAGGGTGGTTTCTTCGTGTGGGTCGAGATGCCGTCGTTCCTGGATCTCAAGTCGATTCTGGCCGAGGCGGTGGAGAACGGGGTCACCTATGTACCGGGAGACGCGTTCTTCCCGGACGGACGCGGCAGGAACTGCATGAGGCTGGCGTTCTGTTTCGCCGAGCCCGACGCCATCACTGAAGGCGTCCGCAGGCTGGCAGAGGTGCTCGAGGACCGCCTCGAGTTGTACCGCGCGTTCGCGGCAGCCGGGGTGCTCGGCACGCCGGATGGCGCCGGAGAGAGGGGCTGATCGCGTGAAGGAGAAGATCGCGGTGCTCATGGGCGGGCGCTCGCTCGAGCGCGAGGTGTCGCTTGTGAGCGGCGAGCGGGTCTGCGACGCGCTTACCGAGCGGGGCTACAAGGTGCTGCCGCTCGACGTCACGCCCGAACTCGTGGCCACGCTTCGGGCCGAGCGTCCGGATGCGGTCTACATCGCGCTCCACGGCAAGCACGGTGAGGACGGCACCGTCCAGGAGCTCCTGGAGTTCCTCGGCATCCCGTACACCGGCCCCGGGGTTGCCGCCTCGGCGCTTGCGTGGAACAAGGCGGTCTCGAAGAGGCTGTTCGTGCGCGAGGGTGTGGGGACGCCGGCGTGGGTGACGTTCACCGCGGACGCCTTCAAACAGGCAGGGGCGGCCACCGCGCTCGACCTGGTGCCTGATGCGGTCGGCGGTCTGCCCGTGGTGGTCAAACCTGCCGAGCAGGGCTCAGCGCTCGGCCTGACCAAGGTGAGCGATGCGGACGCGCTGCCCGAAGCCCTCCTCGGCGCGCTCTCATACGGCGACGCGGCGATCGTTGAACGGTGGATCGATGGCACCGAGCTCGCGGTGTCCGTACTCGACGGACCTGATGGCCCGCGCGTGCTGCCACCGGTCGAGATGGTGCCGAAGTCGGGCCTGTTCGACTTCAACGCGATGTACACGCCGGGTGAGACCGACTACTACGTACCCGCTCGGCTCGAAGCCGACAAGGAAGCCGAGGTCGTCGCCCTGGCGGCGCGCGTGCACGAGCTGTTGGGATGCCGGCATGTGAGCCGCGTGGACATGGTCGTAGGCGAGGGTGGGGTGCCGTACGTGCTCGAGGTCAACACCTCGCCCGGCATGACCGAGACGTCGCTTCTGCCTATGGCCGCCGCCGCAGTGGGTATAGACTTCCAAGAGCTGGTAGAACACCTTGTGCGTTCCGCGCTCGATGGCAACACGTGATGGGTACATACCATCATGCCGTCGTGTGACCACGAGGCCCGTCCGTTCACGACCCGGAGGTGTATGCCGATGTACGACTATCGCAGAGGTGAAAGCGTCCTCGCTGCGTTCCTGCTCGGTGGAATCGTGGGGGCCGCTCTCGGGCTGCTCTTCTCGCCGCGTTCAGGCAAGGAGAATCGCGAGTATGTGGCCGCCAAGGCCCAGGAGTACTGGGGCGAGGGCAAGGAGTTCTACGAGACCGGTCGCGCGCGCGTGGCCGACGAGGCCGAAGAGCTCAAGACCAAGATCGACGCCGCACGCGACCGCCTGCGCGAGCAGGTCGGCAGCGTTTCGCAGCAGGCGAAGGACAAGGTGTACGAGATGGCGCCGGTCGCCAAGGAGAGAGTCGTCAAGGCCGGCGAGAGCGTCAAGGGCGGAATCGACACCGCGGAGGCCAAGGCGCAGGAGGTTCTCGACAAGCTTGCCGAGAAGACGGCACACGCTGACGTCCCCGTGGAGCCTGCTCCCGAGGCGTGATCCGCGAGCGACGACCCTCGTCGCGGTATCATGAAGGCCGGCCGCCCAGCGGTCGGCCTTCTGCGTGTCCGGCGGATAGAGACGAGGTTGACGCGTGCCGCGTGCCCACGACATCACCGGGCGGCGTGTGTTCGGTGCGGGCGATCGCCCGCTCGGCCGCGTTTCCGCCGTGCTCTTCCACCCGTCCGAGTCGCGCGTTGTGGGCATCGAGGTGCAACCCGTTGCGCTGTTCTACGTGATCTCGCGTCGCCCGCGGTTCGTTCGGCTGGAGGAGATCGAGATTGTCGGAACCGAGGCCGTGCGCCTCACGACATCCAAGCTTCCTCCGGATGTGACGGGCGAGCGCGCGCTCGGCTATTCGTGGCAGGACACGGTCGTGTGGCGGGGCATGCCCGTCCGCTCCTCGGAGGGCGATGCGGTGGGTGCGGTCCACGATGCCGTGTTCGCCGTGGGTGACGGCTCGGTCACCAAGCTCGTGATCTCGACCGGCGCGGTGGGTGACGCCACACTCGGGCGCCTGGAGGTCTCGGGAGATCTGGTTCGTGGATTCGACGGCGAGCAGGTCACGGTGCTTCCGGGTTACAACGACATCCGGGCCACCGGAGGAGCCGCCAAGACGGCGGCCGCAGGTGCGGCGATGGCGAAGGTGCAAGGTGAGCGGCTCGCATCCTCAGCCCTGAAGGCGGGGGCGACCGCGGCAGCGGCCGTGGGCCGCTCGTTCCGCAGCGGGGCGGGCCGCAAGGCGCTCGACGCGATGAAGTCGTGGATGGGCGAGGAGGACGATACCTGATGAGCCGCCGCCTCGTCGGGCTGAGCACCGTGCCGCTCGAGCAGTTGCCCGAGCGCTGCCGGGGATGCGTGTACTGGCAGCATGACGCCCCGCTGCCCCGGGAGTGTGGTGCGCTTCGCGATGAGGAGGCGTATCGGGCGTGGTGCTCGGATGTGATGGCAACGTCGGGCGAGTACGGCCGGGCGGCGGTGGATGACGACGGGCTGCTCGGCTTCGTCGTCTTCGGGCCGAGCACGGCGTTCGCCCAGGCGCGGCACCTGCCCTCGGGCCCGCCCGACCCCTCGGCTTCGCTCCTGGCGTGTCTGCACCTGACGCCGCACGCCCGTGGCCGCGGTCTGGGCACGGTGCTGCTCCGGGCGGCGCTTCGCGACCTCGCCCAGAGGGGAGGGCGGTCCGTGCAGGCCTTTGCCGACGCCACCGGCCGCAGTATCGAGACGTCACCCATGGTGAGCGTCGAGTTCCTGCTCAGGCAGGGTTTCACGGTGGAGCGCGCTCACCCGCAGGTACCGCTGCTCAAGCTCGATATGCGCACGCTCGTGTCCCTCAACGAGAACCTCGAGGCGGTCCTCGAGTCGCTGCGTATCCGCATCGCGGTCCCCCGTCACGCACCGGCCACCCTCTCGACGCCGGACCGGCCGCGATGACACCCGGGGTGGAGGCGAGTGCCCCGAGGGGCTCCGCCGGGCGCGTGCGGTCCGCGCTTGCGGCGCTCGGCCTTGCCGACGGGATCGTGCACTTCGAGCAGTCCACGAAGACCGCCGCGATGGCGGCCGAGGCCATGGGCTGCGAGCTCGGTCAGATCGTGAAGTCGCTCGTCTTCTCGGTGGACGGTACGCCCGTGCTGGCGCTCGTGGCAGGAGACCGGCGCGGTGACGCCGACGCGATCGCGCGCGAGGCGGGTGGCCGCTCGGCATCGCTCGCCGACGCCGAGACCGTGCGCGCGGCGACCGGTTACGCGATCGGCGGAGTCTCGCCGTTCGACCTGCCGCCGGGGCTGCCGGTGCTCGTGGACGACAGCCTGGCGCGGTTCGACACGCTCTACCCCGCGGCCGGGACGCCGTCCTCGATGGTGCCAATCGCGCGCGAGCAGCTTCTCGAGGTCACGGGCGGCAGGATCGCGAGCATCGCGTCCGGGTGATGCCGCCGGGCACTGGCCGCTACGAGTGGTCGGACGCTGAGACCCGCAGCGTGCGTGTTGGAGTGACGATCACGCGAACCGGGTGGTCGTGCGCTGCGCGGGGGACGCACTCCACGATCTGCCCGTCGTAGGCGAGCGCGACGGTCAGCGTCTCGGCGGGCAGAGCCGCGAGCAGGGCGTCGTAGTAGCCCGCACCGAAGCCGAGCCGATGTCCCCCGGCATCGAACGCCAGGCCCGGGACGATCACCACCTGGAACGCATCCGGGAGCGCTTCCGGATGCTCGGGTGCCGGCTCGCGCAGTCCGAACGCGCCCGTGAGGAGCTCCAACGGATCGTCGACCCAGTGCAGCGTGAGCAGTCGCGGGCCAGCGACGCGCGGGTAGGCGATGCGCACGCCGCGGGCACGGAGCTCCCGCTCGAGGGGCGCAGGGTCGGGCTCCTCGGGCATGGCGCCGTAGACGAGGACGGCAGTGGCCCCGGGCAGCTCCGGGAGCGCCAGCACCCGCTCGCACATGGCGACCGAGGCAGTGGCGCGGGCCTCTGGGCTCACCGACCGGCGCAGCTCGCGCATCTCGCGGCGCAGTGCCGCCTTTGCCCCGTCGCACCTGGTGTCATGGTCATACCCCATGGGTCTCAGCATACGCGCGGCGTCAGCCTACGCCGAGGAGCGTCATCACCAGGAGCGCCGCGGTGAGCGCGATAACCACGACGATGGTGGCCCAGCCGAGCGCATTGGCGCCGCGTCGGTTGACGTACCTGCCCATGATCCTGCGGTCGTTCACGATGATCATCATGTAGATCAGCAGGAAGGGTAGGAGGATGCCGCCGACCACCTGCGAGAACACCATGATCGAGATCAGGTTGAGTCCGGGGATGAGGATGAACGCGGCGCCGAAGACGATCACGAAGGTGTAGATGCCGTTGAAGACCGGGGCCTCGGCCCACGACCGGTCGATGCCGCGTTCGAACCCGAAGGCCTCGCAGACTGCATACGACGCCGTGAGCGGCAGCACGCACGCCGCGAGGAGCGACGCGCCGAGCAGGCCGAGCGCGAAGAGCTGCGTTGCGTAGGCCCCGGCGACGGGTGCAAGCGCCCCGGCAGCGTCCGCGGCGGTCTCGATGCCCACGCCCGAGCCGTGCAGCACCGTGCCGGTGGTGAGCACGATGCACCACGCGATGAAGCCGGCCGCCGCAGTCCCCGAGATGACGTCGATGCGCTGAAGCTTGAGGTCGCGGGCGGTGAGGCCCTTGTCCACCACGTTGGACTGCACGAAGAACTGCATCCAGGGAGCGATCGTGGTGCCGATCATCGCGATGGCGAGGACGACGAACGCCGACGAGAGCTCCACGCTCGGCACCACCGTGGCCCGCGCCACCTCGGCCCAGTCGGGCCCGACGAGGAACGCCGAGACCACGTAGGCGATGAAGACGGCGGAGAGCGCGAGCATGATCTTCTCGACGCGCCTGTACGAGCCACGCACCACGAGGAACCACACGGCGAGCGCTGCCACGGGGACGGCGATGTAGCGCGACACACCAAGGATTTCCATCGCCGACGCGATACCGGCGAACTCGGACACGGACGTCGCCGCGTTCGAGATGACGAGCGCGACCATCGCGAAGAGTGACGGCCGGATGCCAAAACGCTCGCGGATGAGCGCCGCGAACCCCTTGCCGGTGACCGCGCCCATGCGCACGGCCATCTCCTGCACCACGACGAGCGAGAGCGTCATGATGGGGATGAGCCACAGCATCTCGTAGCCGAAGTCCGCGCCGGCCACCGAGTACGTCGAGATGCCGCCCGCGTCGTTGCCCGCCGACGCGGCGATGACGCCCGGGCCGATGACGGCCAGGACGGCGATGAGCGACAGGCGTCGCCGCGTCTCGGTGGTCGCGTGCGGCATGGGTCTACCCCGCCGGCAGCGTGACGATGCCGGCCCAGTACGTCAGCGCGATGTAGAGCACGCCGCCCACGAGCATCGCGGCGATCGGCAGGCTTCCACCGGAGACGCGCTTGCCCGCCTCGCTCCGGCGCAGGGCGACCACGCCGAGTGTCGTACTTGCCATCACGGTCAGGATCACCGCCGCCGCGGTCACGAGCCCGAAGACCGCGGGCCGCGGTGTGGGGTCCCCGTACGCGAGCACGAGATAGGCGAACGCGAACAGCCCGCCTGCGGTGCCCAGCCCGATGCCGAGGACCGACTCGCGCAGGAGACGCCGGGCGAAGGGCGGACGGTCCTCGGGATCGCCCTCGATGATCTCCACGAGCGAGCGGGACGAGACTTCCTCGGCGATGCGCAGGACGAGCGGGAGGAGAACCACAGCCGAGGCCACGAGGCCGAGCCCGGCCACGGACAGGTGTCCGAGCGGTGCGATGGGGATCGACGGGTCGAACGAGAGCGCTGTCTGCTCGCGCGCCCAGGTGGCGAGGCCCTGGTAGCCGAGGAGTGCCGCTGCCCAGATCACCACCCACGCACTGCGCCGGAGCGTGAGCCACCACATGCTCGCGAAGGGCCCCTGCTCCCGCGAGGAACCCGTGGCGAGCGCGAGGTCCTCGGCAGACTCCTCCTCCATGACCTCGAGTGCGTCGTCCACCGTGACGATGCCGAGCAGCTTGCCGGTCTCGTCCACGACCGGTAGCGCCAGCAGGTCGTACTTGCTCATCGTCTCGGCGACGTCTTCCTGGTCGTCGTCCGGGCCGACGGTGATGACGTCGCGGTTGACGAGCTCGGCGATGGGGGTGGAGGGCTCGGACATCACGAGGTCGCGGAGTGAGATGACTCCCTCGAGCTGCCGCCCCGTCTCGACGACGTAGATGTAGTAGATGGTCTCGTGTTCGGCACCGCCGGTGCGCAGGTAGTCGATGACCTCCTGCACGGTCATGCCTTCGGCCACCGTGGTGACCTCGGGGGTCATGATGCCGCCGGCGGTCTTCTCCTTGTAGCCGAGGAGCGAGCGGACCGCGCGTGCCTCGTTGAGGCCCATGAGCCTGAGGAGCGCCTCTGCCTTGTCGTAGGAGAGGTCGCCGATGATGTCGGCGGCGTCGTCCGGGTCCATCTCCTCGAGGATGTCCGACGCTCGCTGGCTGCCGAGGTCGTCGATCACGTCGGCCTGCAGGTCGTCCTCGAGTTCGGCCACTGTGAGCGCTGCCTGCACGTTGTCGAGGTGCTCGAAGACGCGGGCGCGCTGGGTGGGCGAGAGCTGCTCGAGGATGTCCGCCACGTCGGCCGGGTGCAGTTCGTGGAGGCGCTTGTGGGTGACCGAGAGGCGGACGTGGGAGAGGTCGCGGTCGAGCAGGTCCATGTAGTTCCACGCGATGAGGTTCTCCGACAGCTCGCGGCCAAGCACTCGCGTGACACCTGCGACGAGTCGCTCCAGCGCGGGGTGGAGTCCCCGGAGGATGCCGCGGACGCCTACCTCGGCGCCGAGCAGGCGGAGCTGGCTGCGGCTCTCGGAGAGCTTGAGGTCGTTGACGCGCACGACCTTCATGCCCTGCGTGTCGACGATCTGCTTGTTGAGCAGGTCGCGCGCGAGCAGGATCTCGTCGGGCTGCAGGTAGCTGAAGCGCAGATCGGGGCTCTCCGCGCCTAGCACGATGCGGTCGTCCTCGATTGCCGCGACGTACTTGCGCCACGACAGCATGAACGGCGTCTTGGTGGGGCCGAGGAAGGCGAGCGACGTCACCCGCGGAAACACTTCGCCCGTGGCGATGGCGACGTCGCTGATCTCACCGATGACCTCGCCGGCGGCGTCCACCACCGGCTTGCCCAGCATGCGGGTCAGGTAGTACATATGGCTCCCTCCTCCCGGCGCACGTGGCCGGGAGGTCGCTTCTGAGGGGGTCCCGACCCCCGTCATCGGCGGGAGCCGGGACCTAGGGACTTGATGGAGTCACCGAGGTCCGTTTCTCTTGGCACCAGGTCAGACAGCACGAAAAAGGCCCCACGTCGCATCTGACGGGGGACCTGGTGCGGCCTCATGCGCCGCGGGCGGCACGGCATAAGGCGCCGCACCGTCACTCCGTCCCTCGTCTGAGGTTTTGGCACTGTCCGACGTAGGGCACACGGGTTCCCGTGCGGCGATGTTCCGCCTTTGCAGTCCCAGCCACCTTAGCCTTCCCCTTAAGCCGGGGAGGGCTGTTCTACCCATTGGCGTCTCTCGACATTTCCGGGCAGTGGCCTGTGTTCGAACAGGAGCCGCACCCTAACGGATGGAGCTCGATCTCGTGTTGTCAACGCGCCCGGGTAGGGCGCGCTGTCATTGTAGGCTTGAGCAGCGGGAAGAGGCAATAGGTCGGAGCTCAGAGCCTCCCGGCAACCGCCGTGAGCCATGCGTCGGCAAACTCGGCCCAGCCCTCGCCCCGCTCGGCGGCCGTCCGCCACACGTTGTCGCGTGGCGTGTCCGCAAGTCCGTTGGTGACCCCCGCGCTGCCGAACGCATTGGCAACGAGCGCGAGCACGGCTACCGAGCCCGCCATCTCGAGGTCGGTCGCCGAGTCGCCGACCGCGGCCGCGTTCTCGGCCGAGAGTCCGCGCCACGCGAGGTCGAGTGAGATCGCGCGGGCCTTCGACACCCCGCGGGCGACGACGTGGTAGGCGTGTGGGGGCATGTCGCGACACGTGAGTGTCCCGTAGCTCCTGAGCAGGCCGTTGTCCACGAGGTCGAGCGGGATGGGCAGTCCGTCGAGCACCGCCTGACCCTCGGCGGAGTCGATGCACCCGCGCAGGAGTAGCGAGACCTCACGATCGAGCTGCCAGGGCGCGTAGTGCTCGATGCGGCCGGGGAACGCAGCGATGAGCGCTTCGGCGGCGCGGACGCGGTTGATCGCCGCAAAGGGTGTCTCGCCGGGAGCGAGCAGGTCGTCGGGCCAGTGGCCGTGGTCGAAGCGCGCCTCGGCATCGAGACCCGTTCCGTGCACGATGATGCCGCCGGCCTCGGCGATGTATCCGTCCCAGCCGAGGAGCTGCGTGAGCTCGCGGAGCTGGAGCCGTCCGCGGCCTGAGATCGGCACCACGACGAGGCCCGCACGCGCGAGAGCGACGATGCGCTCGGCCACCACGAGCGACGGCGCCGCGGCGGCGTCGGCAAGCACGCTCCCGCCGGGCGCCACGAGTGTCCCATCGAGATCGGTGTAAAGCACCCGCACCCCCGAAAGCGCATCGAGCGCGGCGGGGTCGTCGGTGATCGTGCGGATGTGAGGCGTCACGCGGGTTCATCCCTTCTGTGTCCGGCGACTATTCTATACTGAGCGGGTTGCACTCCCGCACGCGAACCGCGCGGGCGCACGACCCGAGGAGGACGCTCCCTTGAAAGACACTGTGGAGGTTCCGTATCCGCACTATCTCTGCGCCGAGTGCGGCGCCGAGCTGCCGCTCACCGAGGCGCGCCTGACCGTCACGTGCTCCGGGCATCGCTCCGTAGGCGACGACGCACCGGTAGAGGTCCGGCCGGCCACGGCAGACGACCGTCACGACATCGAGGACATCTGCGACCAGGCGCTCGGCGAGACCGACGTGGACGCGTTCGGCCGCTCGTTCGACGTGCTCTCGTGCGAGAACGTCGTAGCGCGAGCTGACGGTCGCTTCGCCGGTGTGATCTCGCTCGCAGGTGACGCGGGAGACCTCGGCGTGGTGCTCCTGAGCGTCTACCCCGACTTCCAGGGCAGGGGAGTGGGCTCGGCGCTCATCGAAGCGGCCGTGGCGCGGGCCGCCGAGCGGGGACTGCCTGCGGTCAAGACGGCGGTCAGCAACGACGATATCCCGCTCTTCTCGTTCTACCAGCGGCACGGCTTCGTCATCGACGGTGTGGCCCGCGGCGTGCTCGCCGACCGGTACGGGTCGGCCGAGCCCGGCTTCTCAGGCATCCCGGTGCGCGACGAGATCCGTCTCCGGCGCTCCGTGTGCCCGCGCTAGCAGACGACGCTACCCGTCGCCGAGCAGTCGGATGACGTGCTCGCGCAGGTCGGAGGGCGCGAACGGCTTGGTGAGGTAGTCGTTACAGCCGAGCGACGCCCCGTGCTCGAGGTCCACCTTCTGGGCGGCCGTGGTGAGCATCATCACCGCCACTCCGGCGGTCTCCGGTCGGTGCCGCAGGAAGTGGAGCACCTCCCAGCCGTCGAGCTGGGGCATGGTCACGTCGAGCAGCACGAGATCCGGCGGCTGAGCCACCGCCATCTCGATAGCCTGCGCCCCGTCGACCGCCTCGAGCAGGTCGTGGCCGAGCGAGCGCAGCGCCGCCCGCACGAGCAGCCGGATCTGCTGGTTGTCGTCGGCTATGAGGATGGTGCGCTGGTCGGTCACGGGTGCCCCTCGCTCGTGACGGCCGGCTTAGTCGCGGTCGCGGTGCATGATCTCCACGATCTTGGAGAGCTTCGCCTCGCGACGGCCCCGCTCGCGCTCGAAGGCGTCGCGACGCGCAGGATCGAGCATCGCCGAGATGTGGTCGGCCACCTCGGAGGGCTTGAACGGCTTGGGCAGGTAGTCGCTGTGGGGATCCGCCGCGATCTCGCGGTGCTGCTCCTCGAAGGTTCCCGCTGCCGAGAGGAACAGGATGGGGATCTCCTTGGTCTCGGGTTTCTGGCGGAGCCGGTCGTGTACCTGATGACCGGTGAGTCCCGGCATCATGACATCGAGCACGATGAGGTCCGGCTTCTCGGCGGCGACCATGCCGAGGGCCTGGAGTCCGTCCTCGGCTTCAGTCACCTCGAAACCGCGGTTGCCGAGTGCGACCTTGAGCAGCTTGCGGATCGACGGTTCGTCGTCGACGACGAGGATCTTCTTCATGACGCTGTTCCCTCCCCTGAGGTTTCGAGCAGTTCGGCGACCCGGGCGACCAGGTCCTTCGGCGTGAACGGCTTGCAGATGTATTCCCGCGCACCGCACGCGAGTCCTTCTTCGACCTCCGTCTTCTGGCTCTTGGCCGAGAGCATGACCACCGGGATGTCCGCAGTTGCCGGGTCGGCCTTGAGCGCACGCAGCGCGTCGTAGCCGGTCATCACGGGCATCATCACATCCAGCAGCACGAGGTCGGGCTCGACCTCACCCGCGAGTCGCACTGCTTCTCCGCCGTCGGAGGCCTCGATCACTTCATACCCCCGATTGCCGAGAGTGAAGGACACGAGCTTGCGGATGTGTGGTTCGTCATCTGCGATGAGGATGCGACTCACAGCTCCACCTCATCGCGCAGGACGGATTCGATGCGGCTCACGAACTCGTCGGCGTCGAAGGGTTTGCACACCTGCTCGGCGGCGAGCTTGAGGACGTCGGCACGATCGCGGTCGAAGTGGTGCGCCGACATGATGACGACGGGGATGTCCTCGGTGGCGGGATTGGTCTTCAGCGCCTGCAGCACCTCGTAACCGTCCATCACCGGCATGCGCAGGTCGAGCAGGATGGCGTGGGGCTTGCGCGCGTGGACCGCGGCCATGGCCTCGCGTCCGTCATATGCCGACATCACGCAGTAGTCCCGCTGCTTGAGCGTGCGCGAGAGGAGCTCCACGATGGCCTTGTCATCGTCAACGACCAGGATGAGCGGCTTGTCCACCGAGCCGACGAGCCCGTCGATGATGCCGATGAGGCGGGTCTTCTCTATCGGCTTCTCGAGGTAGTCGGTCGCGCCCATACGGTGGCTCTTGCCCTCATCGCAGATGATCGAGAGGACCACCACGGGGATGTCCTTCGTGTGCGGATCGGCCTTGAGCTTCTGCAGCAGCTCGAACCCTTCGCCTTCATCGAGCATGACGTCGAGCGTGATGACGCGGGGCTCGAGCTCGAGCGCGTAGTGCCAGGCCTCGTCGGCGTTGAAGGCCTTGATGACCTCATAGCCACGCCGGGAGAGGTAGGCGGCGATGAGGTTGGCCACGTCCTCCGAGTTGTCCACCACGAGCACGCGCCCGCCGGCCGCGCCGAGCGGCCCCTCGAGCGACGGCGTCCTCACCAGGTCGGGCGAGGCGAGCGGCAGGGTGAACCAGAAGGTCGAGCCCTCGCCCGGCGTGCTGTCCACACCCACCTGCCCGCCGAGGAGTTCGATGATGCTCTTGCAGATCGACAGCCCGAGTCCCGTGCCGCCGATCTCGCGGGTGAGTGAGGAGTCCACGCGGTAGAATTTGGTGAACAGGCGCGCCTGGTCCTCCGGGGTGATGCCGATACCGTGGTCGCGAACGCCCACGCGCACCACCGAGTCGACCACCGACGCACTCACGTCCACGTCTCCCCCGGCGGGTGAGTACTTGATGGCGTTGCTGATGAGGTTGATCAGCACCTGGCCCACGCGGTCCGGATCGCCCGCCGCCTTGGGTAAGTCAGGCGGCACGTCCACGTGGATCGCACGTCCCTGCTGGTCGAGGACCGCGCGGAAGGTGTTGGCGGCCCCCTCGATGCGTTCTCCCAGGTCGAGGGGCTGCACCTTGAGGACGATTCGGCCGCTCTCGATCCGCGAGATGTCCAGCATGTCGTTGATGAGGTCCACGAGCCTGTCGGAGTTCTCCTTCACGATGCCGAGGAACTCCTGCTGGATCTCGTTCACCTCACCGGCCTCGCCGTCGAGAATCAGGTCGATGTAGCCCTTGATCGAGGTCAGCGGGGTGCGCAGCTCGTGGGAGACCGTCGAGACGAACTCGTTCTTCATCTGCGTGGCCTCTCGCTCGGCGGTCACGTCGTGCAGGGTGGCCACAGCACCCATGTACGCGCCGCTCTCGTCGAGTACCGGGTCGATACGGACATCCACGATGAGGTGCTCGGGTTCCTCGAGGCGCACCTCACGCGTCTGCGAGCCGGTGACCCGCACGTGCCCCTCGGGGTCGGGCTGCAGACCGACGAGCGGCCAGATGTCCGTGATCAGACCCACGAGCTGCTCGGGACCGCGACCGAGCATGCGCTCGGCGGCCGGGTTCACGAACGTCAGCCGGTCGTTGGTATCGAAGATGACGAGGCCGTCGCTCGTGGCAGACAGGATGGCTTCCTGCCGCCTGCGGATCCGCATGACCTCGCTGTCGTCGCGGATGGTCACGACTGCGGCCTGCCGGTCTCCGTCGGTGTAGGGCGAGACGATGCAGGTGAAGTCGAGGCCGTCGCGTTCCATGATCCACGTTGTGGTGGCACCGTCGTCAAGAGCGGTCTCGATCGACATGACGAGGCCCGGGAACGCGTCGGCCGGTATCTCGGATCCGACGACGTCATCGCGGTGCAGGCCGAGGATCTCCGAGGCGCGCTCGTTGATGACGCGCACCGTCCGGTCGGGCGCGAGCGCGATCATGCCTTCGCTCGTCCCGGCCAGCAGTGCCCGGATGTGCGAGTAACACCGTCGTTCGCTCGAGTTGTCCGGCACCGTGACCCCCTCCATGAGGGCATACCTCTCCAAGAGGGTATTCGCATGAGCGTGGCTGAATCCTGCCTGAGAGGGATCGCTGGCCTCGGGGCGCACCGCCGGCCTGGGGCAGCACGGTCGACGATGAAACTCGGGTAACCGCAGCTTGCGGGCTGCCGCGCGGCGGGTTGGCCTACACCACATAGCCGATTCGATCGACCATGCGCTCGTTCATCTCCTGGCGCATTTCAGGCGTGACCCCCTGACGCCCGGTGTACTCCTCGCCGAAGCAAGGCACCCGCTCCATCTCCTCACGCTTGTGATCGAGGAAGTCGTCGAGCGTGCCGGTGACCCGAGCGGGTACGCCGGCCGCAACCGAGCGGTCCGGCACGTCCTGCGCCACCACACTCCCGGCGCCGATCACCACATCGCTGCCTATGTGTACTCCGGGGAGGACGATCGAGCCCGCGCCAATGAAGGTGCGATCGCCGATGTCCACCTTACCGATACGCGTGTATCCAAGGTGGCGTTTCATGCTCGCATCGTGGGCGAGGATCCGAACGCCGCGCGACAGGGTCACGTCATCACCGATGGTGATGTGCTGGCAGTGGCTCGTATCGATCCACGCGCCTTCCATCATGTTCAGGTTGCGTCCGGTGATGAGACCGCGCGAGACGAGGCGTGGGAGGGACGGCGAGAACGCGAGCGCTTGGATCTGGCCCAACAGGCTTCGGATGCTCATAGGAACCTCGATTCTGTCTCCGGGCGGCTTCCACGATAGCAGCTGACGCGGGGCCGCACTCGATGTCGTGCCGGACCCCATCACAGGCGTGTGGACAGCCCGCGTTCTTCGATGTCGGGTGGGATCTCGGCAGCCTCTTGGTGGGCGCTGTGCGCGCCCGACCGCGGCTCCGTCGGCGGCGATGGCGGCAGTGGGACTGTAGGCCCACTGGCAAGAAGCGCAGCAGACGGGCTCTTGAAGAGCCCGTCTGTCTGTGTGGGCTGTGTGGTGCCCCCGGCATGATTCGAACATGCGACACCCGGTTTAGGAAACCGGTGCTCTATCCCCTGAGCTACGAGGGCGCGTGTCGTGCGTGCACCAGTCTACCATCGGACGCGCGGCGTGCATCATGCGGCGGTGCCGCGTTTCCGGGTGGCGTACGAGCGAGACCAGGCCCGCGCCCCGCCCTTCCCGATCCGCCTCAGCGCGCGCCCTAGAGCAGGTACACGATGTCGGATCCGTGTGTCGGGTAGGCCCAGATGCCGGAGCGGATGTCGTCGGCGGTCAGCCCCCCGCGCATCGCGGCCGCGAATACGTTGATGACCTCGTCCGCGCCGGGGCCGAGGAGGTGCGCGCCGAGTATCCGGCCCGTGCCGCGCTCGGTGATGATCTTGGCACCCGCCACGAGAGCGCCGACGCGCCGCACTGAGGCCCATTCGGTCATGTCGGTGAACCGAACGTCGATGTCGAGACCGGCCGACTCGGCTTCCTCGGGACTCATGCCCACCGACGCCAGAGGCGGGCCGGAGAACGCCACCGACGGAACGAGGCCCGGCTCGAAGACGGCCGAGCCGGGTGCAACGATGTTGCGCACAACGACCTTCGCCTGGGCGATGCCGACCGGCGTGAGTGGCGCTCCTGCGGCGGCTGCGTCGCCGGCGGCGTAGACATGCGGGTTGGTCGTGCTGCGCATCGAGGCGTCCACTTCGACGCCGCGGCGTCCATGGGCGACCCCGGCGACATCAAGCTCGAGTCCCGCGAGGTCGGGTGTGCGACCGGCGCCGTGCACGACCATGTCGCACTCGATCACCGAGCCGTCGGCGAGCACCGCCTCAAGACCCCCACCCACCGTGCGGACGGCCGTGACCGGCGCGTCCGTGCGTACCCCGATACCCGCCTCCCGGTAGCTCTCGGCGAGCATTCCGGCCAGGTCGGCGTCGAACTCCCTGAGGACGCGCGCGCTCCGGTGCAGGATTGTCGCTTCGACGCCCGCAGCCGCAGCGATATGCGCGAACTCGAACGAGATGTAGCCACCCCCGATGAAGGCGATGCGCCGCGGGAGGGTTTCGGCCTCCATGAAGGTCTCGCTGTCCGCAACCAGCTTCTCGCCCGGTATCCTGAGCGCCATCGGTACGGCGCCGGTGGCGACAACGATGTGCTGCGCCGAGTACGTCGCGTCACCGATCTCGAGCGTGTCGGCCGAAACGAAGCGCGCCTCGCCGTGCAGTGTGATGACACCCTGCTCCGCGAGCGTCGTTTCGATCTTCCGCGGTTTCGGGTCGGTGAACGTGCGCTTGAAGGCGATGAGCGACGGCCAGTCGAGGTGGACCGCATCCGCGAGGCCCCTGCCGACGTGCCCGTTAGCGCGTTCGACCGCCTCCGCGGCCGCGTACAGCACCTTCTTGGGCTCGCAGCCGCGCAGCGCGCACGTTCCGCCGTACTCGCGCCTGTCGACGATGGCAACACGCTTGCCCGCCGACGCCAGTTCGCCCGCGGCGGTCTGACCCGCCACGCCCGTTCCGATGACGATCACGTCGAAGTGCTCCATATGTGGTGAGCCTCCCGGTGTGTGCCTGTGCGATCAGTCCTTCTGTATGTGCCCGAACGCTCTTGCCGCGCACCCGGGTGCCAGCGCAGCGGCCCGCGGCCGTCTCTGCGTGGAGATCTCGCCGAGAATCAACCCCCAACACCCGCTCCAAGCACTCGGAATGTGGGTAGCAACGTTAAATGGGGTAGGCGCGAGCCGCAGAGGCGGCCCGCCGACAGGCGAGGGGGAATCGAAGATGAACGAGGCACGCAGACGGTCGCGTGCGCTTTCGGCGCACGCATTGAGGTGCATCGTGGTGATGGCGCTCGTCGCCCTCATGGTGCCGAGCCTCGGGCCTCCGGCGGCGGCGAACGGGGTGCCGGCCGAGTACTGGGTCGACCCGGTCGACGGCGATAACGGTGATCCGGGTACCGAGGCCGAGCCGTTCAAGACGATCACGTACGCGATCGATCAGGCGTCGGGCCTCGACACGATCATGCTCCTGCCCGGAACCTACGGCAGCGCGAGCGGCGAGACATTCCCGCTGCTGCCCGGGGGAGAGAGCTTCAAGGGCGTGGGTGGTGCCGACGTGACGACCATCGAGGGCCCGGGCGCGGGGGGCAGCAACACGATGATCATGAACAACCCCGACCCAGGTGACTTCATCGAGGGAATCACGTTCACCAACGGCGGCACCGGCAACGGCGGCGCCCTGTTAGTAAGCATCTACAACGGACTGACCGCTCCGGACAGCCCTCGAATCAGCGACTGTGTCTTTTCGGACAACACGGCGGCTGGTGGCGGTGCGCTCTGCGTCGCGGCCGGTACGACGCTCGCGCATCCGCTGATCGAGAACTGCCTGTTCATTCGCAATGAGAGCAGCACAAGTGGGGGTGCGGTGAAGCTCGATGGGACGGTGAGCGTGACACTCACCGGCAACGCCTTCGTGGACAACACCGCCGACTCAGGCGGTGCGATGATCGTGACTACGACGGACGCTCCGCTCGTATGCGCCGGCAACTACTTTGAGGACAACAGAGCCATCAGGGGCGGTGCTGTGTACATAAGCCCGTCCGGATCAGCGGAGCAGCTGTTCACAGGCAACCGCTTCTACGGCAACGAGGCGAGCGAAGAAGGCGGTGTGTTCTGGCTTTCGAGCGCGACTGTCACGATGACCGGCAACGATGCGGGGGGCAACTCTTCGGACGGTGACGGCGGGTTCACGTACATGTGGCACACCACAGTCGAGGCCGAGAACAACATCATCGGCGGTACGCACGCCGCAGATACGGGTTGCGTGTGGTACATGAACGAGGCGACGCTCTTCGAGAACAACGACACCGTCGCCGACTCAACGGGTTCCGAACATGTGGTGTACCCGGCGACGGCGTATGCCGAGTTCACCAACTGCATCTACTGGAACCCGGAGTGCGAGGATGAGTTCATCAACGCGCACCTCATCGCATACTGTTCCGTCAGCGACGCGGACGTCTTCAACGGCAAGAACAACACCGACGGTGGCGGCAATCTTGTCGGTACTGATCCGATGCTGATCGGCGGCGAGGCGCACGACCCGCGGCTCATGTTCGGCTCTCCGTGCGTAGACTCGGCGGATCCCACCACGGCCGCCGACGTGGACTTCTACGGTGACGCCCGGCCGGTAGACGGGGACGGAAACGGCAGTGCACTGCCCGACATGGGCGCGTGCGAGCGGCCGGAGCCTGAGATCACGCCCTACAGCGGCGAGGACCGCTACGACACTGCCGCGATGATAGCGCGCGCCAACTTCGAGACGGCCGATCTCGCCATCGTCGCAAGTGGCGCCAACTTCCCGGATGCGCTCTCCGCGGCCGGCCTCGCAGGTACCTATGGTGCACCGCTACTGCTCACGCGGCCCGACGTCGTGCCAGCGGCTTCGGCCGATGCGCTCGAGGACCTCGGCGTGTCCGACGTCATCATCATCGGTGGCGAATCGGCGGTGAGCGCGGCCGTCGAGACGGCGCTGGAGGCGGACTACGCGGTCGAGCGCATCGCCGGGCTCGACCGGTACGAGACCGCGGCGCTCGTGGCCGAACGGATCGCCGAGGAGCGGGGTGACCAGTTCTCGCACGCTGCGTTCATCGCACGCGGTGACGCGTTCCCGGACGCGCTGTCGGTTTCCCCGCTTGCGTACGGCGATGCGTCGCCCATCCTGCTCACGCGTTCAGACGCGCTGCCAGCCGCGACCGAAGACGCGATCGTAGACCTGGACATCGAGGATGCGGTGGTCGTGGGTGGTCTGGCCGCAGTGTCCGATGCCGTGAAGACGAAGGTCGACGGCATGCTTCTGGCAAACGGGGGGCATGCATCCGAGCGATGGTTCGGTGCGGATCGCTACGCCACAGCAGTGGCTGTGGCCGAGAACGCCGTGGACTGGGGCTTCGCATCCTTCGGGTACGTGGGCGTTGCAACCGGTGAGAACTATCCGGACGCACTCGCCGGCGGCGTGGGAGCGGGCGTGCAGGGCGGCGTGGTCGCGCTGACCGCCTCGAGCGCTCTCTCGCCAGCCACGAAGACCATGCTCGAGACACACCGTGCGAAGGTCTTGTACCTCGAGGTCTTCGGCGGAACCTCCGCGGTTTCCACGACAGTACGTACCGCGATCGAAGACGCGCTCGGCTGGTAGCGCACACGCGCCAGCGGGGCTATCGGGCGGCCGGCGCGCGAGCGTCGGCCGCCCGTGCGTTCGCTCCGCCCGTGCGCGCGGGCGCGTTGGCACGTACAATGCAGGTCCCGTAGTGTGGACTGCGCCCGCCGAGGGGTCCGGAGACGTCTGTTGCGCCTGGTGAAGTACATCGGTCTGTTCGTCGTCATCGCCGTCGTCACCGGCGCGGCGACGCTCGGCGCGCTCGTGTGGGGGCCGGCGTTCCTCGACGAGCCCGCCGCCGCTTCCGACTCGGTCGTGGTCTGGCCGGAGGCGGTAGCCGAGCGCACCGTGCCCAAGCCGCCGCCCACGGTCGAGCGCATCACGCTCCTCGCGGTCGGGGACCTGATGATGCACACGCCGCAGCTCAGCTCGGCAAGGACCGCCGAAGGCTACGACTTCACCTCGTGCTTCTCGCCCGTGACTCCTCACATCTCGGCGGCCGACCTGGCCATCGGCAACTTCGAGACGGTGCTCGCCGGCGCTGACCGCGGCTACACGGGCTACCCGACGTTCAACAGCCCCGATTCCTACGCGGAAGCGGCGGTTGAAGCGGGCTTCGACGTGCTCACGCACGCCAACAATCACACGCTCGACCGCGGCCCCACCGGCCTTGCGCGCACGCGTGAGGTGCTCGAGGGACTCGGCGCGCTGACCACCGGAACCGCGCGCACCGCCGAGGAGGCCACGGAGATCCTCGTGTCCGACGTGCGCGGCGTGCGTGTGGCGGTTCTTGCGTACACGTACGGCATGAACGGTTTCACGGCGCCGTCGGACAAGCCGTGGATGGTCAACGTCATCAACGAGCAGTCGATGACCGCCGACGTGCAACGCGCGCGGGAACTGGGCGTGGACCTCGTCGTCGTGAGCATCCACAACGGCATCGAGTATCAGAGGCAACCGTCGGCCTCGCAGGCCGCCCTCGAGCAGGCGATGGTCGACGCGGGTGCCGACGTGGTGCTCGGCAGCCACCCGCACGTCATCCAGCCGATGACAGTGGTCGGAGCCACGCGAGCCGACGGGAGCCCGCGCGATGCCTTCATCATCCACTCGCTCGGGAACTTCATCTCCAACCAGCGCGAGCGGTTCCGCAACACGGGGCTGATGCTCGAGCTCGGCTTCGAGAAGGATCTCAAGACCGGCGTGACGTCGCTCGTGTCGGCCGAGTACGTGCCGGTGTGGGTGGACGACACCGGGGCGGATGGCCGGGAGCACCGCATCCTGCCCATCCGGGACGCGCTCGACGACCCCGAGTACCCGGGTGTTGACGCCACCGATCGCGCGAAGCTCGAGCAGGCGTGGAGCGACACGACCACGCACCTCGGCGGAAGTGGCGAACAGTCGGCCGACCCGTCGGCGGTCGTCTTCTGGGGCGAGCCGCTCGAGCGTTAGGCGCGCCCGGCGCGCCACGTCGCGGCGGTGCGCGCCGCTCGGACGTCACTCCCCGCGCATCGGCCGGTCGTCGGGGAAGCGATCCGGATGCGGCCCGAGGCGCTCGTCGCGGTCAAGCATGTCGATCGCGCGCATCTCATCCACGCTGAGCGCGAAATCGTACACGTCGGCGTTCTCGGCGATGCGCTCGCGGGTCACCGACTTGGGGATGGTCGTGAGACCGTGCTGCAGCAACCACCTGATGGAGATCTGCGCGGCGCTCTTGCCGTGACGGTCACCGATGGCCACGAGTTCGGGCTCCTCGGCCGCGCGCCCGCGCATCACCGGCGCCCACGCCTGCACCACGATGTCGTGCCCCTCGCAGTACCCGAGGAGGTGCGTCTGCTGCAGCCACGGGTGGAGTTCGTACTGGTTCACCATCGGCGGCACCATCGCGGTCTCGGCGAGCCGCTCGAGGTGGTGTACGAAGTGGTTGCACACGCCGATAGCCTTCACAGCTCCTTCGGTGAGCAGCCGCTCCATAGCCCGCCACGTCTCCGGGGTCTCCGGGCGTGGCCAGTGCACGAGATAGAGGTCGAGGTAGTCGGTCTGCAGCATGGCGAGACTCCGCTCGAACGCGCCGAGCGTGGCGTCATACCCTTGTTCGTCGTTCCACATCTTGCTCGCGAGGAAGATCTTGCTCCGGGGCACGCCGCTTGCGGCGAGAGCCCTGCCGATGCCGGCCTCGTTCCCGTAGATCGATGCGGTGTCGATGCCGCGGTACCCGATCTCGAGCGCGTAGCCGACCGCGCTCTCCACGTCGCCGCCCTCGGCTGACTTGTACGTGCCGAGTCCCAGACGCGGCATCTCGATGCCGTTGGCCAGCGTGACCGTATCCCCGATCCCGTGCAGCATGTCGCCACCTCCTCCCGAGGTTCATACCCGAGGGCGGCCGTGCGCGCAACAGCGCCCCCCCGTCACGCTCGTCGGCGCGCCCGACACGCCGCTCGTCCGTGCGGGAAGGAACACCGTGGGGGTGATCGCAGTGTTCGCTGACAGACACGATGCTGGGAGGCAGCTCGCCGGAGCGCTCCGGGGCAGGGTGGGCGTAGGCTCGCTCGTCATGGGTGTGCCCAGAGGCGGCGTGGTGGTGGCGGCAGAGGTAGCGCGCGCCCTGGGCCTCGAGCTCGACGTGGTGATCGTGCGCAAGATCGGAGCGCCCGGGAATCCCGAGTACGCTATCGGCGCGATCGACGAGGACGGGCGTCTCATCGGCGCCGGAACGTCCTTCGCTGACGAGGCATTTCTCCGCCGTGCGGCCGAAGAGGGACGGGCCGAGATCGGCAGGCGACTGACCGCGTACCGGGGCGACCGCCCGCAGCCACGGATCGCCGGCCGCGAGGTGCTGCTCGTCGATGACGGGATCGCCACGGGGTTCACGCTGCGCGCTGCGGTCGAGTCGGTGCGACACCGGGGCGCGGCACGCGTGGTCGTGGCGGCTCCGGTGGCAGCACCTGAGAGCGCGCGTGAGATGCGCGACATCGCCGACGACGTGATCGTGCTCGCCGAGCCCGAGCGATTCTACGCGGTGGGGCAGTTCTACGCTCGCTTCGATCAGACCGCAGATTCCGAAGTAGTGCGCCTGCTCACGGACGCCTGGGAGCGCGGCTGAGCCCTACGGCTCCTCGGGTATCTTGCCGACCTCGATCTCAACGACGTCTCCGCGGCTTGCGGACGATCCCGGGATCGGGAACTGGTTGATGACGATGCCGTCGTCGGGGCTGTCGACGTAGACCACCTGAGGCTCCAGGCCGGCCGCGATGAGGAGGTCCTTCGCTTCGGCCTCCGTCTTGGTCCGCACGTCGGGCACGATGATGACCTCGGGGCCCTTCGATACTTCGAGCTTCACCGTGGAGCCAGCTTCGACGAGCACGCCGCCATCGGGCGTCTGTGAGATGACCGTGCCCTTTGCGACTGTGTCACTGAAGACCTCGGTGATCGTGACCGTGAGGGCGGCCGCCTCGATGTCCGCGCGCGCATCGGCGACCGGCTTGCCCGTGACCTCGGGGACCTTCACCTGCGCCACGCCCTCCGAGACGTACAGGATGACGCGTGTGCCCTTGGGTACGAGGGCGCCTGCCTCAGGCTCGGTTCGGATGACCTCGCCCTTGGGGACCTCGGCGTTGTTCTCTCGGACGCTTCTGTTGTAGTCGAGGTCCTCGGAGTTCTGAAGGAAATCGATGGCCTCCGCCTCGGTCATGCCGACAAGGTCCGACACCTGCACCTGCGCCACCCCGGCACTCACGACGATGTTGACCGCAGCGCCCTTCTCGACCTCGTTACCGGCGGGAGGATCCTGGCTGATGATGAGACCGACGTCGACCGCATCGCTGTTCTCGGTCGTCACCTCGCCAAGATCGAGCTCGGCGGCCAGGAGTTCGGTACGGGCCTGTTCCTCGGTCATGCCGGTGAGCGGGGGCACGATGACGCCGCCGTTGCCGAACATGCCGAGGGCATACGCGCCGCCGATGCCGAGCGCGAGAAGCACGATCGCCACCGCCAACCACACCCACGGACTCGTCCGGCTCTCGGGTACGGGCGTGATGCGCGGAGCGGCGCTTGTGCGGGGAGCCACCGTGCGCTCCACCGGCGGCAGGACACTCGTGTGGTCGGCTTCGCCGCTGCCGCCGTACGCGCCGCCCACGGCGGGTCCGCCTGCGAGCACCCGCTTGAGGTCGTCGCGCATCTCGGCGGCTGACGAGTACCGCTGTGCGGGGTCTTTGCGCATGGCGCGAAGGATGACCGCCTCCAGACCCGGCGGGATCGAGCCGCGGATCTGGCGCGGCGGGGTGGGCGTATCGTTCACCTGCATGAGCGCAGTGGCAACCGGCGTGTCTCCCTCAAAGGGAACCTTGCCGGTGACCATCTCGTAGAGCGTGACGCCGAGGGAGTACAGGTCCGAGGCCGGCGTGAGCGCACGGCCCTGAGCCTGCTCCGGGCTCAGGTACTGGGCGGTGCCGAGCACCGAGCCGGTCTGGGTCATCGTGGTATTGCCGGCACGCGCGATGCCGAAGTCCATCACCTTTATGGCGCCGTCCGGCGTGAGCACGATGTTGTGGGGCTTGATGTCGCGGTGGATGATGTCGTAACCGTGGGCGACACCGAGCGCCGCGCACACCTGCGTTGCGTACTCTGCGGCCTTGAGCGGATCGAGAGGTCCGCGCTCGGTCACGAGAGACTTGAGGTCGATACCGTTCACGTACTCCATGACGATGTAGTATGTCTCGCCGTCGCGGCCCCAGTCGTAGATGTTGACGATGTTGGGATGGGAGAGGTTGGCGGCGGCCTGCGCCTCCTGACGGAAGCGCGCCACGAAGTTGGGATCGGCGGCGTACCGGGCGTGCAGTACCTTGACCGCCACGGTCCTGCCGAGAACCTCATCCACGGCCTTGTAGACATCGGCCATGCCGCCGGAGCCGATCTTCTCGGTGGCGCGGTACCTGCGTCCGAATGTCAGTTCTTCCACCTCTGGCCTGCCCTCTCTCACCTGCGGTGACGCTCAGAAGCGTCCGCCTATTCTACCGTATCCGCGCCGCGCCCGCCCCTGACGGCCGAGTTCCCGGCCGGGTGCGCGTGTGAGCTCACATCGTGCTCACTCTGTCACCCCGAGGGCGGTCTCAAGCACCCCGCGTGCCGCCGGTGCCGCAACCGTTCCGCCCACGCCCGCATTCTCCAGCACGATCGCCACGGCAACACGCGGATACTCGGCGGGTGCGAAGGCGATGAACCACGCGTGTGTGGCAACGCTCTTGCCCACCTCGGCGGTTCCGGTCTTGCCCGCCACCTTCACCCCGGATATCGCGGCCCGTCGCCCCGAGCCGCTCTCAACCACCGTGACCATCATGTCTGTCACGCGCGCCGCGGTAGTGGCGTCGAGCGCGTTCTTCCACGACCTCGGGGTCGTCTGGGTGAGGATGCTTCCCGTCCGATCGCTGACGGCATCGACCACGTACGGTCGCATCACGACACCGTCGTTGGCGATGCCTGCCGCCACCAGCGCCATCTGCAGCGGCGTGACCTGCGGTCCGGGCGGGCTCGGATGTTCACCCACGGGCTGCCCCACGCCGGCCCACGCCGTCTCCCAGGTGGTCATCTCGCGGGCCACCGGCATGAGCGAGCGGATCACCGGGAGCTCGAGTGGCGGGACGGCGTTCATGCCGAACTGCTCGGAGCCGTTGACGAGGCGCGCAGGTCCGACATCGACCGCAAGCTGGCCGAACACGGTGTTGATGGAGCTCGCGAGCGCCTTCGTCAAGTCGACCTCGCCGTACGAGCTCCCGCCATAGTTGGTGACCGGTGCGCCGCCGATATCCAGCTGGGCGGGACCGCTGTAACGGGTGCCCTCGGTGGCGATCTCCGAGGCGAGCGCCGTTGCGAGTGTGACCACCTTGTACGTCGAGCCGGGTGGGTACAGGCTCTCGGTGGCGCGCGCGACCAGTGGTGCGGGCCCGTCGGCGGAAGACAGTGTCTCCCACTCGGCATCGAGCGTACCGGGCGCGTAAGTGGGCGCCGAGGCCATGGCGAGCACCGCTCCGGTGCGCGGATCGATGACCACGCATGCGCCGCGGCTTGCACCGAGCGCCTGCTCGGCGGCGGCCTGGATGCGCGAGTCGATGGTGAGGCGGACGTCGTTGCCGGGCACAGGGATGCCCGCGGCGGACTCGATCATGTCGGCGAAGGTGGCGAAGTCACTCTTGCCGGCCAGCGCCTCGTTCATTGCCGCTTCGATTCCGGCCCGCCCGTACTGGGTGCTGTAGTAGCCGAGCACGTGTGCCGCAGCCGTGCCCTGCGGATACGAGCGTGCGTAGAGGGCGCCGTCGGGAACGGACTCGGCGAGGACCACACCGTCGGCGGTGATGATGGCGCCCCGCTCCTGTCGCATCTCGGCGGCGAGTCCCCGCGAGTTGGCGGGGTTGGCGGCGAGTGAATCGGCGGCCACGGCCTGCACGTACGTCAGGTTGAGCACGAGCGCCACCATGAGGAGCGCCACGAGGCTCCCAACACGCGAGAGCCGGCGCGTGAGCGCGAGGCGTCCCAGGAGGCCGCTCCCGCCACTCACGGCGATCTGCGTGTCGCTGCCGGTGCCCGCGTCTCCGGCGCGCATGAGCAGCCCGAGGAGCATGAAGTTGGAGAGGATCGAGCTTCCGCCGTAGCTCACGAAGGGGAGCGTGATGCCGGTCAGCGGGATGAGCCGCGTGACGCCGCCGATGATCACGAACGCCTGCAGTGCGAAGGTGGCCACGAGGCCGGTGGCGACGAGGGCGGCCACATCGGAACGTGCGCGCGAGGCGGTCGCAAGACCCCGCAGGGAGAACGCGAGGAACGCGATGATGATGGCGACGCCGCCGAGCATGCCGAGCTCCTCGGCGATGGCGGTGAAGATGAAGTCGGTCTCCACGAACGGGATCCGGCCGGGCAACCCTTTGCCGATGCCCACGCCGATGAGGCGTCCGGCGGCGAGTGCGAACAGCGACTGCGCGAGCTGATACCCGCGCCCGGCCGCATCAGCGAACGGGTCGAGCCAGATCTCCACGCGCTGCTGGACGTGGGCGAACATCACGTACGCTGCCGCGGCACCCACCGAGAACAGGCCGGCCCCGACCGCGACGTACGCGGGCCTGCCGGTAGCCGCGTAGAGCATTACGAGGAACACGCCGAAGAAGAGCAGGCTCGAGCCGAGGTCCTTTTCGGCGATGAGCACGAAGAGCGACACCACCCACATGAGCAGCAGCGGGCCGAGGTGTTTGGCGGGCGGTAGCCAGACGCCCAGCACGCGCCTGGTGGAGACCGCGAGCACCTCGCGCTTCTCGGCCAGGTACGCGCCGAGGAACAGGACGATGAAGATCTTCGCGACCTCGGCGGGCTGGAACGAGAAGCCCGCGAAGCGCAGCCAGAGCTTCGCGCCGTTGACCTCGACACCGATCAGCGCGGGCAGGACGAGCAGGACGATGCCGGCGAGCGCGATCGTGTACTTGTAGCGGGCGAGCCGCTCGAGTGAGGGGACGGCGAGAAGCGTGGCCACGAGCGCCACAACGCCGCCGAGAACCCAGAGGGCCTGGCTGGAGGCGAGTTCGGGATCGAGGCGGGTGATGAAGGCGAGGCCGATCCCGGAGAGTACGAACGCGATCGGCAGCAGTGCCGGGTCGGCGCCGCGGGCGAGGAAGCGCGCCGCCAGATGCGCGCCAACGAACGCCGCGAACAGGCCGAGGGGGACGGTGATATCGGACAGCACAACGCTGCCACCAAGGGCACCGTGGACGAGCACGAACAGCAACACCACCGCGGGTGCGGCGGCGAGCAGCAGGAGGAGCTCCGTGTCGCGGCGGCTGCGCATCTGAGGGCCTCTAGGGCGCGACGGCGGGCGTCGTCTCCGCCGAGATGCGGGATCGGTACTCTTCAATGCGCGCGAGCGCAGAGGCAAGACCGTCGAAGCGTATGCCGGTGCGCAGACGGGTGGCCGTGATGGGGTCGAGAGCGCTCACCGGGATCGTGGTCACCTCGGAGGGCCAGTTGAGAGCGATGCCGGCGAAGCTGCCCGGGACGCCCTCGTAGACGGCGATCACGCCGTTCTCCTCGATGATGTAGGCCTGCGCGCGCGCATAGGAGTCGGCGACCCAGGCGGCAGCGGCGATAACTGCCACGAGGGCGACCAGCCACAGGATCCGGAGGCCCCAACGGGGCCCGCCCGCGGCGCGGCCCGAGCGAGCGGCCTTCCCGTGTGGTTTGCCGATGTCGATCACCACGACCGTCACGTTGTCGTGACCACCCGCGTCGAGCGCCGCGTCGATGAGCGTGTCGACCGCGTCTGCCGGCGTTGGTGCCGAGCCGAGCACGCGCTCGATCTCGCCATCGGTCACCAGGCCCGTCAGGCCGTCGGTGGCAAGCAGGAGCCGATCGCCCGAGGCCGCCTCGATCTCGAAGGTGTCGGGCAGCATATCGCGGTCCGAGCCGAGAGCGCGGGTGATGACGCTCCTGTTGGGATGCTCGCGTGCCTCCTCGGCGGTGAGGCGGCCCTGGCGCACAAGATCGGCCACCATCGAGTGGTCGTCGGTGAGCTGCTCGAGGCTGCCGAGGTGGAGCAGGTACGCGCGGCTGTCACCCACATGTGTGAGCGCGATCCGCGTCCCGTCGAGCATGGCGGCGGTGAGCGTTGTGCCCATGCCCGAGCGGCCACGTCCCGTCTCGGCGGCCTCGATGACCGCGGCGTTCGCGCGCCGGGTAGCCCGTCCGAGTGCCTTGGTGTCCGCGTCGCGCGGTGCGTGCGCGAGCAGGGTGTCGATCGCTATCGAGCTCGCCACCTCGCCGGCGTGGTGACCGCCGAGCCCGTCGGCAACGGCGAAGAGCGGCGGCGCCAGGAGGAACGCGTCCTCGTTACCGGAGCGCACGAGACCCACGTGGCTGTCGCCCGCGAACCACTCCTGATGGCGTGCGCTCATAGCCGCACGACCTCAAGCCGGTTCTGGCCGAGTTCGATGACGTCCCCGGCCGCGATCTGCAGATGCCGCGTGGCTGGCTGCCCGTTGACGAGCGTGCCATTGGTGGAGCCGAGATCCTCGAGGATGAGCCCGTCCTCGACGGGCATGATGCGCGCGTGCGTGGAGGAGACGAAGTCGTCAGCGATCACGAGGTCGGCGTCGGGAGAGCGGCCGATGAGCAGCGGGCCGTCGAGCGGCAGCGTCACGCCGGTGACCTCTCGCGGACCCTTGGTCACGCGCAGCGCCAGACCCCTGCGTGTCCGCGACTGCCGGGTGCCGACCATGCCGATACCGGTCTTGACCGCCGCGAACAGGAAGAAGTACAGCAGCGCGATCAGCACGATCCTGCCGAAGAGCAGCACGACGTCGATCATCGGTCACCGCCTCGGCTCGTGGTAGACCATGCGCGTGACGCCGATCTCGATCACGTCGCCGTCGCGCAGGCGGACCCGCTCCACCGGCCGGCCGTTGACGATCGTGCCGTTGGTGGAGCCGAGGTCCGAGATCGCCCAGCCGTCGTCGAGCCTGATGAACGCTGCGTGACGTCGCGAGACGTTGGCGTCGGGCAGACAGATCTGACACTCGGCAAGCCGTCCAACGAGCATCTCGTTGCCGCGGAGGGCGACGTCGTGTTCGGCCTCGCCGAGCGTGACCGTAGCCATCCCGGCAGAAACAGGAGCGTCGTCCTCGAGAGGTGCGGGTTGCGGCTTGTCGGGGGCGGTCTCGGCGAGCGCCGCGCTCACGCGGAAGCGGCCGAGGCGCAGGTCGTCGTGCGTGGTGAAGGTGATCTGCGGTCGCGAGGGGAGCAGGTAGCCCCGCTCGCGCGCGTGATCGGTGAGGTAGGTGGACAGCTCCCCGGCAAGAACAGGCTTGAACGACCCGAGTTTGGCATCATCGTCGTGCGAAAGAGCCACCGTGTAGGCCGTGGGCGCGTACACGGTGCCCACACCCACCGCGCGGCCGTCGTCGGCGGCACGGGCGAGCGCACGCGCGAGTTCCACCGGTTGCACGGGAGAGCGGAACGCCCCGGCGAATACGCCCTCGATGCCAGCGGCGATGCGGTCTTCGAAGTCGGAGAGGATGCCCATGGTCCCCTCGGCAGCCGGTGTCCAGGACCGTCGTGATACACCGCAGTGTACCAGCACGCCGTGCCGGCCGTACCGCGCCGTCGCCGTGCCGTAACGCCCGGTCGTGAGGTGGCGCCCGGTTGCGGCGTACCGCCATGCCATGCCGAGACGCCCGGTTGCGCCTGTCTAGGCGTCCTCGAGCGGGAGCGGCCGGAGCGCCACGACGATCAGGCCAACAATCGCACCGGGCGCGAGCGCGAGGGCCAGAGCGCGCGGCCCGGGGCCGTAGCCCGTGAGGAACCAGCCGCCGTAGCCTGCGCCCATGAACGCAACGGCGAGCAGTCCTCCGGCCACCGCGAGCCAGCGGCGCCCCGTCAGCTGCGAGGCCGAGGTCACGGCGGCGGCGGCCGCCCACCCGAGTACGACGAGCGCCGGGCCGAGGAGCGCGGCCGGATCGCCGCCCCATGCCGGCGCCACCGCCGACCACGGGTCGAGAAGGAACCACGTGTTGAGCGTGGGGAGCGGAACCGGCCGACCGGCCAGGACGGATGCGACCGTGGTGACGAACCCCGCGAGCGCGCCGGCCACGGCTGCGGGGACGGGTCGCGCCACCGATCCGACGATGAGAGGAGTCGCCCCCGCGAGGCGCAGCGCGCCGAGCAGCGGTGCGGCTGCGATGGTGAGCGCGTCGCCACCTCCGTGGCGGCCGCGCCAGACCCAGTAGGCGATCGCGGGCAGGGCGAACGCAGCGGCCCACCCGGCGCCGGCCCGCACCGCGAGCCCGGCGACGAGCGCGATAACCCCGAGCGCGAGCCCGAGGCCGGGAGCGAGCAGACCTGCGAGTGCAGACAGCACGGCGGCGCCGAGCATTGAAACGACATCCAGGTCCAGCGGCCTGAGACCTACCCACACGAGCCAGCCGGAGACGAGCGCGGCCGTGGTCCGGCGCGCCGGACCGGAGAGCGCGATGAGGCGCTCGGCAAAGGGGCCCGGCATGTACAGGTCGGCGGTCTCGTCCTCGCCGAGCAGGTCGTCCACCGTGGCGGCGAGCTCCTCGGTACCCACCGCGGGGTCGCCCAGCAGCGGGAGCAGCGCCGTGCCGAACTCGGAGACCGAGGCGAAGCGTTCGGACGGCTCCGGTGAGAGTGCGGTGAGAAGCACGTCGTCGATGGCGGCAGACAGGCCCGGTTCGAACTCGGAGGGTGCGGGGATCCCCGCGATCTCGATCTTGAAGAGCGACCCTTCGGTCGTGTCGGCGTCGAACGGGTTGGCATCGGTGAGCAACTCGTAGGCGAGCGCCGCGAGGCCCCACACGTCGGTCCGCTCGTCGAGCCGCTGCCCGCGGACCTGTTCGGGTGGCATATAGCCGATCGTTCCCGAGGATCCGCGTGCGCGCCCGGTCGCATCGGTGAGTGCCGCGATGCCGAAATCTGCCACCTTGACGCGGCCGTCGCGCGTGACGATGACGTTGCCGGGTTTGAGGTCAAGGTGCAGGACGCCGTTGGCGTGGGCGAAGGACACCGCGGCCACAACCGCCGAGAGCACGGCTGCGGCGCAGTCCTCGTCCAGGGGCTGACCCGTCTCGTCGAGCAGATCGGCCACGGAGAGGCCGTCGAGGAACTCCATGACGATGAACGCCTCGTCACCGCCGGACTCCCACTCGTGGACGGTGACGATGCCCGGGTGGTTGAGAAGCGCGGCCGTGCGTGCTTCGGCAAGACCCGTGCGCGCCCGCGTGCGCGCCGTGTCCGCCATCGGTATTCCCAGGCGCTTGATGGCGACGCGTCGCGCCATCTTGGTGTCGTAGGCGAGCGTGACCGTGCCGTGACCGCCCGCTCCCAGCTCGGCGAGCGGGCGATAGCGATCGAGGATCAGCGGCTGGTCCACGGCACCCCCGGGAGTGCGGCTGACGAGCGCCCGATCAGCGCCCGACGATCTCCACCAGCTCGAGTTCGAACGTGAGGTCCTGACCCGCGAGCGGGTGGTTGAAGTCGAGGAGCACGTGGTCTTCGGCGATCTTTGCCACGAGCGCGTTGACACGCTCACCCTCGTTGGTCTGGAGCTCCACGCCCCAGCCCTCCTGCGGGACGTTGCCCTCGAAGGCCTCGATGGGCACATGCTGAACGCCTTCGTCGTGGCGGTCGCCGTACGCGTCGGCTGCCGGGATGGTCACGGTGGCCGACGCGCCCACTTCGAGATCGGCCACGGCCGACTCGAAGCCGGGGATGACGTTGCCCTCGCCGAGCGTGAACTCGATGGGGTCGCGGCCAGCGCTGCTGTCGAACTGCGTGCCGTCGAGAAGCGTGCCGGTGTAGTGCACGCGGACGGTGTCTCCGGTCTGGGGCTTCATGAGGGTGCTCCTGTCTGCCGTCTCGGGCTCATCGGTCGTACCACTGTACCGTACCTGCTCCGCTGATGCCCGCCTCTGTGGCGCCGTGCTGTCACCCGCGCTATTCCACCAGCGTGCGCCCTGTGCTACCCTATCGCTCGCACGCTACGCGGGTGTGGCGGAATGGCAGACGCGCATGGTTCAGGTCCATGTGGGGGCAACCCCGTGAAGGTTCAACTCCTTTCACCCGCACCAGACGCTCATGAACGGCCCCCGAGGGGGCCGTTCGTTTGTGTTAGCGGACGGGGCGTTGCACAATCGGGTGGTAAGCCGCAACGAAGGGGTACCGATGGCTCGGCGAATCCTGATCATGCTCGTGCTGGCGGTGACCCTGCTTGCTCTGCCCGCTTGTGACGACGCCGACCCCGCCATCCTCGAGGAGCAGTTGGCTGAGTCGATGGAGACAGCGGTTGAGGCGACGGCACCGGAGGACGTCACGCCGGCGGCGCTCCTGACCCCTGCCGATGTCGAAGCGGTGTCCGGTCTCACGGGCCTCAAGACGGTCCCGTATGCACCAGAGACCGGTGCGGGCGGGGACGTGAACATCGCGGATGAATCGGGCCAGCTCGTGGCGATGCTCGTGGTCGGCGGCCCGGAACTGTGGGACGCATGGCTGACCGATGGTTTCACGGTTCGCGAGTCGGTTACGCCGCCGGTGGGCGACGAGTCGTTCATCGGGCCCAGCCCGGAAGTGGGAGAGGCGATCTACATCTTCGGCTTCAAGAAGGGCGGAATCGCGGTGGCCGTCGACACGTACTTCGACGAAGGCGGGTACGATACCATCCTGAGCACCGAGGACTTGCGCGCTCTCGCCGAGATCGTCGCTAACCGCCTCTAGAACGGAGGGCGTCGTGCAGGGCATCAAGCTGGTGTGGCTCTACCTGATCACGTTCGCCGCGTTTCTCGTCATCGACTTCGTCTGGCTGACGACGATGGGAGACCGCTTCTATCGCGCGCAGCTCGGCTCACTCATGCGCGAGCAGGCGAACTTGCCCGTAGCCCTGCTATTCTACGTCTTCTACGTCGTCGGCGTGCTGGTTCTCGCCGTCATGCCGGGCGTCGAGGCCGAATCCGTGGTCAAAGCGGCGGCGTACGGAGCACTTCTCGGCTTCGTGGCATACGGTACGTACGACATCACCAACCTGTCGACGATACGCGACTGGCCGGTTGTGGTGACGGTCGTCGACCTCGTGTGGGGCAGCGTGCTTACCGGGTCGGTCGCCACGGTCGGCTACTTCGTAGCGCGGTGGCTGAAGTAGGCCCGGATCCGACGACGGGCGTGGGTGATCGCCACACGGCTGTGCTGATGGGCAGGTCTTACGGACGTGTGTGGTGCGAGCCGGCCCTTCCCCCGGGCATGAGTGCGGAGCCGCCGGCATGCATGTAGCGATGCTTGTCGACAGTGCGGCATCCAACAGCGCGAGCGGCGTTGAGCGATCTGCGGCTGCAGTCGTCGCAGCACTCCGAGAGCGTGGTGCACGTGTGAGCCTCGTGACCCCGACACTCGGGGCAGACGTTGAGGGCACCGGCACTCTGAGTGCCGACATGCGCGGGCGTTATCAGGTCTTGCGTGGCTACCGGCCCTGGACAGAGTCCGTGCATCGGGTGCTTGATGGGCTCGCGCCTGACATCGTCCACGGGCAGGGGCTCCTCCACCACGGTGTTGCCGCAGCGCGATGGTCGGCCTGCCCGACCGTTGTGACGGCACATGGAAATCCCATGCAGGATGCTCGGTGGCACTACCCCCGGGTCCTTCTCCCGGTGCTCGTGCCGCTGCTCCGCCATATCGCGAGTGACGTCATCCGGTCCGCGGACGCCCTCGTCAACGTCTGTCCCGACTGGAGCGTCAACTGTCCGATCGAGCCGCGCAACTGGGCCCACATACCCAACCCCGTTGACGACCTGTTCTTCGCGTGCGACACCCCCGATGCTGTCGATCGCGTCCTCTACTTCGGCGGCACGCGCCACATCAAGGGTCTCGACGTGCTGCTGGACTGCTGGCCTGCCGTGCTGGATGAGCGGCCGACTGCGACGCTGCACGTCTGGGGGATGCCGATCGGTGACGAGTCGCGTTTGGCCGATCGCTGTCGGCGCACGAGCGGGTGCACGATCGAAGGCGTGGCCGATCCATCCGATGTCGCCGGCGCCATGCATCAAGGGGGCGTGGTCGTGGCTCCCTCGCGCTTCGAGGTCGCGCCCCTCACGCTGGTCGAGGCGTGGGCGGCCGGGGTGCCCGTTGTTGCCAGCGCGGTCGGCGGCATCCCGGCGCTGGCATCCGGTGCCGCCGCATTGTGCCCGTCCGAGGATGCCGCGGCTCTGGCTCGGGAGATTGCGCGCGTGCTGCGCCGCGGAGCCGAGGTCGACGCGATGGTGACTCGGGGTCGAGCGCTCGCCGAAACGCATCGCGCGAGTGCGGTTGCCGAGGCCCACGTTGCGCTCTACGAGCGGCTCATCGGCTGAGCGTGATCATCGCCAGTACGTCTCCGCGGCCATGAAGAAGCACCGGGCCGGCCAGGCAGCAGTGATCCGAATCAGCCGATAGGCTCAGACGGCAGCGTCGGTCGCTCTGGCGCGGGCGAGATACTCCAGGCCGAGGGCGAGCACGACACCAAGGGCCAGACCTGCAATCAGACCGACGAGCATCGTCTTCAGCTGGTCGACCACGCCATCAGTCGCCGACACCGGCTGCGGAGCCTCGGCCTCACTTACGATGACGACCGGGTCCACCTGCGTGGCGGCACCCAACGTGAGCGAGTCGAGAACGCCCGCTGCCTGGCTGTAGGAGGCGTCTCCCAGGTAGTCGTCGGGGTCGCCGGACAGTGTGGAGTTCAACTGCACGACCCGCTCGGCGGCCGCCTCCAGCTGCTTCTCTGCGGCAGCGATCGCCGTATCGAGTGCGGCCTCCTGGGCCTCGCGCGCGCTCGCCGCGTATGCGGTCACGACAGCGTTCGTGAGGTCGGCGGCGAGCTGGGGATCGGTGTCACTCACGCTCACGGTGACGAAGCCGGATGCGTCATCGGTCTCCACCTCGACACGCTCGGCAAGCGCTGCCGGCTCGAGAGCGAAGCCGCCGCTCTCGATCGCCGCCTCGGCGATGGCCACCGAGTGCAACACGGCCACCCTCGTGTTCCAGTCGCGATTGTAATCGCGCATATACGAGGGCAGCATCCGCACCGCGCTGTCGCTTAGACCCTCGCGGATGAGCACCTTGGCGTGGGGACTGTACGCCGGTGTTGAGGACCCACCGCCCACCGCAAACACGGCCGCAGCGGCCAGCACTCCGGCCAGTGCGATCAGCAGCCAACGGCGCGACAGCATGCTCAAGACGTCAGCGAGGTCCATGTTCCTTCGACTCCCTCGAGTAGTCCCCAACCGGTTGCTCGGCCCATTCTAGCCGACGTGGGCGCTGAGCGCCCGCACCACTGCAGGCGGAGCGCCCGCACCCGCGTGCGCGCCGTGCGCGCCGTGCGTCAGTAGGCGCCGCGGGGCATGAGGACAGCGGGAATCGTGCGCAGCATGAGGGAGATATCGAAGCCTACCGACCAGTTCTCGATGTAGAAGAGGTCGAGCCGGACCATCTCCTCGAAGCTGAGCTCCGAGCGGCCGGAGACCTGCCAGAGGCCGGTCATCCCGGGTGGCACTTCGAGACGGCGCCAATGGTAGGCGTCGTACTCCTCCGTCTCGCATGGCAGCGGTGGCCGAGGTCCAACGAGGCTCATCTCGCCGCGAAGCACGTTCAGCAGTTGCGGGAACTCGTCGATCGAGTGTTTGCGCATGACGCGGCCGATCGGGGTGATCCGCGGATCGCCCTTGATCTTGAACAGCGGTCCCTCGGCCTCGTTCTGGTCCGCGAGCTCGTCGAGCATCCCGTCGGCACCCTCGATCATGGAGCGGAACTTGAACATGCCGAACAGTCTGCCGTCCATGCCCACGCGTGGCTGGACGTAGAACACCGGGCCTTTCGATGTGGTCTTGACGAGCAGGGCGATGAGGAGCCACACGGGCAAGCCGAGAAGCACGATCCCTCCGGCCACAACGACGTCGAACACTCGCTTGAGGGCACGTCGCGCGGGAGTGAACCCGATGGTCGTGACCGTTATGAGCGGCACGCCGGCGATCTCGTGGACCATCACGCGCGACGTGAGTACCTCAAAGAGTCCCGACGAGATGTGCGTGCGAACTGGAGCGCTCCGGAGGTCGGCGATCATTCGCGCGATCTCGTCGTGTTCAAAGGCTGAGGAAGCGATTATCACGGCCTCGACGTCGGCGCTGTCGATAATCGACCGCACGTGGGCCGCAGATCCCAACACGGGAATGTCCGAGAGCCCCTCGGCAGCAGCCGAGCCGTCGTGCGTGACGTACCCGATCGGCTGGAGGCCATGGAGATCGCTCGCGCTCAGCACATCGACGATCCGACGCGCCTCGGCGTTGTCGCCGATGACGAGGGTGCGATGCGCCATCGCGCCGCGGCGGTGTTGCCGGGCGAGCCAGTGTTGCAGCATCCACCGTCCGATTGAGACCAGGACGGCGCTCGTCAGCCACGTGGCGGTCAGCCAGGCACGCGAGAGGCCGGGCAGCTTGAGCGCGAAGGTGAGCAAGATGACCACGAGCAGACCAAGGGCGAGGGCGCGGACGACGCGGGAGATCTGGACGAGGTCCCAGGCCAGGCGCTCCAGGCTGTGAAGACCCTCGACCCACAGGACGATGAGCCACAGGGCCGCCACGCCGAGGGCGACCTGCCAGTAGCGGAGCGGGAAGTCGACGTCGATGGCCACCGGGTAGTCGGGTGTGCCGAAGCGCACCCAGGCGGCCGCGAGTCCGGAGATGACGAGAGCGCAGGCGTCGATGCCGACGAGCAATGCGGTGATCCGCCGACTGTGCAGTGTCCAGGCCCCTCCCTCGACTACCTGACACTCGATATTCTACCGCTACTGAGCACGCAACGGTGCTGCGTGCGCATCAGGCTCACGGGTGCGCTGCGTCCGCGCGCGACAGGCCCTTGGCCGCGATGCCTCGCACGGCGACCGAGAGCGCCAGCAGGATGTATAAGACGCGGTCATGCCAACCGGTGTTATCGAGCACGCCGTGAAGGGCGATGGCGAGCAGGCTGACGAGGATGGCAGCGGCGATCCAGGAGCCTGCCGAATCGGCAACCTGCGCGTGATAACGCCGGGCGAGCACGGCGTTACGGACGCCACCGGCCAGCAGCCACAGGTACAGCCCCAGGCCGATGATGCCCATTTCCGCAGCAATCTGTAGGTAGGTGGAGTGTGCCGCCAACTCGAGACGCAGAACACCCGGGAGGCCGACTCCGGAGGGAGCGTAGTGCGACCACAACTGTGGGAAGCTGCCATACCCCACGCCCACGACCGGCTGCGACTTCCACATGTTCAACGCGGCGAGCAGCATCGGTAGTCGCCCGGAGAGCAGCGCATCAAGCCGCGCGGGATCGCCGAGCGCCGCCGGTATCTCGAGCAGCGTGCCGAGACGGTCGGAGGCTGCGATCGCGCCGGCTGCGAGCGCGGTGGTTCCCGCACCAGCGACCACTCTGGCGCGCACGGAGCTGAGTGTCATCACGAGCAGCACCAGTGTGCACACGACGGCCACTACCAACACTCCGCGTGCAAGGCTGGCAACGACGACGAAGACCATGAGCGCCTCGGCTGCGATGAGCCCCACGCGTAGCATGCCGCGTGCTTGATATGCGAACGGCACGAGTGCGAACGCCGAGAGCGTCATGTACATCGCGTACTGGACGTGGTTGGGGAGCAGGCCCGTCACACCGCCGAGCGGGATGCCGCCCTGCACAATCACCTGCCCAACGCCCAGACCCGCCTGTAGCAACCCCGCGGCTCCGGCTGCCAGCAGCAGCCATTGGATGTGACGCCGGGTGTCGGCAAGTGCGACGATAGCTGCGAAGAGCAGGAGGTTCTTGACGAACCCCAGATCGAACCTGCCATAGCCGATTTCTGCCGACACGGCCGTGTAGGCCACGAACAGCACGAGGACGATTCCAAGGGCTCCGCCTTCGGGTGGGCCGATCAGTCGGCGGCCGCGACCGTCAAGCAGTGCGAGAACGAGTGCGGCACATGTAGCCAGCAGCGTCAGGCTGGTGAGGGGGGTTATGCGCAGGTCCACCATGCCGTGGCTGAATCCGTCGAAGACCACATACGTGACGAGCGCGAACGCCCACGCTGCCATTCGGCTCGTGGGGCTATACGAGCCGTCAGCTGTTGGTACGCGCTCTGCGGGCGCGCGGCGTGCGCTGGGGGGTGAGGCCATGTCCTCACCAATCTACGTGCTAATCACATCTGCGGGTAGTGCCAGTCGCTCTTCGTGGTCACGATAAGATGAAGTGTGCTTGCAGGTGTCGATGGTGAGGACGCGCATGGGCGAGGGGTCTGCTACACGAACCGCACAGTCGCCGAGATTCTCTGTCCTCATGGCTGCTTACCAGGCCGAGGCTACCGTTGCGCGGGCGGTGCGATCGGTCGTCGCGCAGACGCGCGATGACTGGGAGCTCATCGTTGTTGACGACGGTTCCACGGATTCCACGTTGGATCGAGCGGCCGCTGCTGCTGCGGGAGACCCACGGGTCGTCCTAGTACGCGCCGAGAATCGCGGCGCTGCCACTGCCCGGAATGTCGCTGCGGAACACGCCCGAGGTGAACTGCTGTGCATGCTGGATTCTGACGATGCATACGAGCCGATCTACCTCGAGCGCATGAGTGAGCTCGCCAGCTCGGCTCCGGGAGTCGGTTTCTTCAGCTGCAATGCCATCTGCGTGAACCCGGACGGGTCCCGTGTTGCGTGGCTGACGCCCCGTCGCTTCCGGCGCGCGCAGTCGTTCTCACTCACTCAGCTGATCCACTCGAACGACGTCTTCATCATGAGCGTGGTTCGCGCTGAGGTCTTCCGAGCGGTCGGGGGATTCGACACCGACCTGACTGCATGCGAGGACTACGATCTCTGGTTGCGCCTGCTCGAGGCCAGCGTTGGTCATAGGTACACGCCGGACTGCCTTGGCGTGTACTACCGCTCTGGCGGCAGCGTGTCTGCCGGCGGCGTGACTGTGGCTCTCATGACCGCCCGTATCCTGTCCCGTCTTGTCGACAGGGGTCGGCTTACACGCCGCGAGCAGCGTGTGGCCCGCGCGCGGATTCGCTCATCACTCGGCCGGGCGGAACTCGAGCGGAGACGGATCGAGCGTGATTTCGAGATCTCACGACGCGATGCGTTCAAGACCGTGGACGCGTTCGGCTCCCGGGCGCGTCGTCTGTATGCGCGGCTGCTCGTCACGGTCAGCCCCGGATACTACATCCGTGTTGTCTCCGGACGACGTGATGAACAGCTCTCGACCCTCTATGGTGCGGGCGGGACAGATCCGGACGACGGATGAGAGTCTGGCGTGGCCGACGTGCGAACGGCCGCGCCGCTCGCATGGGGTACAATGCTCGCTGCCACGGCTGCGGTCGACGATGTGATCGGCATCGAGCCGCGTGTGTCGGGCGGCACTGTGCACGCTCTTCGCGTGAAGCTGTCGCCGATAGTATCGGTAGTGCAGGGAAGGGGTGTCGGGCGGCGTACACGCTTCTTGTGGGCCTTCTGTCCGTGCCATCTCGTGCCTTCCTACGATTAGGACGTGTCATCCATGCTTTCTGAACGCATCGTCACCGGTGCGCTGCGCGTACTGAATCGCAGATACCTCGGCCAGGAGCCCGCCAATGGCAGGGGACTTCCGGGCCCGACCCCCGGCAAGCGGTACACGCTCTACCTCCATGTGCCGTTCTGCGAGCGCCTCTGCCCGTACTGCTCGTTCAACCGGTTCCTCTACGGAGAGGAGCGGGCGCGCACCTACTTCACCGCCCTCAGGCAGGAGCTGGAGACCGCAGCGGGCACGGGCTATGACTTCGCCACGCTCTACATCGGCGGGGGCACGCCCACGATCCTGCTCGACGAACTCTGCGACACGATCGACCTGGCGAAGTCGCTCTTCCCGGGTATCGGAGAGGTCTCTGCCGAGACGAGTCCCAGCCACATCACCGATGAGTCGATCGAGGCGCTCAAGCATCGTGTCGACCGCTTCAGCGTGGGCGTGCAGAGCTTCGACGACTCGCTGCTGCAGCAGATGGCTCGCTACGACAAGTACGGTTGTGGTGAGCAGGTCTTCGAGCAGGTGCAGCGGGCCGCCGGCCAGTTCCACTCGCTCAACGTGGACATGATCTTCAACTTCCCGAGCCAGACGCGCGCCATGCTCGAGCGCGACATCGAGCTGGTGAAGCAGACGGGCGCCAACCAGACAACGTTCTACCCGCTCATGGCGTCACCCAAGAACCGCCGCGAGCTTGCCCGCACCATCGGCCGTATCGATTTCGGGCGCGAGACCGAGTACTACCGGCTCGTGTGCGCGGGGCTGACGCCCGAGTTCGAGCCCGCCTCGGCCTGGACGTTCTCCAAAGACAAGGGCGGCATGATCGACGAGTACATCGTCGACTACGACGAGTACGTGGGGCTTGGCTCCGGAGCGCTGTCGTTCGTGGACGGGCGCATCTACAACAACACGTTCTCCCTCTCCGACTACGAGCGGCGTATCGCCGAGGCACGGCCGGCGGTGGCGAAGATGGGTAGGCCGTACGGCCGAAAGGCGCGCATGCGCTACCGGTTCGTGACCGACCTGTTCGGACTACGCCTGGACAAGGCCCGCTTTCTGCGTGACTTCGGCGTGCCCGCCGAGCGTGGCCTGTGGGCCGAGTTGGCGTTCATGAAGATGGCGGGCGGCATCGCCACCGATACTCCGACGGAGATCACCCTGAACGAAACCGGGCGCTACCTCCTGCTTGTGATGATGCGGGAGACCCTCGCGGCTTCCAACGACCACCGCGACCACGAGCGCGAGCTGTTGCCCCCGGATGAGAAGGTGCTGCTCAGCGACGACGCGGCTGCGGTGAGTGCCGCGCCCTGTGAGGAATGTGTGGTCACCGCGTAGGCCCGGGGAGAAGCGTGGACCGGAGTGTGACGACAGAGGCGGGGGACATTCGCGTGCGGATCCCCTGGCGCGCGCGCGCGGGTGTGTGCGCGGAGCTCACCAAGCCGCGCCAGACGGCACTGTTGATGATCACGGGCATCGGCGCGTATCTCATGGGTGCAGCCGGGGCTGTATCGTGGGCCAGCTTCGCTACGGGTATGGCCGGTCTCGCGGCGGCGGTCGCCGGCTCGACGGCGCTCAACATGGTGCTCGATCGTGACATCGATCGGGTGATGGACCGGACCGGTCGGCGGCCGCTGCCCTCAGGTCGTATCTCAGTCGCCGGTGCGTGGGCGTTCGGCCTGGGTCTGGCGGGTGTCGGGCTGGCACTCTCGTGGGCGGCCGATCCGCTCTTCGGCCTTGTGGTCACGCTCGGTCTGCTGTTCGACGTGGTGGTGTACACCATGTGGCTCAAGCGCCGCAGCGCCGCATCGATCCTGATCGGCGGCATCGCAGGCGGCATGCCGGCGCTTGCGGGGCGCGTGCTCGCGATCGGAGCGGTCGATGTGGTCGGTCTGCTGCTTGCCGCAGGCGTAGTGCTGTGGATCCCCGCGCACATCCTCACGTTGGCGATGCGCCATGCCGACGAGTACAGGCGCGCAGGCGTGCCGGTGTGGCCTGCGGTTCACGGCGAGGCGAGCACGCGGCGGGTCATCGCGGTCGCCACCACGGGGGCGGCCGGGGTGTTGCTGACTGCGGGTGTGCGCGCCGACGTGCATGTTGTCGCGCTTGCAGGACTCGGTCTGGCGGGCGCGATGATGGTGGTGCTGTCGCTCCTCGCGCTGCTGCGGCCTTCGGAACGCCGTAACTGGGCGCTCTTCAAGGCGGCCTCGCTCTACATGGCCTTCGCCTTCGTATGCCTCACCCTCGGTTCGGTCATCTGAGCACCAGTTCGGGGCAGGACCCTGCCTCCGGCGGTTTGCGCGCCACTCCCGAACTGGGGCATGATGGTGTCCCGGTCGGAGGTGGCTGCTATGCGCGACATGTGCGAGCCCATCAGCTTCGATGACGACTTCACCACCGAGCACGCGCTGCGGATGCTCGACTTCTACTGCAAGACGCTGCAGCGCCTTGGCTACGAGCCGGTGGCCTACCCTGACGTGGACGAGCGCATCGGCTCGCGCAAGATCTCAACCCCCGGATTCGACACGCTCCGGCACGCCCACTGGATGGTGCATGTCACGCGCGACTTCCTGCGCGCCGGACGATTTGCCAAGGCGTACCGCTGGATCGGGACGATCCAGGGCATCCTGCTCATGAACGGCGTCTTCAGCATCACCGAACTCAAGGGGCACAACCGCTTCGACCTGCCGCCGGTGCCGCCTCGTGGGCGGTAGGCGAGGCGAGCGCATCCCGACAGGGGGGCCGCGGGTGGACGGGTTCACGCCGATACGGGGCAAGTGCTTCTACTGGCGCGAGAAGCTCGTGGAAGAGGACCGCTTCGACACGCGGCTGAAGAAGGATCAGTGGCGGGTGGACTGCACCTGCTTCGTCGAGGGCAACCAGTGGCGCTACACGATCACAGAAGTCCCGGCCAACTGCCCGCTGCACCGGAAGTGCCGGTACTACATCCTCTCCGGCTAGGTCCCTATCGGGGCTTGCGCTTCGGCCACCGGTAGCCGAATAAGCAACAGCCCTCCTCGTGAGAGAAGGGCTGTCGTCGGAGCCGGTCGCGGTATCCGTTGCGGGTGTATTCCGTGGCGGCCGGCGAGTCCGCCCTCAGTAGCGGCCGGAGAAGCCGCTGGGGATGCCCACGCCCATGCCGTGCACCACCCGGACCTGGAAGCCCGAGCCGCTGCAGCCATTGCAGGGGCGCCACTCCTTATGGCCCGGCTGCGATTCCACCGGCATGACCTTGTTGCCCTTGCAGACCGGGCAGGTCTCTTTCTTCACCATCGCGGTGACCTCCTTAAGTGACCACGATAAAACTTAAGCAATCTTCATTCCAAAGGAGTATATCGTCTGCTCGCTAACGAAAGTCAAGGGTCTTCTTCGAATCAGACCCAAACACACGATTGGAGATGACGTCCAGGTAACGGCTCGGGGGCGGCTGTCTGTCGTGGGGTTGTTGCATAGCCCTAGGCGCGCGATACCTGTGGTGAATGAATACACGCGACCATGACAGGCAGGTAGAACGGAATGCTCGCTCCACGCGTCAACATCTCGCTCCAGCACGCTGAGGCCACACTCGCGCCGCACGTCGCGCACGCCGAGCAGGCCATAAAGCCGCACATCAAGCGAGTCGTGCTCACACTCGGGCTGGCGTATCCGATGGCGATGACGCCCCAGCTGTACAACGTCTGGGTGCTCAACCGCACCGCAGGCCTGAGCGAGTTCACCTACACGGCCGGGCTCATCATGGCGCTCACGTGGACGCTCTACGGTTTCGTGAACCGCGACAAGGCCATCTTCACGCTCAACCTGCTGTGGATCGGCGTGCACACCACGATGATCATCGGCCTGCTCAGGTAGGCGCTGGCACCAGAGACGCAGCCTCCTCCTCGCACGAGAGCCGCCCCCTTCGGGGCGGCTCTCCGTGCATCACATGATTTCGGCTGCCGTGCGACACTCTCGCGCAACCCACGGCAGCCGTCGCTCTCGGCCCGAGCTACATCGCTTCCTTGCTGGTCTCCTCGATGGCCTTGTCGATCTGCTTGCGCAGCACATCGGGCAGGCCGGGGATGTCGATGTTCACGAAGCCCCGGGTGATCATGGAGATCGCCTCGTCCTTGGGCAGTCCGCGGGTCATGAGGTAGTAGATCTCCTCGGCGGCGATAGGCGAGATGGCCGCCTCGTGGCTGAGCTCCGCACCCGGAGCGCCCTCACTCGCGAGGTCCGGGATCGCCCACTGCGTGGACTCGGCCGACTGAACGATGCCACGACAGTCCAGGTGCGCCTTGCACGAATTCGTCCGGCCGATCAGTCGGCCGCGCGAGTAGACGGTGGAGCGGTCCATGCTGACCGTGCGCGCCACGGCCTCGGAGCGCGAGCCTTCTCCGATGAGCTGCGTCTCGCTGCCGAGGTCGATCACCGAGTCCTTGAGGCCGTAGACGATCGAGTTGAAGACCGCCGTGGACCGATCGCCGACGAGTTTGGCCACCGGGAACGCCTGAATGGACTTCACGGGCTTGAGCAGCACGTAGTTGTTGATGTAGACGCCGTCCTCCTCGACCACGATGCCGGTGCGCGGACGGACGCTGAAGTCCTCGGCCCAGTTGTGCACCATCGTGAAGGTGAGCTTCGCTCCCTTGCCCACGTAGAACTCGGAGATGCCGGCGTGCAGGCCCTCCTTCACGTCCGTGTGGATGTTGCAGCCGGTGATGACGTTCGCCTCCGCGCCGTCTTCCAGGATGATGATGTTGTGGACGTTCTGACTGACGTCGCTCTCGCTCACGAACAGGCAGGCCTGGATCGGCTTCTCCACCTTTCGACCGGCCTTCACGCGGATGAAGTAGCCCTCGGTCTGGTGGAGCGCCACGATAGCGGTGTACTTGTCCTTGTCGGGCGCGACCGCCTTCCACCACCACTTCTCGACCATCTCCTCGCCGTAGAGTTTGAGCGCCTCCTCGGTGCTCATGATCTCGATGGCGTCGTCGAAGGCCTTCTGCACCCGCTCGTAGATCGGCGTGCGGTCCATCTGGAAGTAGCTCGCGCTCCGCTCGCTCTCGTCGGAGGTGAAGCCCGAGAGGAGAACGGTCTCTTTCACCTGGCGCTGGAGCGAGTCCAGCGAGGCGATCTTGTCGGCTTCCGAGACGGTCCGGAAGCGCGTGATGTCGATGTCGGGGCCGAGCGCCGCCGGCTTGTCGATGGCGGCCTCCGCGGCCGCCCGGATCTCGGCAAGGCGCGCCTCGGCACCCTCACTCAGGCGAATGTCTGGCATAGCGCACACTCCACACATTTGTCGTAGCCATGGCTGGATATCTCGTCGATCAGGTCGAGCGGGTTGCCCTTGCAGGCGAGCCGCCCGTTGTAGAGCACGTGGCCCACGTCGGCGTTGACGAACTCGAGGATGTGACCGGTGTGGGTGATGATGAGCCCCGAGCGCTTGCGCTCGTAGACCCGGCCCTCGCCCTTGAGCAACGCGTTGATGGCGCCGCCCACGACCGCGATGTTGTCGAGGTCCACGCCGCTCTCCGGTTCGTCGAAGAGCGCGAGTTCGGGCATCTGGGCGAGCATCTGCGCCATCTCGGAGCGCTTGGCCTCGCCGCCAGAGAACCCCATGTTCACATCACGATCGAGCATGTGGCCCAGGCTGAGCTCGGTGTCGAGCGCGTCGATCTGCGCGTCATCTGCAACGCCGCCGGCCGCTACGCCGATCATCTGACGCAGCTTTACCCCGCGGACCGCCGGCGGACGCTGGAAGGCGATGCCAATGCCGAGGCGGGCGCGCTCGTCGACCTCGAGACCATCGAGGTCGGTGCCCCTGAACAGGATGCGCCCTTCGGTGATCCGGTAGCCCGGGAGTCCGACGATGGTGTTGAGCAGGGTCGACTTGCCGCCGCCGTTGGGGCCGAGCAGCACGTGCGTCTCTCCCTCCTCGATGGTGAGATCGACGCCGCGCAGGATCTCGCGCTCGCCGACGGAGACATGGAGGTTCTCAACCTGGAGCAGTGGTGAGGTAGGTTCGGAGGTCATCGGTCACCTCGATTCGATGGGACAGGAGCCTAACATGAGATGATACCCACCCTCTAACCGCGGGCACCCGAACACTCTAGCAGGATGCGGGCCATGTGGGGCAGGGGGCGCCCGGTCGCGCCGCAGGGCGCAAGCACGGACGACCGCGAGCGGTACCGCGATGTGGCGTGGCGCGTGCATACTGCTGCTGCTAACTGCATGGCCGCCGTTCGCAGGGTGCACCTGCCGATCAGTCGGAGAGGATCCGCCCGACCGTGAGAGACACGCCGCATACGTTCGCCGCGCGCGTATGGGAGCACTACGACACTCACGCGCGCCATGATCTACCATGGCGCGCCACGCGCAACCCGTACCGCGTGCTGGTGAGCGAAGTGATGCTGCAGCAGACGCAGGTGGCCCGGGTGGTGCCCAAGTACGCCGAGTTCCTGTCGACGTTCCCCACCGCCGAGGCGCTCGCGGGGGCGCCGCTCGATGAGGTGCTCCGGGTCTGGCGCGGGTTAGGCTACAACCGCCGTGCGCTCGCGCTCAAACGTGCGGCTGAGGCGATCGTGACCGAGTACGACGGCCGGGTGCCGGACACACTCGAAGGACTCACGGGGCTTCCCGGCATCGGGCACGCCACCGCCGCGCAGATCCTCGCGTTCGCCTTCGATGTGGGCGTGCCGTTCATCGAGACGAACATCCGCAGCGTCTACCTGCACGAATTCTTCGGCGACGCCGAGGACGTGCCGGACTCGGCGATCCTTCCGCTCGTGGAGGCGACGATCGACCGCGAGCGGCCGCGGGAGTGGTTCTGGGCGCTCATGGACTACGGTGCGCATCTCAAGGCGACTCGCCCCAACCCGTCACGCCGGAGCCGTCACCATGTCCGGCAGGAGCGCTTCGAGGGCTCCAACCGCCAGCTGCGGGGTCGTCTGCTCGCAGCGCTCGCCGGGGCGGGGCATCCTGACGGTTCGGCGGATGCGGCCGGTGGCGCGGGCGGTTCCGCCGCGGCGCCGTCACGCTCAGCCGAGGACCTTGCGCTCGAGGTCGGATTCCCGGCCGAGCGCGTGGTTGCAGCGCTCGGAGCGCTTCAGGCCGAGGGGTTCGTGGTCTCCGACGCAAACGGTTGGCGTATCGGCTGAACGCCGGTGGCGCGTGCGGCATCGGCTTCCACTGCGCGCGCCACGGCATCGGCTGCCACGCCGCTTTCGGCGGCGATGCGCGCCACGTCGTCGGCCTCGGCGCGCAGCCTGCGGGTGCCGTCGGGCAGGCGCGCCACCTTGAACCGAACCGGGCCGAATGAGGTGTCGAGCTCGGTCACGTCCCGCTCGGCGAGCCGCCGGCTTGCGGGCATCATGCGCACTCCGAGGGTGCCGGTCTCGGCCATCACGCGCTCGGCGAGCGCCGGCGCGGCGTCTTCCGTGACGAGCGCCGAGAGAACCACGGCGGAGCGGCCCTTCTTCATCACCACCGGTGTCTGCCACACGTCGAGCGCACCGGCAGCGCGGATCCGCCCGGCTGCAGTGGCGAGCTCTTCGGGCGTGAGGTGGTCGAGGTTCGTCTCAAGCAGCACGATACCGTCGTGGCCGGCGGCGGGAGCGAGTGGCTCGCCGAGGAGCACGCGGCAGACGTTGGGCCTGCCGAGATCACGCGTGCCGCACCCGGTGCCGACACGGCGGAGTGTCATCGGCGGCATCGCGCCGGTGCCCGCGGCGAACGCCTGCAGGAGCGCGGCGCCGGTGGGCGTGGTGAGCTCGCCATCGCCCGGCGCGCCGGGGGTCACGGTCAGACCTTCGAGCAGCAGCGCCGTCGCCGGCGCCGGTACGGGCAGCTCGCCGTGCTCGGTTGAGACGGTGCCGCCGCCGAGCGCCACCGGAGAGGCGACGAGCTCGGTGATCTCCAGGTCGGCGAGCGCGAGCGCCACGCCGAGGATGTCGGCGATCGTGTCGGCAGCGCCGATCTCGTGGAAGTGCACGCGGTCGGCGGGGATGCCGTGGACGCGCGCCTCGGCCTCGGCGAGCAGCCCGAGCGCCTTGAGCGCCCCGCCACGTGCGGGCTCGCCGACGCCGGACGCCTCGAGCAACCCGCGCAGTTCGGCCCAGTGACGCCGCGGCGCGCCCGGTTCGGTCACCGTCACGCCCGTGCCGCTCACGCCATGAGAGACGCGGGCGGGGGTCTCGACGGCCACCTGCCCAAGCCCGAGCGCAGCCAGAGCCTCGCGAAGGCGCCCGGGGTCGAACCCGGCATCCACGAGCGCGCCGAGGAGCTTGTCGCCCGAGACACCGCTGGAGCAGTCGACGTACGCGATCACGCGCCGGCCTCCGCCACCGCATGGTTGATGCGGTTTGCGAGCGCCGCGGCGCCGAACCCGTTGTCAATGTTCACCACGCCGAGCCCCGAGGCGCACGAGCTCAGCATGCCGAGCAGCGCCGCGATGCCACCGAGACTCGCCCCGTATCCCACCGAGGTGGGCACCGCGACGACGGGGCAGGACACGAGCCCGGTCACGAGCGAGGGGAGCGCGCCCTCCATGCCGGCGACAGCCACGATGACGTTCGCTTCGCGAAGCAGCTCGGTGTGCGCGAGCAGCCGATGGACGCCTGCCACACCCACGTCGTAGACGCGCGAGACCCGGTTGCCCATCACCTCGGCGGAGATGGCGGCTTCTTCGGCCACCGGGTGGTCGGCGGTGCCTCCGGTGACGATCACGATGTGCCCCACTGCGGGCCGCTCCGCGCGCCGGTCCACCACGAGCAGGTGCGGCTCCTCGAAGTAGCGCGCGTCGGAGGCGACCTGCGCTACCGACTGGAAGTGCGCGGCGGTCGCCCTCGTGCCGAGAAAGACCTCGCCGTGATCGAGCATCTCGCGTGCGATCGAGCGCACCTGTGATGGCGTCTTGCCCTGGCAGAAGACCACCTCGGAAAACCCGCAACGCAGCGCACGGTGGTGGTCGACTTTCGCCTCGCCGAGGTCGGCGTAGGGCAACCGCGCAAGGGTCTCGAGCGCGTCAGCAGGGGTGGTGTCGCCCGCTGCCACTGAGTCGAGCAGCGCGCGCAGAGCGTCCGGATGCATCCGTCCTCCTCGCGGTGATAAGGCCGTTTGCAGGGCATGTCCCCCGTGAAGGTTATACACTGTTAGGACACCATTGCGGCGGGTTGGCGCCCGCACCATGAGGGGAGCACCTCGAACCGGTGGGTATTCGGGCACGTATAGCACGCATCGACCCGACGGTGAGGTGGATACTGCTCGCCCGCCTTGGCGGTGCCGTGATCCTTGCGGGGGTCCACGCGCTCTGGGCCGGTCCCATCCCCGAGTACGCTCCCTTTACCGCCTGGGGCCTTACGGTGTATCTGATCGCGACGGTGTTGCTCGTGCCTGCGGCGATGCGCCTCAAGGACCGCGGATCGGTGCCGTTCTGGACGGCCGTCACGGTGACCGACGGCATCGCGCTCGGCATCCTCACGGCCGGGCTCGGGGGTCTCGAGGACCCGTTCTTCGCGTGGTACGTGGGGAACGCCGCGGTCCTCGCCATGGTCATGCGACGCCGGCAGAGCTGGATGCTCACCGGGCTGCTCGTCATCTCCTACGCGGCGGGGCACCTTGTCGGTCACCCGGTCACCGAGCCGATGATCCACGTGTTCCTCCTCTTCAAGGTCGCGGCCCTGATGCTCGTGGGCGGGGCCGTGGGCATCACGATGGGTGCGCAGGAGGAGCGACGGGTGGCGCTCGAGTCGCACCAGGCCGAGACGATGGAGCTCTACGCCAAGCTCGAGCGCAGCGTGTCGGAACTGCGCGCGGTCACCGAGATCACCGAGATCATCCACTCCACACTCGACGTCGAGACCGTGGGTCCGGTGCTGCTCGAGATCCTCCACAAGGTGATCGACGTGCCCGCCTCGTGCATCTACGTCATCGACAAGACGAAGCATGAGACCATCTTCTCGGCGAGCAGGGGTGTGCCCAAGGAGAGCGTGCGCGGTCTGTCCGGGCTCGAGATCACGGGCGCGATCGCACCGTCGGCATCCGACAACGCGTTCGGCTGTATCGAACTCATCGACCACCCGGAGACCCTCGTGGTCTTCTGTGCCGACACTGGGGCCATCGACCGGCTGTCGCCCGACGACCGCATCGTGTTGCAGACGGTGGCCTCCGAGCTGGTGGTGGCCGTGGAGAACTCCCGCCTGTACAAACTCACCAAGCGGCTCGCCATCACCGATGAACTCACGGACCTCTCCAACTACCGCTACCTGCAGCAACGGCTCGACGAGGAAATCGGCCGTGCAGATCGCTACGACAAGCGCCTGTCGCTCCTCATGCTCGACATCGACGATTTCAAGCGCGTGAACGACAGCCACGGCCACCGTGTGGGTGACGGTGTGCTTGCCGAGGTCGGACACGTGCTCAAGACCACCGTGCGCGAGGTGGACGTGGTGGCTCGCTACGGCGGCGAGGAGTTCTCGGTGGTGCTGCCCGAGACCGACGCCTCGGGTGCGTTCATCGTCGCCGAGAAGATCAGGGAGGCGATCAGCCTCACGAGGTTCAAGGACGCCGACGGCGAACGCCGGATACATGTGACCGTGAGCATCGGCCTGGCGAGCTACCCCGTGCACGCGCACGACAAGGAGTCGCTACTGCGTGCCGCCGACGACGCGGTCTATCGCGCCAAGGAGACCGGGAAGAACCGGGTCCGCGCGCCGCGGCTGCGTCTCGGTCGCGTGCAGGCGGAGAGCACCGAGCAGGAGGTCGCCGAATGACGAACGTCGCGTTCCTGGGGCCAGCCGGAACCTTCAGCGAGGTAGCGGTGCTGTCGCTCGGCATGCCCGACGCCGAGCCTCTGCCCTGCACGAGCATCGCCGAGGTCTTCGAGGCCGTCGAGCGCGGCAAGGCCGACCTTGGCGTGGTACCCATCGAGAACTCCATCGAGGGCTCCGTGTCGGCCACGCTCGACGCGCTTGCCTTCGACACCTCGCTCGAGATCCAGCGCGAGCTCGTGCTCGACATCCGCTTCGCGCTCGTGGCCGCGCCGGGCACGCGCCTCGCAGACATCACCGAGGTGATCGCGCACCCGCAGGCGAGCGGTCAGTGCCGCCGCTGGCTCGAGCGGCACCTGCCGGGCCGCCCGATAACGGCGGCCAACTCCAACGCCGAGGCCGTGCAGACCGCAGTGGCAACCCCGGGTGCGGCGGGCATCGGTCCGGCCCTGGCGGCCGAGATCTACGGCGCCGACGTACTCGAGGACGGCGTGCAGGACTACGCGGGCAACCAGACGCGGTTCGTGCTCATCGGGCGCGGGATCCAGCCGCCGACCGGTCACGACAAGACGTCGCTTGCGCTGTTCATGAAGAAGGACAAGCCGGGCGCACTCCTGATGATCCTCTCCGAGTTCGCCTACGCCGACATCAACCTCACCAAGATCCAGAGCCGTCCCACCAAGCGCCAGCTCGGCGACTACATGTTCTTCGTCGACCTCGAGGGTCACGTGGAGGACCCGGCGGTGCGCCTCGCGCTCGACTGCCTCAGGCTCAAACTCCGCGAAGTGAAGGTCCTCGGCAGCTACCCCAACGCGCGGTAGGGCCGCATGCCGCGCTACACGGTCGACCTGCACAACCACACGCCACTCATTCCGAGTGACTACCGGGGCGACCCGGCCACCACACCCCGCCAGATCGTGGAGCGCGCCCTGGAGCTGGGCATCGACGTGTGGGGCATCGCCGACCACTTCAGCGTCGACTACGGCCCCAAGCTCATCGCAGCCGCCGAGGACATGGCGGCCGAGACCGGTCGGCGGCTCCTCGTGCTGCCGGGCGCCGAGCTCCGCGTGCGTCACGAGGGGGAGGAGACGCACCTGGTGTGCCTGTTCCCGCCCGAACGCGCCGACATCCGGTTCGAGGTCGTCCTCGGCGCGCTCGGACTCACCTCCCCGGCGGCGCCTCTTGAGGAGCTGCCCTTCTTCGCGGTGGACCGCGATCCGCTCGACGTTGCCCGCATCGTGGATGCAGTGGGTGGACTCTGCCACATCGGCCACGTGGACCGTACGTTCGGCGACTACTGCTTCATCGAATCGGACCTCGTGCATCACCTTGCCGAGTGCCCGCACGTCTCGGCGATAGAGCTCATCGATCACTCGTGCCGCGAGCGGTTCCGGGACGGGCTCGCCATCGCGCACATCTCGTCGTCGGACTCGCACTCGCTCGACGAGATGGGCCGGCGCACGGCCAGCCTGGAGATGCCCGAGCTGTCGTTCGAGGGCCTGAAGTCAGCGCTCCGCGCGGCGCGACGGGTCGCCTGACGCTGCGGCGGCGATCTCGCCGTCGCGTTCTAGCCGCGCACCTTCAGCGGCCGCAGGTCCTCGGGCTGTGGCATGCCCAGCGCGAGGTGTCCGGTGATCCGGTCTGCGAGGAACGCCGTACGGTCGGCCGCGTCGAGCGCGAGCGGAAGAACATCGATGCCGCGCAGCGTGCCGAGCGCGCCCGACGCGCACGCGGTCTCGCCGTAGGCGGTGACGCCGTCGGCGCCCGCCACACCACCCGCGATGAGCAAGGGCACCGCGCCGCCGCCGTGATAGAGCGGCCCCGCCGAGGGTGTCTGATGATCCGGGCAGACCGCCACCACGATCTCGCCGCGCAGGGCGAGCGGGACGAGCGGCGCGAGCGCACGGTCGATGCCCTCGATGACCTCCGCCTTGCGGGCCGGGTCCTTGCGATGACCGGCCATATCGGGGCGCTTGGTGTGCAGGTGCACGAAGTCGTAGCCCTCGGCGATGAGCGCGAGCGTCGTCTCCACCCGCACGGCCACGTCGGCTTCCGCATCGTGGGCGGTCCCCAGCTCGCGGTGGTCGAGACCGACGGCCGCGGCGAGCCCGGCGTAGAGCGCCCCTGCGCCGAGGGAGACGCCACGCAGTCCGAAGCGCTGCGAGAACGGCGTGACCCGCATGGCTGCGCCCGCCCACTTCACGAGCATGGCGTTCAGCGGACGCTCGGCGAGCGCCTCCCGCGAGCGGCGGATCCACGCGTTGAGCACGGCCGCAGTGCGCGCGGCGGCCTCGGCATCAGGAGCCTCCTCGAGCGGCAGTACCTCGAGGACGGCGGTGTCCGGGTGGAGCGGGTCGGCGTCGCTCACGTGATGTGAGAGCGGGCGATCGTCCGTGGCGGTGAGGAAGAGCAGGGCCTGCAGGGCACCCGTGTGGACGAAACGGCACTGCACGCTGTCAATCACTGCGTCGAGGTCCGCCTCCGCGAGATAGGGAGCCTCCCCGGTGCGCGGGTCGGGGCGCTCGTCGATCCACAGGATGCCGTCGCGCTCGCTCACACGTGCGAGGCTGGCGCGAAGCACCACCTCGCCCTCGGCAGGGGGCATGCCCTCGCCGAGGGCCTCGAGCAGCCCGCGGCCGGGGAAGTCGTGCTCCCCGTAGCCGAAGAGCGCGAAGTGCGCCTGGTGTGACGACGGCGCAAGGCCCGGACCGAGCGGGTAGAGCAGCCCGGAGCGTCCGAGGGTGGCGAGCGCGTCGAGGTTGGGGGTGTGGGCGGCCTCGATGGGGGTGCGGGCGTGCGCGGCGCCTGTGGGGTCGCCGGGCACCGGGCCCGCGAGCTCGGCGTGCGGCCGATCGCCGGCGCCATCGGGCACCACGAGGACGATCGGACACGTGCTCCGCTCGGCCATCCTCACGCCCCCTTCGCGCCCGTATCCGCCCTCGGCTAGAGTATGTCACAGCAGGCCGACGAGACGGGGTACGCATGGCGGCGCGTTCGGCGGATGAGCAACACGATCTCTCGCGCGAGCGCTTCGCCTCGCGCGCGCACGGCTACCGCGAGAGCGTGCTGCACGCGGGCGGCCCCGACCTCGACTGGCTCGTGGAGGCGCTGGCGGCCCGTCCCGGCGAGTCCGCGCTCGACGTTGCCACGGGCGGCGGGCACGTGGCGCTCGCACTCGCCCGCACCGGCGCGGACGTGACCGCGTGCGACCTCACGCCCGAGATGCTCGATGCTGCAGGAATGCTGCTCGCCGAACACGGCTGCGAGGCGCGGTTCGTGGTGGCCGAGGCGGCGGCGCTGCCGTTCGACGACGCCAGCTTCGACGTGGTCACCTGTCGCATCGCCGCGCACCACTTCCCGGATGCGGCGGCGTTCTTCGCCGAGGCCGCGCGCGTGCTCAGGCCCGGCGGCCGGTTCGGCTTCCAGGACCAGACACTGCCGCCGGAGCCCACCTCCGCGGTGCTCACCGACGCGTTCGAGCGCCTGCGCGACCCGAGCCACAACCAGGCGTACAACGCCGAGGGCTGGACGACGCTCATCGAGCGCGCGGGGCTCGTGGTAGGGCAAAGCGAGCTCGTGGACAAGCTCCACGACTTTGCCGAGTGGACGTCGCGGCAGGACTGCGACGAGGAGACCGTGGCCAGGCTCACGCAGCTGATGGCCGACGCACCGGAGGGCATGCGACGGTGGCTCGAGCCCGAGCACGACGGCGAGCGGCTTGTGGCGTTCCGGAACCGGCACCTGGTGGTGCTCGCACGTAAGCCTGGGTAGGCGCGCGGCCGCGTCCGCGTGACGCGGGTCCCGCTCGGGAACCATCACCCTAGCGGACGAAAGGGGCGCTCTCATGCAAGCGCGGGTTCTCACTATCGCTCTCGGCATCGTTCTGCTCGTGTCGGTCGGCTGTAGCGGTACCACCGGAGGTGGCGGACCGCAGACGCAGGAACCCGAAGACGTGATCCAGCTCGATGGCGTGGAGGTGCGCGAGTACGAGGGCGAACGGCTCGACTCGGTGACCGACTTCCGCGAGAACTCGATCGCCGGCGTGCAGCAGGTTGACGCGGACACGTACCGCCTCACCGTGGGCGGGCTGGTGGACACGCCCGCCGAGTACGCATACTCCGAGGTGGCGAGCGGCTTCCCCTCCTACGAGAAGGTCGTGCAGCTCGACTGCGTGGAGGGATGGAGCGCCAAGGTGCTGTGGCGCGGGGTACTCGTGCGCGACATCATCGACGCATCCGGTGTGGCCGAGCGCGCCAGGAGCGTGATCTTCACCGCCGCCGACGGCTACACCACGTCCTTCCCGGTGGAGTACTTCTACGATCGCGACATCCTGCTCGCGTACTCGATGAATGGCGTGACGCTCCCGGCCGAGCGCGGGTTTCCCTTCGCGGTCGTGGCCGAGGAGAAGTGGGGCTACAAGTGGTGCAAGTGGGTGACGGCGATCGATCTTTCCGAGGATCCCGACCCCGGCGGCTACTGGGAAGACCGCGGATACTCGAACAAGGGTGACCTCGGAGAGTCGTTCTTCGGGGACTGAGGACAGCGGGTGGCACAGCCGCGCGACGCCCGACGGTACAACGAAGGAGGAGGGGCGATGCTCAAGGAGTTCAAGGAGTTCGCGATCAAGGGCAACATGGTCGATCTGGCGATCGGTGTCATCATCGGCGGGGCGTTCGGCGGAGTGGTGACCTCGCTCGTCAACGACGTGATCATGCCGCCCATCGGCGCGCTGCTCGGCGGGGCCGACTTCGCCAACCTGTTCTGGGTGGTCAAGGAGGGCACGACCGCGGGGCCGTACGCGTCGGTGGTCGCCGCTGCCGAGGCCGGTGCCGCCACGCTCAACTACGGCATGTTCATCAACACGATCATCAACTTCCTGATCGTGGCGCTCGCGGTCTTCTTCGTGGTGAAGGCCATCAACAAGATGCGCAAGGCCGAGGTCGAGGCCGAGCCCACCACCAAGGCATGCCCGTTCTGCAAGTCGGACATCCCGCTCGAGGCCACGCGCTGCCCGGCCTGCACGAGTGAGATCGCGGCGTAGCGTACGCACACCGGCTGCGCGACCGCGGCACAGCGTGACAGAAGGCCCGCGCCGGTCGGCTCGGGCCTGCGCGCGTCTACCGCACGAGGATCGCGCGCGCTCCGAGGCCGGCGCGCTGCGCGAGGTCGTAGAGGCGTGCATCGGCAGTGGCGAGTTCGCAGTCGGCCTCGATCGCGGCGGCGAGATAGTAGCAGTCGTAGATGGGGTGGTCGTACTCAAGCGAGAGGGCGAGGGCGGCCGGCGTGAGGGTGCGCAGGCCGATCAGCCGTATGGGTGCGGCCATCAGATCGCCGAGGGGCGCGGAGACGTTCCCAGCATCCATGAACCCGCGATGCACGCGCTTCCAGATTGCGTTCGCGCACTCGGCGATGATGATCTGCGGCGCGCGAAGTGTGGTGGCGGTAGCGAGCAGCCCGACGGCGTCCTCGGAGCCGGACTCCGCGAGGATCGTCTTGATGACAACGGACGCGTCGGCCACCAGCCCGCTCATCGACCGTCGCGGTCCTCGCGGATGAGTTCCGTGCTGTCGATCATGGGGCCCCACGCCTTCGAGGCCTCTCGCGTGCGAGCCGTACGCTCCAGCCACTCGGCCATCGTGAGCTGCGTGCCCGCCTCGAGGACGGAGAGCGCCTCCTTCTGGACCGAGCGACCGTTGCGCTCGGCCTGTGCCTTGAGGCGCTGCATCAGTGCGTCAGGGACGTTGCGCACCAGGAGGTCGGCCATTGCTCCACTACTCCTCGTTCGAGTGAGTGATTGCATAATGATAGCACCTCCGAGGTGGGATGGCTGGCGTACTGCTCAAGCAGCATCGTGGCGCATAGGTCGTAACGGGATGTGAGCGCGGTGTGGCCTGCGTCCGGTATCGGATTTGCCGTGCGGGGTAACTCGCCCGGGCGTCAGCCCTCGAGCACGCCCCGCACCACGGCGTTGAAGTCGGTGGCCGGCGCGCCCTCGCGCTCGGCACGCCAGGCATCGAGAACTGCGCGACCCACAGGCTCGTAGAACTCGGCGATGTAGCGCGCGTAGCCTCGCTCGTCGTAGCGTACCGTGCCGTCGAAGCACACGTAGTTGCCCGACAGCTGGCAGCCAAGGTGGCCGATACGCTCGTCCCAGTCGTCACCGGCAAGGGTGGCGATGCCCTCGCCGCCGAGAGCGCGGACCGGCTGCAGCAGCTCGACGCCCGCCGAGCCGAGCACGCGGATCGCGGCGTCGATGCTCTCGGGAGTCTGCGAGAGCTTCACCCGGCCGTCATGCGTGTCGCGTTCTCCAGCGATGATCGGTGCGTTGTGGTGCGACCACGCGAGCGGCACGCGCAGCAGGTGCAGGTAGAGGTGGCAGGCCAGACACGGCGAGTACACGCCGAAGCGACGCTGGATCTCGGCGGCAGGCCTCGCGTTCATCGCCGACCAGAGCGCGGGGTCGGAGAGCGCCACCGGCTCGTGCACTCGGGCGACCCCCGCGAGGAGCTGCTCGAGTGCAGCCACCGCTCGCTTCGGCGCCTCGCGGTCGCCGGTCTCGGTGCCGGTGAAGGCGATCGTGGGGAGCAGCTCCCGGAAGCCGCGCTCGCGAACGGCGGCAACCGCAGCCGCGACGCTGTCGCGTCCGGCGATCTCCACGATGGCGAGTCCGCGTGTACGGTCCATACCGGGAATGTACCCGAGGGCGCATGCGCTCCGCAGACCCAGTCGCCTCGAGCTCGCGCGCGATGCCGACGGGGCGACCGCCGTGACGCACCAGCGATTGCCCCGCGGTCGCGTGCCTAGTTCGCCTTCACCAACGTCCCCTACTGCCGCGTGCCCTCGAGGTTCCAGGTGGCCGTGTAGAGATGCCCGCCGTCCGTGTCGATCGAGCCGATCATGGTGCCGGCGAACGAATCGAGGTCGGTAATCGTTGGCTTGGCGTGCACCTCGATCGTGCTCGTGACGGTGTAGCCGTCCTCATCGGTGTAGGTTGAGGAAGCCTCGTACGCCCAGCCGCTGTCGGCCTCGGGTGTGAGCGTGCCGATGTACTCGTGTTTATCGGTGTTGAGGACCATCGTGTCGCCAGTGACGACGCACTCCCACTGTGCCCCGGGCTGATCGGCAGCCGTGGTCATCATCGCGTTGTCGATCTCGGTGAGTTCGGTGGTGACGCTCCAGGCGCCCGTGAGGTACGAGAAGTCGGGGGCTTCCGCGGTGGCGTCGTTGTCGGTTGCCTCCGACTCGCCAGCCTCCTCGGCCGGCGACTCCGGAAGCGTGGACTCAGGCTCCGCCGAGCAGCCGAGACTGCCGAATGCGAGGGCGAGCGCGAGCAGGACGATGAGGGCTGTGGTGCGATTCAGCATGAGGAACACCTCCTAGGGAGGTATGTACCCGAGGGGCAGTTGCTAAGCGACCAGCGACGTTTCCCAGTGCTTGCGGAGCGCCTCGATGCTGGGTCTAGCCACTTCATCTCGCGGAACCCACAAGGGCTGGCCCTCGTACTGTTCGTACATCGTGGAGGTGAGGTCGTCCGATAGTCTCAGCCGCATAGCCTCCGTATCAACGGCGATCATGCCGAGATCAAAGAGGTCGTGTATGTCAGCTCGGAGCAGTAGCCCGTTGGCCGGATGGTTCGTTTGGGGGCCCCTGTACGGGAGAATGTGCGCTGCTTCGAGTGCAGGTGCAGCATCGTACTGTGTTATCGCGCATCGTCCCTGGTAGGCGAGCAGCAGTGCGCGACGGAAGCGCGGAGCACCCTGCCTGCGATGAACTGAGGCAATTACCTTTAGCCGACCATCCTGGACAGCGTTCGGATCAAAATCGTGGAACGGGAACTCGACCAGACTGACCGACAGCGCGGTGCGAGGTTCCGCGAGGTTGGCGGGCTGTTCAGATGTGAGGGCGACTGGCCCCACTAGTTCGAAGAAGCCCTGGGAGTATCCTTCAACCATTGCCAGACCCAGGACCTGGTAGGCACGGCCATCAACCGCCGGGATGATTACCCCGACCGGTACGTGATCCCGCATGCATTCAAAGAGGGCAGCGTTCGCGAAGATTCCCTGCGGGTTGCTGAGGTCCTCAGCTGACTTGCCCTGCTGGTGGTAGAAGTACTTCCAGGAGTGATCCTCGAAGACGATAGGATCCTGATCGTCGTACACGCCCTTGTGCGTTTGCACCACACTGACCGCGTACGGGATGCCCGCCGGCTTCCAGATTCCCTTCTGAAGTGAGGAGACTTTGATGGCTAGACCGACGTCGAAGGGTCTGTGAGAAAACTCCTGGCCCGCGTGCTCCTCAAACCATCTGAGTGCTTGAAGGTGCCTCGCTTCGAGTTGGTATGTCGCCCCCATTGGCGCATCTCCCTAGCACAGGATAGAACAACGCGAACAGGAACGGTGTGTGCATGCGTACGGTTACTGCAGCAGTCGTCATCGAGGGCGAGCGGCTGCTGGTGACTCGTCGACCTCCCGGCGACAAACTGGAGGGGCTCTGGGAACTGCCCGGCGGCAAGGTTGAGCCTGGCGAGAGTCCCGAGCAGTGTCTTCGTCGGGAGCTCGAGGAGGAACTCGATATGCAGTCGGAGATCGGGGAGCTGCTGGCGACCACCATCTACCACTACGCACATGGATCGTTTGAGCTGTTGGCTTTTCGGACTCGGCGCATGTCGCCCTATCGCCTGAGAGCCCACGACCGTGCCGCGTGGATTCTCCCCTCGGAGCTTGATGCCCACCCACTCGCGCCCGCAGATATCGCGCTTGTTGGGTGGCTCCAATCTGAGGGTGTCTGGGGCTAGAGAGCCCACAGCCGCGATTCACCGAGTTGCATAGGAGCACGCCGCCGGGCGGTGTCGATTCGCGGCTCGCGGGTTAGACGCTCACCCCACCGCCAAATCCACCGCGCACGCGCCGCCATTCCGAGGCATACTCGGATGAAAGGGCAAATTTGGGAGGTGCGTACCATGGATGGAGACGCGATTCTCGCGATCCTCGAAGCACATGGTCCGGCGCAGACGTCGGAACTGGTAGAACTGCTGGCGGCCGAAGGTGTGGAGGAAACGACCACTGCCGTGAGCGCTGCGCTTCGCAAGCTGGAGTCGGCTGGCACGGTGGCGCACACGCCGCGCGAGAACTGGCGGCTCACCGGGACGCGCGCCCGCGCCGCTTCGGAGGCTCGGCGTGCCGCGCGGCAGCCGAAGTCGTCGGGCGTACGCACCCGGGCGCTGATCTACTGCCCGGAGATCATCCGCGACGCGCCGCGCCTGACGCGCAACACCGTTCTCCACTACGTCTCGTACGAGCACGGCGGCTTCCGTCTGCGCGACTACGTCGACGGTCACCGCATCGAGGTGAAAGAGGTGGCCGGGATCGACAAGACGGTCTTCCTCGAGGCCGCCTACGCGTGGACGCAGTTCGAGTTCGATGCCGACGATGCGGCCACGCCGCTCACCGACAACGACTGGTGGGAGAAGCGGCTTGCGGCTGTGAACAAGGCCAACGCGAAGCTGCTCGCCGAAGGTGAGGCCGCAACCCGCAAGGCGAAGGGCTAAGGCTGCGCACGCACAGACAACTCGGTAGTCTACTCTGAAGTCATTGCACTTCCGAGGCTTCCGAGTAGGTTCCTGAGCACCAGTGCCGGAGCTCGTCCGCGCCGAGTACGACCTGGGTCACATCTGGATCGGATGACCGAGCTACGCTGCCCCCATCTGGTACATCCTACGTGGAGGGGGCTATACTTTGGCTATCCAGAGGATGGGAGCCAACGTGCTAACTAGGGTGCAGCGGTGGGGGAACAGTCAGGGCCTCCGCTTGAGCAAAGAAGTGCTCGCCGATGCCGGCATCGAGGTCGGCGACGCGGTGGACGTCACGGTACGCAACGGCGAGGTTGTGATCGTTCCCGCGCGGCGCGTGCGTGGACGGTTCGATCTCGGCCAGCTGGTGAGTGAGATACCTGCCGACTACGAGCCACGCGAGGTTGACTGGGGTCCTCCTGCAGGCCGGGAGGTCTGGTAGGTGGCCCGCCGGTATACCCCCTGCAAGGGGGACTTCATCGCACTCTCGTTCGACCCGCAGACCGGGCACGAGCAGCAGGGGCGTCGGCCGGCGCTCGTCGTGAGCAACGACCTCTTCAACGAACGCACGGGGCTGTGCGTCGTCTGTCCTGTCACGCGTACGGACCATGGGTACCCGTTCCACGTGCGGATTCCTGACGGGGAGCCGGTGGAGGGGTACGTGATGGTGGAGCAGGTGAAGTCCATGGACTTCCGCGCGCGGGGGGCGAAGCGCATCGGCGTAGCGCCCCGGTCCGTGCTCGACGAGGCGCTCGCTCTGATTGACGCCTGTTTGTACTGAACAAGATTGGGCGGGCGTTTGGAGCCTGTTAAGCCGTGCCCGCTAGAGTCGGGCGCGGAGGGATGCCAATGGGTTATACTTTGGGTATGAAGACCGCCATCTCGATACCCGACGACGTGTTCGCGGCAGCCGACGAGCTCGCGCGAGAACTCGGACAGTCCAGGAGCCATCTCTACGCCCAGGCCGTGCGCGAGTACCTCGCGCGACACTCATCGGACAGCGTCACGGAGGCGCTCGACGCGGTGTGGGCCGATGTGCAGGACGAGGACCGCTCGTTTACTGCCGAGGCGGGGCGGCGCGTACTCGAGCGGGCCGAGTGGTGATCGTGCAGGGCGAGGTCTGGTGGGCCGACCTCGGGGAGCCTGTGGGATCGGCACCGGGTTTCCGTCGGCCGGTGGTGATCGTGCAGAGCGACTCGTTCAATCGCAGTCGGATCGCCACGGTCGTCTGCGTGCCGCTCACCCGGAACCTCCGTTGGCAAGACGCTCCGGGCAACGTACTGCTCGACGCGTCGGCTACCGGGCTGCAGGATGAGTCGGTCGCAAACGTCTCACAGGTGGTCACGCTCGACAAGTCGCAACTCACCGAGCGCGCCGGAATCCTCCCCGGCCACAAGCTCGACCTCGTGCTCAACGGGATCGATATCGTCCTCGGCCGGTAGGTCGCATCGCGCGCGCGGCGGGTACGTTCTGTAACGGAGGCTGCACACATGGCGCTTCGGCTGAGAACGACTATGAACCACCCGTGGCGCATCACGCGCGGCGAGGCCGACGCGGTCCAGCACCGGCTTGCGGAGGCTGTTGAGCTGCGCTCACTCCTCGCCGAGGGCCCGGACGCGCCGCAGATCGCCGCCGGCGTGGACGTTGCCTACACCAAAGATGGGCTCCATGCGTGGGCCACCGCCGTGGTGATGGACCGCTCCTTCCGCGTGCTTGCCACGAGCGTCGTCGACGGCGAGCCGGACAGCCCGTACCAGCGTGGCTACCTGGCCTTTCGCGAGGGGAGGCTCACCATCGAGGCGCTGCTCGCACTGGAGATCGCGCCCGATCTCGTCTTCTGCGACGGGCACGGTATCGTTCACGAGCGTGGCCTCGGCCTAGCCTCGCACGTGGGCATGCTCCTCGGCGTGCCCACGATCGGCGTGCCCAAGACGCCGTTTCACGCCATCGACCACATGCCCGGCCCGCACCGCGGCGACTTCTACGTGCTCACCAAGGAGTGGGGTGCCGAGGGCGCGTCGGTGCGCCTGAAGTCCGGCTCCAAACCGGCGTATGTGTCGCCAGGCCATCTCGTGGACCTGCCGAGTGCGCTCGCCCTCGCGCTGGCGTGGTCGAGTGGCCGGCACCGCGTGCCGGACCCGCTCTCGGCGGCGCACACGCTGTCGGTAAGAACCCGTGGTGCGGCAGGGTAGGCGGGCAGGGTTCCTCTCACATCGGGTTGGACTTCGGCTAAGCCGCGTGCGCTACCGTGCGCGTGACGCCTCTGGAAGGTGCACGCGTGTCACCCGTACTCAGTCCACTTCCCGACAACGATGAGCAGCTGTTCGGCGACATCGCCTCGATGATAGAGAGCGCCCGGAGGCGCGCTGCAGCCGCGGTCAACAGCGAACTCGTGATGCTCTACTGGGGCGTCGGCAAGCGTATCCGCGAGGACGTGCTCGGCGGTGAGCGGGCCGAATACGGGCAGGCGGTGGTGAGACGGCTTGCCGAGCGGCTCACCGCTCAGTATGGGCGCGGGTACACGTACACGAACCTCACTCGCATGGTGAAGTTCGCAGGCTGCTGTGACGAGAGGCCGATTGTTGCGCCACTGGCGCAACAATTGTCATGGAGCGCCATCTGCATCGCACTCACCCTGACTGACCAGGGTGAACGTGACTTCTACCTTACTCTCGCAGCCCGCGAACGATGGTCTAAGCGTGCCCTTCGCGCCAAGATCGACGGCAAGCTCTACGAGCGTACTATCGAGGCTCGCGGAGGTGTGGAGGGACTCGAGGACGAGCTCGCCGCTCTGCGAGACACCGGTGCGGCACCCGGACTCGTCTTCCGCGAGCCCTACGTGCTCGACTTCCTCGGCCTCCCGCCGTCCCATTCGGAGGCGGACTGCGGATTCCGCTCACCTTGGACACCGATTCCGGTGAAGGCGATCACTTCCGGAGCGAAGCGACGCATGTCTAGGTCAGCAGTACCAGAGTGATCGGCTTCAGGTCAATTTCTTCGTGCGTTTCGGGGCCTGTTTGCGCATGGAGTCTCCTTTCAGCTCGATCCTGACTGAGCGGTGCACGAGGCGGTCGAGCAGCGCGTCGGCTACGCTCGGGTCGGCGATCAGGTGGTGCCACTCCGAAACCGGCAACTGGCTCGTGACGATCGTTGAGCGCAACCCGGCGCGATCGTCGACGACGTCCATGATGTCGTTTGCGGCCTGAGCATCGAGGGCGGCAAGTCCCCAGTCGTCGAGTATCAGCACATCGACTCGTGCGATGGCGGCGATCGTCTTGAGGTAGGTGCCGTCTGCACGGGCCAGCGCGAGTTCGAAGACAAGGCGCGGCACGCGGCGATATGAGGCGGTGTGACCGCGCCTGCATGCCCGGTCGGCCAGCGCGCAGGCCAGGTAGGTCTTGCCAAGCCCCGTCGGGCCGGTGACGATCACGTTGCCCGCACCGGTCACGAAGCCGAGCCCGGCCAGATCGAGCATCACCTCGCGGTCGAGTCCGCGGGCGGCGCGAAAGTCGATGTCTTCCACGCTCGCGGGCATCTTGAGGTTCGCGTTCTTCAGGCGCCTGGCGAGCCGGGACTCCTCGCGCGCAGTCCACTGGGTGTCGACGATCAGACCGAACCTTTCGGCAAAGCTCAAGGTCGCCTCCCCCGTGCGTGACAACTCGGTGGTGAACGCCTGTGCCATGACGCCGAGCTTGAGATCGTAGAGCTTGTCGATGGTCGAATCGGTGTTCATGTCTTTCTCCACTTCTTCTCTATTAGCTGTAGTAGGCCGCACCACGCACGTTGTCGTGCATGGGCGCGGGCGAAGGGGTGTCTTGGGATGCCGGGACGGAGTCGAGCTTCTTGTCCAGGATCGATTTGACCGATTTGTAGGAGCGGGCGCCGCATGAGAGCGCTCGCACACACGCCGCTTCGAGACGGTCTGCACCGTATGTCTTTGAGAGCCGCAAGATCCCCAGGCAGGAACGGAAGCCCAGCTCCGGGTGAGAACGCGATGACATGATCGATGCTACGAGTGCTTCGGTGGCGGGACCGGTCTGCCTGGCCCACGATTCGATACGCTCGGGCGTCCAGGAAGCCACCTCGCGGTGCGAGGAGGGCATGTGAGCCGGATCCGTGGTCGCACGACCGCGCACGTGGCTGCGCGCATGGCTCGCTACGCGGTGCCCGTCGAAGAAGACCTCCACCACCGAATCGGTGAACACGAGATCCACCCGCTCGCGTACGAGGTGGTGTGGCACCGAGTAGAGGTGGCCGGCAAGCTCGACGTGGTAGTCGATGTGCACGGCAGCGCTCTTGCGGGTGCGATGCACGTAGGGCTCGACGGGCAGCGGTATGAGCGCGGGTGAGTCGAGTTCGGCAAACACGCTCCTGCGAGAGCCCGACATCTTCTTGAACGGACGCTCGTTGATAGCGGCCACGCGCGTCTCGATCGCCTCGTTGAGTTCGGCGAGCGAGAAGAAGACGCGGTTTCGCAAGGGTGCGAGGATGTGGCGATAGGCATGGAGCACGCCGGCTTCGACCTTGGCCTTGTCGCGTGGCTTTCTTACCCTGGCGGGGATGATGGCCGTACCGTAGTGGGCGGCTAAGTCCGCATAGCCGGCCGCGATCTCGGGCTCGTAGCGGTGTGACCTGTTCACACCGGTCTTCAAGTTGTCCGGCACGAGGATCTCGGGCACACCGCCCAGGAACTGGAATGCGCGACAGTGGGCTGACAGGAACGCGTCGGTGTCTTGCGAGAGCGTGGCCTCGGCATACGTGTAGCTGCTGGCCCCCAAGACGGCGACGAAGAGGTATGCGGGCCGGACCTCCCCGGTATCGGGATCGATGATGGGCACGGTGTCGCCGGCCCAGTCCACGAACAGACGCTCGCCTGCCTTGTGTTCCTGGCGCATGACCGGGTCGAGCTTGGCCGCCCAGGCGCGGTAGCGCTCGCAATACCAGCTGTACTGGAACCCGTCCGGATGATCTTGCTTGTACTCGCTCCAGAGGAGCTGCAGCGTCACGTGTTTTCGGCCGAGCTCTTTGCGGACGTGTTCCCAGTCCGGCTCGCGCTCGTCGGTGGCCACCTCGCCTTTCGGTCGATAGAGTGATCGCTCCAGAGTCGAGTCCGACATCGTCTCGGGCACCGGCCACGGTATCCCGCTTCCGCGGAAACGCGTGACGGTGTCTGAGACCGTGGAGCACGACACGCCGACGGCGCGCCCGACCTGTCGGTTGGACAGATGCGCCTCGAGTTTCAGGCGCAGGATCTCTTTGGTTCTTCGCATCGGCAGTCTCCCGTAGGGCACATCGACCTCCTCGTATCAGATGACGAGGTCGAGTGTGACGGTCATGCCATGCGTCGCGAAAAGCGCCGAGTCCGATTCCGCTCAGGGGGCCAAGAGTGATCGGCTTGCCAGCGGAACGGGTGATCGGCTTGCTCCGGAATCAGTGATCGGCTTGGAGCGGAATGGGTGATCGGCTTGGAGCGGAATACGCAGCGGACCTCGAGCGAGCGATCCTCGATGACATGTGGCACTTCTTAGTCGAGCTCGGCGGTGGCTTCGCGTTCGTGGCGCGGCAGAAGCGCATCACGGTGGACGGTGACGACTACTACCTCGACCTGCTCTTCTACCACCTCGGTCTCCGCGGCTTCGTTGCCGTGGAGCTGAAGACCCGGAGACTGCAGCCGCGGGACTACGGGCAGATGCTCCTCTACCTGCGGTGGCTGGATGCGCACGAGCGGCATCCAGCAGACGAGGCGCCGGTGGGGCTGATTCTCTGCGCGGACAAAGGCCCGCAGCAGACCGCCCTCCTCGGGCTCGATGACGGCGAGGTGCGTGCCGCCCGCTACATCACCCAACCGCTTCGAGAGCAGCTGCGACAGAGGTTGCAGTCGGCGGCTGCGATGCTCGGAGAGGAGGCGGGTGGCTAGCATTCAACGCCCGTGACGCGCGACAATACATATGACCGGGCTGCAGAGGCCAGCACCAGGGGAACGGGGGAGCGGATGAGCACCTCCGAGGGTGTCCGAATCGTCGAGGTCGACGCCGCGGCGCGCGACGAGTTCCTTGCGTACGCCCGCGAGCACGGGCCAGCGCACGATGACTCGTACCTCGCGCCCGAGGACGTGGCCACGTTCGATCCTGCGACAGAGCCTTCGGCGCTGGCTCTCGACGGCAGCGACACCGTCGTGGGCGCGGCATCGGTGATGCTCGCAGGCTACGAGACCGAGGGCAGGGGCCGCTTCCGCATCCTCCACGCCGCCGACGAAGCCACCTACGGGCCGCTGCTGGACCACATTCGGGGGCGACTTCCCGCGAGCATCTCCAGGGTCGGCCTGTTCCTGCCCGCCCACGCGGGGCCGGTGGAAGATGCGCTTGTGGCGGCGGGGTTCGCCGAGACTCGGCGTGCGTACCTGCTGGAGCACCGGGGCCTCCAGGCTGTTCCGGAGATCGCTCCGCCTTCGGGCACGGTCTTCGTACGCGCCACGCCCTCGGTCGCCGAGGACGTCGTGCACGTCATCAATCGCGTCTTCCACGCTGAGCCGGGGCACTACGACATGACGGTAGGGCGCGCTGCCGAGATCCTCGGTCGCGAACGCGTGATCGGAGAGGGCACTATCCTGGCTCTGCGGGGCGGGGTACCAGCCGGGCTGGCCATCACCGTGGCCGATGCAGAGGACCCGTTTGAGGCGGAGATCGAGACCCTCGGGGTGCTTCCGGCACATCAGGGGGTCGGGCTGGGCAGGGCGTTGCTCCACGCCGCGCTCCGGGCCGCCTCGGCGCATGGCAAGCTGTCCGTTGCTCTGTCGGTGGCGGCGACCAATGAGCGAGCACTGGCGCTCTATCTCGATACGGGTTTCCATGTGGACGACGTGCGCGTGTGCTGGGAGGCTCACGTATCGGGTTCAGGCGCGGACGGCGCGGACGTGAACGAGAGAGCCCTCGCGTGAGCCAGACCGCGGAGCCAGACGCTTCCGAAGGCTAGCGGAGGCCCCCGCCGAGGAGCGCTATCACCTCGGTGATCGCCTGTTCACGCTCGGGACCTGTCAGTTCGTCCAGCCGCTTGAGTGCGATCACGACCTCGCGGTATGCATCCTTCTTGGCGCGCGCGGCGAAGCGGCCGGGCTCTGGCGGCACGAAGATGGCGAGGTCGTCCGAGAGCTTGAACCGGGCGGCGGTTGCCCGGGCGCGCTCGAGGTCCTTGCCCTCGGGCGGACGCCATGGCTTGAGGGTGTGCATCACCAGCGCGAGGGCCGCAAGGCCAGCTACGCCGTCCTGCCCTTGCAGGCCGAGCAGCCCGGAGGCCAGGGCCATGTTGATACGGGGGTCGCGAGTCATGTGCAGATTGTACCGCCCGGTCGGCACCCGTATGCTGGGACCGGGAGGTGGGCTCGTGGACGAAGTGGGAAAGCGGCACGCCGAGGGCACGATCGAGTGGGAGTACCGTGTCCCACTGCTCACCAGTCGCTTCATGCTCTGGGACTTCGCGCGTGTCATCCTCCTGTCGGTAGCCATCATGTACGCCCTCGTGGCGGTGACGGGCTGGTTCGTGGATGGCGAGTTCGTGATCCTGCCACCTGTCGTCTTGGCAGTGACCGCCAGCGTGATGACGGCCCTGTTCGTGATCGCATCCCTGCTGCTCGGCAACCGCTTCGCGATGACCTTCTCGGTCGGCCCCGACGGCGTGTCGTACGAGTCAGGAGCACGCGAGCGTCGCATCAACCGTGTGGTGGCGGTGCTCGGCGTACTCGGCGGGAGCGCCACCACGGCCGGCGCAGGGCTGCTCGCCACGGCACAAGAAGCGGGCGGGTGGGCGTGGGCCGAGTTATACGAGGCGCGGTACTTCCCGGGTCCGCGGGTCATCTCCCTGCGCAACTCATGGCGCACGGTGATCCGCCTGCACTGCACGCCTGAGAACTACGAGGCGGTGCGCGCGGCGGTGGAGGAAGGAACCGCCCGGACGGCCGGGGAGCGCGCCTCGGTTGCGGCATCCGCTTCGCCGCCGCCGAAGCGTCCGTCGTGGTCGGTGGCGGCAGGCGTGGCCGCGCCGGTCGTGGCGGGTGTGCTCGCCACCGCCTGGCCGTGGCTCGCGTACGAGGACGGCATGCGGTGGCTCGTGGTGCCTGTCGTGCTGCTCGTCGCCGCGGGCGTGCTTCAGATCGAGTTCGGGCGTCTCGCGGCGCTGCTCTCTCTCGGCCCGCTCGCCTACGTGCTCTTCCTCACCGCACGGGAGATGTTCAGCTCTTCGGCAGGCTTCTCGCCGGGTGAGGTCTTCTACGGTTGGGAGCTCGACACGGGCCTACTCGTCGTGACGCTGCTTGGCGAGGTAGCCCTCGTGGCTCTTGCGGCGTGGCGCCTCCTCCGTCGCGAGCCTGCCGAGGCTTAGATGCTCGAGTCGATCCAGGTAACGTCGATGCCGAGCGACAGGGCGATGTCGCGCAGTCTACTGTCGGCGGTGACGAGTGCCGCATCCTCGGCAACCGCGAGCGCGAGGTACAGGCAGTCGTACACCGGGTGGCTGTGGGTAAGCGCGATCCGGAGGGCGGGATCCAGGTAGTCGCCTGTTGCTCGCGTCGTGAAGTCAAGCTTCGTGAATAGGCTGTGGGCCAGGAGGGCACTCTCGCTATCGGTCTGTCCCCGCACGCACCGCTTCCACAGCACGTTGGCGATTTCGATCGCGGTCCAATCAGCGCGGCAGTGGTTCGCGTCCGTCGCGAAGATCGCTCGCGCATGCGGGGCGCCGGGTTCGGATGCTACCAGCTTCACAGCGGCGCTCGCATCCCAGACCAGCACTCTCATCGGGAGTCCCGGAACTCTCGGATGATAGGGGTCGAGTCATCCGAGAAATGTGGCAGCCGCTCCTGCAGTTCCTCGATCAACGCGAGCGATTCGGCTTTGCTGAGCCGCACCGACTGCCTCAGCGTATGGTGGATCTCGGCCTGGAGCGAGCGGCCCTCACGCTCCGCGCGGGCGCGGAGCTGCTCAAGCACGTACGGGTCGATGTTGCGGATGAGGAAGTCGGTCATGGGGGTCCGCCTTCTGCGCGCGTGCGGTATCGTAATGATACTACCCATGAATGCTCCTTCCGCCATGCCTGTGCCCCGCGCTCAGAGCGCGTCCGCCGCGCCCACGTGTCCACCTGCTCGCTCGGCTATACTCGCAGGCAGCGCGAAACCGCATCTGAACCGGATCCAAACGGAGGCCCTTATGCTCGACGCCCGCTACCTGCGCGAGAACCTCGACGCGGTCCGCACGGCTCTCGGCTGTCGGGGCGCGGGCTGGGACTTCGAGCGTTTCGTGGCGCTCGACGAGCAGCGTCGTGCGCTCATCCAGGAGGTCGAGGGGCGTCAGGCGCTTCGCAACGAGGCGTCGCGGCGCATCGGCGAGATGATGAAGGCCGGCCAGCGCGAGGCCGCCGAGGCGATCAAGGCCGAGGTGCGCGGCATCAACGACGAGATCGAGTCCCTGGACACCCGGCTAGCAGGCATCGATGCCGACGTGCGCTCGATGCTGCTGACCATCCCCAACATCCCCGACGCGAGCGTACCGGTCGGCGAAGACGAGAGCGGCAACGTGGAGGTGCGCCGCTGGGGCACGCCGCCGACGTTCGACTTCGAGCCCAAGGCGCACTGGGACCTCGGCCCCGAACTCGGCATCATCGACTTCGAGCGAGGTGTGAAGCTCGCCAAGAGCCGCTTCATCGTGCTGGGCCGCGACGGCGCGCGCCTCAACCGCGCGCTCATCAACTTCATGCTCGACACACACGGGGAGCGTGGGTACGCGGAGTGGTCGGTCCCTGCGATGGCCAATGCCGACACGCTCCTCGGCACGGGGCAGCTGCCGAAGTTCGAGGAAGACCTGTTCCGCACCGGTGAGGGGCTGTACCTCATCCCCACCGCCGAAGTCCAGCTCACCAACCTGCATCGCGACGAGGTGCTGGAGGCCGACACGCTGCCACGTCACTACTGCGCGTACACGCCGTGCTTCCGCGAGGAGGCAGGTGCGGCGGGCCGGGATACCCGCGGCATGATCCGGGTGCACCAGTTCGACAAGGTGGAGCTGGTGAAGCTGGCCACGCCGGAGAGATCCTTCGAGGCGCTTGAGGGCATGGTAACCGACGCCGAGTTCATCCTGCAGCAGCTCGGCCTGGCGCACCGCACGATCGTGCTCTGCACCGGCGACATGGGTTTCTCGGCGGCGAAGACGTACGACATCGAGGTGTGGCTGCCCAGCTACGCCGGCTACAAGGAGATCTCGAGCTGCAGCAACTGCACCGACTTCCAGGCGCGGCGCGCAAGCATCAAGTACCGGTCACCCGGCGAGTTCAAGGGTTCGCGACTCGTCCACACCCTGAACGGCAGCGGGCTCGCGGTGGGACGGACGCTAGTGGCAGTGCTGGAGAACTACCAGCGTGCAGACGGTAGTGTCGTGGTGCCCGAGGTGCTGCGACCGTACATGGGCGGCCAGGAGGTCATCGAGCCGGTTGGCTGACGTCACTCGGGTGAGGGCGCGCACGAAAGGGCGGGGACTCGAGTCCCCGCCCTTCGCTCGTCTGTGTGACGGCTACTCTTCCGTACCCTCCGCATCCTTCCGGCGGCGGAACCTCAGCGCTGCGCCCGATGCGGCGGCAAGCGCCGCAGCTCCGAGCAGTCCGACGCTCTCAGCGCCGGTGTAGGGGAGGAACTCCTCGGCGTCATCATCGGGGGTGAAGGGGAGGAACGGATCCTCGGGGTCTTCGGGATCTTCCGGATCGACAGGGTCCTCGGGGTCTTCGGGGTCTTCAGGATCCACAGGGTCTTCAGGGTCCACAGGGTCTTCAGGATCGACAGGGTCCTCGGGGTCTACCGGGTCTTCAGGGTCCACAGGGTCTTCAGGATCGACAGGGTCCTCGGGGTCGGGCACATCGCTCCACGCGACGTGGCTCAGAACGAGGTTGTTGTACCCCTCGCTCTCCACAACCGCCGTTGCGCTGGTGAGAATGTCGTGCGTCGGCGTTCCGACGTAGAAGTGCTGGGTAGAGCCGTTACCAACGACTCGACCGGTGACCGTTCTCGAAAGTCCGGATTCGAACGTGACCGTGAGCGTGGCCGGGACAGTCTCCGCATCGAGTCCGTTGAGAATGAAGTGCCATACGACAGGGTCACTCAGTCCGCCGTTGTCGGATTCCTTCTGGAACGTCAGGCTGCTGGCTCCCACATGGGCCGAGTGTAGCGATACGGACGTGGAAGCGAACGCAGGGGCCGCGTACGCGAAGAGTACCGAGAGGGCGAGGCTGAGTGCGAGCATCTGGCGCAGAGACCGTGTCATCCGCGTGATCGTCATCGCAACTCGCCTCCTTAGGAAGCACCGCTCTTGTTCTACTTATGAGGAGTGTTCCCCGCATTAAGAATTACTAATCCTATCTATTAGTATCTACTAATCTCATGCCGGCGAGGCCAGCTGGCCTGACGAGCTGACACACACACGCGCCGTGACAGCATGACCGGGCCTCGGTAGACTCAGATCGGTGGCGCTGCGCCTTCACGCAACCATAGCTCGCCGTTCAGAAGTCAGGAGGTCCGCCCGTGAAGCGCATGGTGGCTGTGCTCGGCATCGCCCTGGTACTGGCGCTCTCGGTCATCGGGTGCTCTGACGCATGCGAGGGCGATTCCGCCGCCGAGACCGACGACGGCAGCAGCCCGGTCGCCGAGTCCCCTGCGGGCGGCGTCACGCGGCTCATGGGCCTCGATCCCATCGCCATCGACGGGCCCGGCGAGCGCGCGGCGCTCGCGGCACTGCCCGCCGCTCTGGAGTCGGCGCGGGGAATGCATGTTGCGGGGGGCGGCGCCTGGCCCGACCTCACCGGTGCTGAACCTGTTCTCACCGCCTACGTGCTCGTGACCGAGCTCGGCGACCAGAGCACGCTCTTCGAAGTCCGTGCCGACGGCATCGTGCACAGCCTCTACGCCTATCAGCGCCCGTTCGACAGCGGAACGCTCGTCTGGACGCCCACTGCGGACGGGATCGGTGAGACGGCCGTGCCACGCAGCGATGCCGAGCAGGCCGCTGCCGCGGCCGTGCAAGAGGCGATGTCCGAGGCCTTCGAAGGCCAGTCGTTCGAGGTCGCTGTCTTCGGCTACAGGTTCTCGTACATCAAGGGTGAGACCCTGCTGCTCAACATCACCGTAGGCCCGGCTGGAGACTCGCGCGGGGTCGACACGCTCGAGTGATCGGCCGCGCCCGTCGCTGCACCGAGCGACACTTCGGCGAGCGTGGTCGCCTCGAGCCGGGTCCACACGACGCGGTCGAGTGCCTCCCACATCTCGTGAACGCCACAGTGGCCGGAGCGCCCGCACGACTGTGGATCCCTGGTGCACTGTGAGAGTGAGAAGTCCGGTTCACACGCCCGGATGATGTGAGCCATGGTGATCGCATGCGGGGGCACAGCGAGCGAGAGCAGGTGTTCGCGGTGGCCCTCGGCACGCACGAGCCCGGCGTCTCTGAGGAACGGCACGAGTGATCCGCCGAAGCTCTCCGGAACGTCGGCCAGTTCGCACAGGTCGCGTGCCGAGAGGGTCGCACCCTGCGGCAGCTGCGCGAGTTCGTACATGAGGCGAACGGCGTAGTCCGTCCGTCGCGTGATCGACATGATCCCCCGGGTCTCTCGGCGCATGCGCCCCCATGCGCAGTTCAGGGCATGATAGCAGCGAATTCGCCCGGGTTTCGCGGAATCCTTGCCGCGGGCGGACCTACCTGCCGAGCGGCCCGAATCATCTGCCGAGCGGCGTGTGTGGTCGGCATCCGTGGGCTGGGGAATACATGGACAGGGTCCGGACGGGTTCCCCGGCGATAGGAAATACCCGAGGGGGTATAATCATCAGTCCAACCTGTCTCGCGCAGCGACTGAGCGCGATCAGCACAGCCCTACCCGCAGACCCGCACCAACATGAAGGAGTGCTCGTGAACACCCCCACCGTGCTCGTCGTCTTCGGCACCACCGGTGATCTCATGACTCGCAAGGTCGTGCCGTCGCTCGCCTACCTCAGTGTGCAGCAGCGGCTGCCGCGCCAGTTCAGAGTGGTCGGCTGGGGTCGTCGCGGGTGGGATGATGCGCAGCTGCGTTCCCACGTGAGCGGGGTGCTCGACGCCTATCCCGGACCGCAGCCGCGCGGCGAGGCGCGTGATGCGTTCCTCGATATGTTCGTCTATCACGACGGTGCGTTCGACGACGCGGCCGCCTACGCCTCACTTGCGGACCGGATGGGCCGCGACGACGCCGCGTGGGAGGCGTGCTCCAACAAGCTCTTCTACCTGGCCGTGCCGCCCGAGAAGTACCGGACGATCCTCGAGAACCTTGCGGGCTCGGGTCTCACGCGCGGCTGTAGCGACGAGACCGGCTACACGCGGGTGCTCGTAGAGAAGCCCTTCGGCTCGGACGGCGAGAGCGCGCAGACCCTCGACGAGTTCCTGGGCTCGCTCTTCGCCGAGGAGCAGATCTACCGCATCGACCACTACCTCGCCAAGGAGATGCTCCAGGGCATCATGTCGTTCCGGTTCGCCAATGCGCTCTTCGAGCCGTCGTGGAGCGCGGATAACGTGGAGAGCATCGACATCAGGCTGCACGAGTCCATCGGCGTGGAGAAGCGGGGCGCGTTCTACGATGGTGTGGGTGCGCTGCGCGATGTCGGCCAGAACCACCTGCTGCAGATGCTCGCTCTCGTCACTATGGAGCAGCCCGTCAACCTCTCGGCCGAGGCGATCCGGTCGGCACGGTTGGACCTGCTGCGCGAGCTCGTACCGCTGACACCCGACGAGGTGGCCACAAGAACCTTCCGCGCACAGCACGAGGGATATCGCGACATCACGGGCGTGGAGGCCGACTCGGACACCGAGACCTACTTCCGCGTGGAGACCACACTCACCGGCCCGCGGTGGGGCGGTGTACCCGTGATGATGGAGTCGGGCAAGCGCATGGGGCCGGCGCTCAAGGAGATCGCGGTCACGTTCAAGCGCGCCGAGCCGTGCATGTGCGGGGTGGAGGGCACCTTCGAGAACGTAGTGACCTTCCAACTCGAGCCAGAGGAGACCATCCGCATCCGGTTCTGGGCCAAGCGCCCCGGCTTCGACCGCGGTCTCGAGCCGCGGGAGTTCACCTTCTTCCTCTACGAGCACACCGAGAAGCTGCAGTATGTGGAGGAGTACGCGAAGCTGCTGCTCGACGCGATCGCCGGCGACCAGACGCTCTTCGTCTCCACCGGTGAGGTTGCCGAGATGTGGCGCTTCATCGACCCGATCGTGCGCGCCTGGGCCGAGGGCGCGGTGTCGGTTGAGACGTATGCGCCCGACTCGGCCGAGGTCTCCGAGGTCGCTGCTGTGGCCATCGCCGAGCGGGGCGCTACGGATGGACCATCCACGACCGACCGTGATCAGCCGCGACCAGAGATCGCGATCGTCGGCCTCGGCAAGATGGGGGCGGCGCTCGCGCGGAACCTGCTCGACCACGACTGGCACGTGGTGGGCTACAACCGCACCGCCTCGGTCGCCGAGGCGATGGCGTCCGAGGGCCTCGATGTGGCGCACTCGCTCGCCGAGGTGGTCGCGAAGCTATCGACTCCCCGGGTGGTGTGGGTCATGGTGCCGGCCGGCGCCGCCACCGACGCCATGCTCTTTGGCGAGGGCGGCCTCACGAGCGTGCTCGAGCCGGGCGACATCGTCATCGATGGCGGCAACTCGTTCTGGCGCGACACGCTCGACCGTGCACCGCGTCTTGCCGAAGCCGGTCTGCACTTCCTCGACGCCGGCACCTCGGGCGGGCCGGGCGGTGCGCGCAGTGGCGCCTGCCTGATGGTGGGCGGCAAGCGCGCGGACTACGACCGCCTCATGCGGCTCTGGCGTGACCTCGCGGTCCCCGACGGCTACGCGTTCTTCGAGGGCCACGGCGCCGGGCACTTCGTGAAGATGGTCCACAACGGCATCGAGTACGGCATGATGCAGGCGATCGCCGAGGGCTTCACGGTGCTCGATGCGAGCGAGTACGGCATCGACCTCTCGGCCGCCGCCGACGTGTACAACAACGGTAGCGTCATCGAGTCGCGCCTGGTGGGCTGGCTTGCCGAGGGCTTCGAGGTCTTCGGCGAGTCGCTCGACGAGGTCTCAGGAACGGTGGGACACACGGGCGAGGGCGCGTGGACGATCGAGACCGCCGAGGCGCTCGGTGTGGAGCACCGCGTGATCCGCGACGCGCTGCAGTTCAGGCTTGAATCGGAAGACGAGCCGAGCTACACCGGCAAGCTGCTGCAGGCGATGCGGAACCGGTTCGGCGGGCACGAGAAGTAGCCATGCCTGCGCGTCTATCGCGAGGTCAGAGTCCGGCTAGAGGCTCGCAAGACGCTCTCGCTCGACGGGGAACAGGTTGCCCGGCACTGCCTGCGGGCCGACGATCTGCGCGGCGTGATAGCGCGCGCACTCCGCATACGCTCCCCGGCACCAGGTGGTGCGCATGATGCGGATGAACTCGGGTGAGAACCCGGCACGGTCGCTTGCGAGTGCGCAGGTGCCGAGGTGCCGACATATGGGTGAGGCCATGACCAACCTTCGTTCGCGGGTTCGTTCGTGAACGAACGGATGGTAGCGCGCGGGGCGGCGCTCGTGCAAGTGCGCGGCCTACTTGGCGATGAGCGCCTTGTGCGCCTCGAAGCGTCCGCCGCCGCCTGCGGCGAACTCCTCGTACGGCGGGATCTCGTAGACGCGCAGCCGGTTGTCGAGGAAGTCGCTGAAGATGAGGAGCTTCCCGTCGTCGGAGACGTCGAGCGCTGTGGGCTGGTTACCGGCGATGAGCGCGTCGAGCGGCCGGCCGTCGGCGGTGTCGAAGACGAGTATCGAGCCCCACTCAGGTCCCGGGATGTAGTACGAGGTCGGGTTGTTCTCACCCCGGCAACTCACGAAGAGCATCTTCCCGTCGGGCGTGAGATCGATCGTGTTGGGCTTCTCATCGGTGTCGACGAACTTCTTCGTCGTGCCGGTAGCCACATCGTGAACCCACACGAGGTCCTTGCTCATGTCCGATATGAAGAGCCGGCCCGCGGCCTCGTCGCCCACGATGTGGCGGAGCGCCCCGCCGTCGGTGAAGACCTTCGTGACCGTGCCGGAGGCCAGGTCGATGCGCTCGAGATGCCCGCTGTCGAACCCGGCGACGAAGAGGTACTTCCCGTCGGCCGTGGCGTACATCCCACGCGGCGTGTTCGAGACCCCGATCCGCTTCACAAGCTCGCCGGTTGCCAGGTCGATCACCGACACGTCGTCGCCCGACCAGTTCGACGCGTAGAGCGTCTTCTCATCAGGCGAGAGCGTCACCCACTTGGTCCAGGTGCTCCTGGTGTCGAACTCGCGCACCACCTTGCGGGTCTTCACGTCGATCTCGAAGCACTTGGCGGTCTCCATCTGCGAGGTGTAGGCGAGCGTGCCCGCCCGGTTGAAGATGACCTCCACCGCGCCGTGCTCGCCGATATCCACCCCGCCGAGGAGCGAGCCGGTGCGTGGATCGAATATCTGGATCGACGGCGGGCCGTTCAGGATGCTCGTCCACGCTTCGCTGCCGTCGTGCGTGACCGAGACCCCCTTGGGCGCACCCTGCGTGGTGATGAGGCCGAGGCCGTGCAGGATCTGCCCCTCGGGATCGAGGTAGTACTCGAGCGCGAGGGGTGCGTCGAGGAACATCTCGCGCGTGAAGGTGTTGTAGCCGTCAAGCGAGATCGCGAGCGTCATCGGACCCGCGGGGACCTGCTGCTCCATGGGCGCAGAGCCGGTGAGCACCTGGCCGTCACCGAGCGTGAGCGTGCACGACGCCCCCTCCGGCCGGGTGATGATCGAGACGGTCTGCGGCAGCGGTGCGAGCGCGTAGGAGAGCTTGGTGGTGCGGCCGCGCTTGAGTTCGGCTGTGACCGTGACGGGCTCGAAGCCGGTGCGCTCCACCACGATGGGGTACACGCCGGGCTCGAGGTCCTCCACCTCGAGCGTGCCGGTGCTGGCAACAGAGCCGTCGAAGAGGATCAGCGCGTCGCCGGGCTCGGCGGTGATCACCGCGGCGGCGGGGCGCGTCATCACGAAAAGCGTAGTGCCGCCCGCGACGACGAGAACGGCTAGGAGGGGGAGTACGACGCGGCCCAACCCACGGCGCGAACCACGCTTCGGCGGATGCTTCCCGCCGCGACGCCCGCCGACGTACGCGCCGCTCGCGGAGCGGCGGGGCCGGGGCGGCTCGGCGTAGGTGCGGCCTGCCGCTCGGCCCGTCCCGGTGCGTGATCGATCCGATGCGGCCGCCGCCACGCGTGTGGTGCGCTGGTTCCGTGTGCCGCCGCTCAGGTACTCGTCGCGCTGCATCGTCTCAGGTGTCTCGCTTCATCCGGCCGGTCATACCGTACCACGCCATGAGTGCTATACCGCGCGCGAGGCGCGGGCCGCGCAGGAGGTTCACGATCTCGCCTGTCGAGCGCCAGGCAGGCCCTGCGAGGAACTCGGCGGTACGCCGCCCAACCTCGTCGAGCGGCACGCCGAACGCGTTGAGTGCCAGGTCCACATTGCCGCGACTGGCCTCAAGGCGCGGACTTGTCGTGATGTCGCGGTAGAAGTCGGTGGCGACCATGCCGGGAACGAGCGCGTGAACGTGCACGTTCGGGCGGTCCCGGTTCTCGGCGGCAAGCGAGCGTGTGATGCTCGCGATGGCCGCCTTGGTGGCCGCGTATGCCGCGGTGTGCGGCGTGGCCTCGCCGCGGAACCCGCGTCCGGCCATGTTGAGGAGCACGCCGCCGTGCTCGCGGAAGTAGCCGAGTGCGATGCGGCAGCCGAGTGCGGTACCGGTGAGGTTGATGTCGATGATCTCGGCGATCTCGGAATCCGAGAGTTCGTCGAAGGGCCGGTAGCCCTGCGAGATGCCCGCGTTGTTGACCCACACGTCGATGCGGCCGCGGGTTGCGAGGGCGTGGTCGAAGAGCGCCCGGACGTCGCGCTCCGAACTGACGTCGCAGGTGACGCCCGAGCAGGCCGTCCCGTGTGCTTCGAGCGAGCGCACGGTCTCGTGTACCGCGTCCTCCGAGCGGGAGCTCACGATCACGTCGGCGCCTGCCGCCGCGCACGCCTCGGCGATCGAGCGGCCGATACCGCGGGTGGAGCCGGTGACGACGATGACCTTGCCGGTGAGGGGGCCGGTCACCGGTGCACCCCGCCAGGACCTCCGAGATGGCCGCCGGCTCGCTCGATCGCCTCGTCCGCGCTCGCAGCGTCCACGATCCTGCCGGGCCCGCTCTCACGAAGCGCCGCACCCGGCTCCCAGCCGAGCACAATCACCGTCTTACCCGCCTTGAGCGCGAGTGCCACCTCGGAGAGCGTGCCCGCACCGCCGGGGAGCGCGATCACCACGTCGCTCGAGAGGACGTTCACGACGTTGCGCGCGTCGCCCATGCCGGTGCGGATTGCGATGTCGAGGTACTCGCTGCCGAGCGAGCCGTCGGCGTCGGGCAGCACCCCGACAACCAGGCCGCCGGCTCCCTTGGCGCCGCGGGAGGCGGCATCCATGACGCCGGCCGAGCGACCGCCGGTGAGCAGCACCCAACCCCGCTCGGCGATGAGAGCTCCGAGCCGGTGTGCCAACGAGAAGGCGGCCCCATCGAGGGGCCGCCCTGATCCCATCACGCCGATGACCGTGCGCATGCGCGTCACTCCCTCGGCACGTATCGTACTACTTGAGCTCGAAGACCACCGTCACGCCTGCGGTGATGTCGAGCTGGCCGGGCTCGATCGGGACGGCCGATTCGGCCGCGGCCCGCGCGTCCATCTGGTAGGCGATCGGCGGGATGCTCACGCCGGCTTCACTCACGCTGATGATGCCGCCGAGGCTCTTGCCGGCCGCCTTGGCCATGACGTCGGCACGGCGGCGCGCGTCGTCGATGGCGTCCGTGATCGCCTCGTCCTGGGCGTCCGCGTCGTCGTCGAGCATGAAGCTGGGCCCGCCGATCTCGTTGGCACCGGCATCACTGGCGGCGCCGATGACGGCTCCGATCTTGTCGAGATCGCGGATCTTCACGCGCACCTGCACGCTCGCGCGGTAGCCGCTGATCCGCGGCGTGTCCTCCTCGTAGCCCGAGTACTCCGGGTAGACGCTCACGTTGGCGGTCTGGATGTCGGCGGCAGGGATGCCCGCGTCCTTGACGGCCTTGGTGATCGCGTCCGCGGTGACACTCGCCGAGTCGAGCGCGGCCTTCGCATCGGGCTCGAGCGCACTCACGCCGAAGTACATCTGGGCCATGTCGGGAGCGGCGAGCGCCTCTCCGGTGCCCGATGCCGTGACGGTGTTGAGCGGGGTGACGCCATCAGAGGTGACGACCTTGGTGGTGCAGCCGCCGAGCGCGATGAGCGCGAAGACGAGCACGGCGGCCGTGATGATTCGGCGGTTCATGTCCTGACTCCTTCGTTGTGGCAGGCGAACGCCCGCCGGACGGCCCGTACACCTCATGAGACGCGACGAGGACCCCGCAGGTTCTTGCTGCGAGGTCCTCGGTGAGTGTACGTGGCGCGCCCTGTAGGATTCGAACCTACGACCTTCTGATTCGTAGTCAGACGCTCTATCCACTGAGCTAAGGGCGCGTGCGCGGGGAAAGGCTTTCGTATCCTGCCTTCTCCCACGGGAGATGTCAAATGGCGGAGAGTGAGGGATTCGAACCCTCGAAGGGGCTCTTAGCCCCTTACTCGCTTAGCAGGCGAGCGCCTTCAACCGACTCGGCCAACTCTCCGCGCCATGAGATGCGGAAGCGATTATACACGGCGAGCACGCGGGCGGCGACCGCAGGCCCGATAGCCGGTCTGCCTGCGCCGATCTCGCGGCCCGGTCTACTTCACCGCGCCGATGAGATCCTCGGCGGGCATGGCGGCGAGCGTCTCGATGCGGATGGAGCCCCGCGCGCCGAGCTCGAGCGATGCCCGGGCGACCGCGGCGTCGTCTTCGGCTTCAACGATGTTGACGAAGTCGTACCTGCCGAGCACGGCCCACTGGTGGAGCACCTTCACGCCCATCTCGGACAACTCCGTGTTGACCTCGAGGATGTGCTCGGGATGCTGCTTGATCGTGCGCGCGCCCTGGTCGGTGAGTCGGGTGAGCATGACGTACAGCGCCATGTCGGTCGCCCCCTTCTGTTGTGATGGATCCTCCCAAAGCATGCGTACCCGTGCCGTGCCGCGTCGTATCCGGCGCGGGTAGCGTTGCGCGCGCGGGCCAGGGGTATACCCTTGAACGGGCGGTGGGTGTGGAGCCGACGGAGGGAGCGCGCGTGTCGCAGCAGACGATGAGGGCCATCGTGAAGAAGGCGCCGGGCCCGGGTGTATCGCTCGTGGAGGTGCCGGTTCCGCATATCGGTCCGGGGGAGCTGCTCATACGCATCGAGAAGGTCGCCATCTGCGGCACCGACGTGCACATCTACGAGTGGAACCCGTGGGCGCAGCACTCCATCCACCCTCCGCAGATCCTCGGGCACGAGTTCGTGGGCCACATCGCCGAGATCGGCGAGGGCGTGAGCGGCTTCACGGTGGGCGAACGCGTCTCGGGAGAGGGCCACATCGTGTGTGGCGTATGCCGCCCGTGCAGGGCGGGGCGGCGCCATCTGTGCACCAATACCATCGGCGTCGGCGTCAACCGTGACGGCTGCTTCGCCGAGTACCTGGCGATCCCGGCCACCAACGCGTGGCACGTGGCCGACTGCATCCCATCGCGCATCGCCGCCATCTTCGACCCGTACGGCAACGCGACACACGCCACCTTGAGCTTCGACCTCGTCGGCGAGGACGTGCTCATCACCGGCGCCGGCCCCATCGGGATCATGTCGGTGGCGATCGCCAGGCACGTGGGAGCGAGAAACGTCGTCATCAGCGACGTGAACGACTACCGTCTCGCGCTCGCAGCGCGCATGGGCGCGACGCGTACGGTGAACGTGACGCGGGAGTCGATCGCCGAGGCGATGGCCGAGCTGGACATGGTCGGCTTCGACGTGGGCCTCGAGATGAGCGGCAACGGCGACGCGTTCGAGACGATGCTCGAGAGCATGTACCACGGCGGGCGCATCGCACTCCTCGGCATCGCGCCCGGGCCGGTGAAGATCGACTGGGACGAGGTGGTCTTCCGCGGGCTCACGATCAAGGGCATCTACGGCAGGGAGATCTGGGAGACCTGGTACAAGATGCAGACGATGCTCCAGAGCGGGCTCGATATCGCGCCGGTGATCACGCACGAGCTGCCCTTCGAGGAGTACGAGACGGGCTTCGCCGCGATGATCAGTGGGCAGAGCGGCAAGGTGGTGCTCGAGATGATGCCGGGCGCCGACGACGGTGAGTGCGACTGAGGAGGCTTCCATGTTCGGCAGCATGCGCGATGCGCTGCGAACCGAGATCGCGGGTCTGCACGAGGCGAGCCTGTACAAGTCGGAGCGGGTGATCGGGACGCCGCAGGGGCCGGTGATCCGCGCTGCGGGTCCGGACGGTCGGGTGCGCGAGGTGCTGAACTTCTGCGCCAACAACTACCTCGGCCTCGCGGACGGTCCGCGCGTGGTTGCCGCGGCGCACGAGGCGCTCGACCGCTGGGGCTTCGGCACCTCCTCGGTGCGCTTCATCTGCGGGACGTTCGAGGTGCACAAGGAGCTCGAAGCCAAGATCTCGGCGTTCCTCGGCACGGAGGACACCATCCTCTACTCGTCGTGCTTCGATGCCAACGGCGGGTTCTTCGAGCCGTTCTTGGGGCCCGAGGACGCAATCATCGCCGATGCGCTCAACCACGCGTCGGTGATCGACGGCGTGCGGCTCACCAAGGCACGGCGGCTCATCTACACGCACTCGGACATGGACGACCTGCGCGCCAAGCTCACCGAGGCCGCCGACGCCCGGTATCGCGTGATTGCCACCGACGGCGTCTTCTCGATGGACGGCGACATCGCCGACCTTGCCGCTATCTGCGACCTGGCCGACGAGTACGACGCGCTCGTGATGGTGGACGACTCGCATGCCACCGGGTTCGTGGGCGCCACGGGCCGCGGCACGCCCGAGCTCTGCGGCGTGACCGAGCGTGTGGACGTGATCACCACCACCTTCGGCAAGGCGCTCGGCGGGGCGTCGGGCGGCTGCACGAGCGGGCGTGCGGAGATCATCGAGTGGCTCAGGCAGAAGAGCCGGCCGTACCTGTTTTCCAACACGCTCGCCCCGGTGGTGGCCGCGACCACCGTCGCCGTGATCGATCTGCTCTCGGAGACGACCGAGCTGCGCGACCGGCTCGAGGCGAGTGCGCGCACGTTCCGCGCGCGGATGACCGAGGCGGGCTTCGACATCCGTCCGGGCGAGCATCCGATCGTGCCGGTGATGCTCTACGACGAGGCGCTCGCGCACCGAATGGCCGAGGCGATGCTCGACGAGGGCATCTACGTGATCGGCTTCAGCTACCCCGTGGTGCCCAAGGGCGCGGCGCGCATCCGCGTGCAGATATCGGCGGCGCACACCGACGAGCAGATTGACCGAGCGGTGGACGCGTTCGTGCGAGTGGGGCGGCGGCTTGGCGTGATCGGGTAGGTGCTCGCTCAGGCGGCCCGTGAAGCGAAGAAGCCCCGACGGCCGTTGATGACTGCGGTGTCCGGGTTCGAACACGGCTTCTAGCTGCGTGAATCCCTGGCGATGTTTCCCCTCGGAAACCGCTGGCCCGCAAGGGCTCGTGGGTTCGAATCTCACCCCCTCCGCCAGCATGAAGACCCACCCGTTCGATGCTCTGACCATGCTGGTTGAGGTTTGCCCGGAGAGTATCTCCTGGAATAGGTTGCACTGAGTTGCGGAGCAGCCCTAGGAGCTCGGCAATCGTGAACCCCTCTGGGGGGCGCCGGCTTGCATATGTCCGGCGCCTGTTCGACTGGACTGTGCGAGTCTCCCCGATAGAGTCTGACTTCAATGGAATAGATGTACTCTCCGTTCAGCTTGTCACTCGGGACGCGATGCTCGAGATCGCCGGTGACCTCGAACTTGGCATCAGGACACACTGCACACCCAAGTACCCGGCCCGGCTCACGCTCGTGCACGCGTTCCTGCGTGACGTGCGGTCACAGAGAGCCGGGCGAGCAGCCAGGGCGGCGGGGTGGGGCACCCGACGGACAAGGCGGTCGGGCGTCACCCTGACTCGATTCTCCTCGTCGGGGGAACAACATTTCTATGCGGCGTTTGGCTCCGGGCAGCGTCGCGGCTTCTGACGCCCGGAGGTCGTGCGAGAGGGAGGTAGCGATGCGAAGTCATTCACCACTCAGCGTGCACAGGAGAGGGGGCAGGGCTGCGGTAGCCCTACTGGTCGCGCTCGGCATGGGGTTCTCGCCATACCAGCCCGCGACGGCGTTCGCGGGCTGGTATGAGGTCTCCGGGCCGCAGCTCGTGAGCAGGAATGCATTCGGAGAACCCGGGAACGACTGGAGCGACTACCCGAGCATCAGTTACGACGGCCGGTATGTCGCGTTCACGTCGAGGGCGAGCAACCTCTCGGCGGAAGACCAGAATCTGATCGACGACGGGAACAAGGACGTCTTCATCCGCGACATGTCCGAGCCGGGGGTGATGCTCGTCAGCGTGACACCCGAGGACGCGACAGAGCCTGACCGCGGGGCCCGGGACATATCGATCAGCGATTGCGGCCGCTATGCGGCGTTCTTAACGGGCCGCGACATGGTCCCCGAAGACGACAATGGCGGTCAGGACCTCTACATCAAGGACCTCGCAACCGGCGAGTACACGTGGGCCGACGTCATGGGTGACGGCTCATCGCCCGGAGACGGCATCGAGGACCTTAAGATCAGCGGCAACGGTGAGTATATGCTGTTCGACGGGTGGACCGGCATCGACCCTGCGGACACCAACGGCAGAAAGGACGTATACCTCTGGTCGATCCTCGATGAGGAGTTGACCTGGGTGAGCGAGCCTCCCCTGGGTGCGAGCCTCACCAGCAGAGGCTCCAAGCTCGCAGGGATCAGTGACGATGGTCAGACTGTTGCCTTCCTGAGCGGGAACGACATCGTGCCCGAGGATGACAACGGCGAGCAGGACCTCTATCTCTACGACGTCGAGACCGGCGTGCAAACGTGGCTCGACATCATGGGTGACGGCTCATCGCCCGATGATCTGTGGGATCTCAACATGAGCGGAAACGGTGAGTACATCGTCTTCCGCGCGGATTCCGATCTCGTTCCCGAGGATACGAACGGCCGGGCGGATGTGTACGGTTGGTCGATCATTGATGAGGAGCTCACCTGGATCAGTGAGACTCCCGACGAGGCGATCGAGACCGACCGTGGCGCACGCGCCGGCACGATCAGCGATGACGGCTCGGTGGTCGCGTTCTTCACGGGTCGCGACTTCGTTCCCGACGACACCAACGGCGCGCAGGACATCTACCTGCGAGACATGGTGACCGGCGAGTTCACGCGGGTCCCCCTCACCAAGGACCCGGCTGCGTCTCCCGGTGACGAAGTCGACACCATCGCCCTGAGTGGCGACGGCAGCAAGCTGGCGGTCAACTGGCAGCCCTCGACGGGCATCAAGACGCTCTCTGCTGACTATGACCCCGCCTCCGACGATGCTTCGGCTGCAGCTGTGATGAGCTACGAGGAGCAGGTCTATCTCGTCGACCTTGACGGCTTCCTGGATCTCGGGGCCCCGCGTGTGAGCGGGGAGGACCGCTACGCCACGGCGGTCGAGGTCTCGAAGGCTACCTTCCCGCTCGGCGCGTACACAGTAGTGATCGTCACCGGCGCCAACTGGCCGGATGCGCTGTGCGCCTCGGCCCTTGCCGGCGCAGTCGGCGGGCCCGTGTTGCTTACCCGCCCCGACGCCCTGCCCGCTGAGGTCGAAGCGGAACTCGAGCGTCTCGGTGCCCGTAACGCCTACATCGTAGGCGGCACGGCCGCGGTGAGCGCAGACGTGGAAGACGCCCTTTACGGCGTCCTGTCCGGATACGTGTTCCGACTTGCCGGAGCCGACCGCTACGCGACCTCGCGTGCGGTAGCCAACCAGGTTGTCGCGCTGCTTGGCAGCTCTTACGAGGGCAAGGCCCTGGTGGCCACGGGCGGCAACTATCCCGATGCGCTCGCCGGTGCGCCGATCGCGGCCGGTTTGGACCGCCCGATCCTGCTTGCCAACGTGGCCGCCGGATCGGTCTACATCCCGGCCGATACCGATGAAGTCATGATCCTCGGCGGAGAAGCCGCGGTGCCTCTGGCCATCGAGACGAAGCTCAAGGCCGAACTCGGTAGTGACGCGGTAGAGCGTGTCGGCGGCGCTACCCGCTACGACACCGCCGCGCGGGTCGCGCAGGCAGGCGTCGACGCCGGACTTGCATGGAACGGCGTCGGCATCGCAAGCGGCGAGTCGTACCCCGATGCGCTTGCCGGTGGTGCGGCGGTCGGTATGCAGCGCAGCGTCATGCTGCTGACCCCGGCGGCGTCGCTCGACGGCTATGCCAAGGCGGCACTTGAGGCCAACAAGGACGACATCGCCACCGTCAGGTTCTTCGGTGGTACCGTGGCCCTGAGTACGCTGGTCGAGAACGCCGTCAAGGCTGCTCTCGGCATGTAGTGCTCAACTCACGGTTGAGCCGACCGTGAAGCGTGACCGGAGCCCCGTCGCCTGACAGCGGCGGGGCTTCTGTCGTGTCATGCCGGATGAGCCTGGGAGTCGGTGGAATGCCCCGCGCCGCCGGGTGATCGTGATGCGCGTTCCCTCAGACGACCGTACGGTCGTCTTCTGACGGTACCGTGTCGCCGAGCCCGGCGGTGGCGGCCTGGGAGCAAGTCCTCTCCGACCACCGCATCGTCAATCCGCACTCCGCCTACGTTGCCAATAACAACGTCGGGTCCGTGGACGCTGCGGTCGCGAATGCGTCCTTGGTCGCCGACCTGAATCTCACTGCCCTGCGTCGAGTGCTGACCTACCTTGTGCGCGCCGAGCGACATACCGGAGGCGGATGGTAGGAGCACGCTTTCGCCTCGGGGATGGCGCAGACGGCAAAGAGAAGGCTCGGGGAACTGACCGGTTCGTCCTGGGCGCCAGTCTGTGTGTGACAGTCACGTCGGCTTGGTGACATGGTGCACGAAGCGAACGGAGCCCGATGAACGATCCCCGCGTATTCGATCTCGACTACTCCGTCGTGTCGTGAGTTGGTCTCCCTCTACGATGACTTCGAGTGCCCCTACTGCGGTGCGCCCTTGGACGAGATCTACATGGGCAAACCGCCGGCGCTCCTTGAGGCCCCTCTCCCGTGCCCTAGATGCGGCGAGGTAATGCCACCCGGCACGACACGCGGATGTCCGGCCTGTCATACGCCGATAGAGGATGTCACCCCCTACCAGATTCCGCACTTCCAGATACGGCATTCGAGCCCGGGCCTGGATTGGGACCCACTGAAGACGATCGTCGGCACGATTGTGGTGATCATCCTGATTGCGCTGTGCTGGATCGCCGATGGCTTGAACGGGATCTTCAATTCGGCAACTGCGCCGTACGGCTCCTGAGTAGGCGGGGACGTACGCCCGTAGGACGCACGTGGTCCCGACCTCCCTCAAGGGGCTGTCGGGACCACGTCTTGCCTGCATCTGGCGGAGGGGGTGGGATTCGAACCCACGAGCCCTTGCGGGCCAGCGGTTTTCAAGACCGCCGCATTCAACCACTCTGCCACCCCTCCGCGCAGGAGGATTATAGCGTGCGGGGGGCGCGGGTGCGGCGGTGTCAGCCTGAGTAGTGCGTTGCCGAGCCGCGGCCGGGGGTCGACCGCCTCAGCCCCCTCAGTCGGCGGGGACGAAGCCCGCGTACGCCTTGATGAGGTCCTGCTGCGTGACGACGCCGAGCACCCGCCCGGCGTCGTCGGGATCCACGACCACGACCCGCCCGATGCCATGGCGCTCGATCAGATTGAGGGCGAGGCGTGACTGGTCGGACGGCACCACCGTGATCGGCTCGGTGGTCATGATGTCGGCCACCCGCGTGTGCTCCCGTTCGGCGTAAGGGACCTTCTTTGCGTCTTTCCAGCTGACCACGCCGACGAACCGTCCGTCGGCGTCGAGCACCGGGAAGCCGTGGTGGCCGGTCGACCCGATCAGGCGCAGCAGGCCAATCGCCGAGAGGTCGGCTGACGCGGTCACCGCATCGCGAGTGTAGATGCGCTCGACCGGAACGCGCTTGAGAACGTCCTGCTGGTCGCGAGTGGCGCTTGCCCTCTGACTCTCGTAGATCGTGTGGTTGCCAGAGGCCATCGACGCGGCCGTGTTGGCGATGACGAGTGGCAGGATGAGCGTGAAGTTGCGCGTGCTCTCGCAGAGCAGGATCGCGGTCGCCAGGGGCGCTTTGCCCACCGACGCATAGACCGCCCCCATCCCCGCGATCACGTAGAGCTCGGGGTGCGCCGGCGCCGCAGGGAAGAGCCTGATGGCCGCCGAGCCGATGAGGCCCCCGAGCATCGCGCCGATGAACAGGGACGGCGCCATGTCGCCGCCGGCACCCCCAGACCCGATGGTGAGCGACGTGGCGAGGATCTTGCCCGCCACAAGGACGAGCAGCAGGCTCGCGCCGATCCGGTAGTCGATGGCGTCCTGGATCGCCCCGTACCCCATGCCGAGCACACCGGGCACGAGCAGCGCGAGCAGGCCGAGCGCGAGTCCGCCGAGACCGGGCTTGAGCCAGGCTGGTACGGTCAGCCGCTGAAACCACGCGAACGTGCCGTAGAAGACCCGGATGTAGAGGATGCCCACCACGCTGGCCGCGACGCTGATGGTGAGTACGATCGCGAGGTCGAAGACGTGGAACTCCCACGCCGTGGGCGCGTAGAACATCGGCTCGAAGCCGAAGAAGAGCGAGAAGATGAGGAACGAGGTGAGCGAACTGACGAGCGCGGGCATGAGCTGGTCGTACTCCATGCCGTAGATGTAGAGCACGCTCACCGCGAACAGCGCCGACCCGATGGGCGCGCGGAACACCGCCCCCAGACCGGCGGCGATGCCGCAGATCGCGAGCGTTCGCCTATCCTCGGCGGTGCAGGTGAAACTGAGACGGCCGGGGAGTCCCAGCCTGTCGACCAGCTTGGCCGTGATCGAGCCGATGCCCGCTCCGATGAGTACCGTGGGCCCCTCGCGTCCGGCGCTGCCGCCGCTTGCAAGCGTCACGGCCGAGGTGACCATCGTGATGAACGGGGTGGCGGGCCGGATGCGGCCGCCGTCGTGATGGATCGCGTCGATCGCGCGGTCGGTAGCACCCGGGCTCGCGAGTGAGTCTGACGCCCACCGGGTGCGCATGAGGCCGACGATCACGCCGCCGAGCGCCGGCACGACCGGCAGCAGCCAGGGGGCGGGGAGCGCATCGATGGCGGCGGTTCCCAGGCCGTCGAGTGTCTCGAGCAGCCACACGAACGCGACGGCCGCGAGTCCGCCGAAGAGTCCCGTGAGGCCGGCGAGGACCGACCACTTGTAGAGGTGTTGCCAGCTCTGCAGGTACTGAGCGCGCGCACGGAGCGCCTCGATGGCGTCCTTGACGATACGGCCCTGACTCCGCGCGGTCGGCTCGGGCTCGGTCATCTCGTCACACCTCCCGGCGTGTCGTCCCGCGGGAGGGGCACGATCAAGACCGGTATGTCGAGCGCATCGAGCACGCGGTGCTGCGTGCTGCGGAGTGGGGACAGGCCCGGCCCGATGCGGGGTCCACGGAGCGGGGCTCCCATAGCCACGATGCCGGCACCGGTCTCCTCCGCCACGCGCAGGATACCGCGGTCGAGCGTGGTAGCGGTGCGGACGGTGGTGTGAACGGAGTACCCGTCCTCGCGCAGGACGCGGGCGAGGGTATCCAGGTGGCGCTCGGCGCTGGAGAACGCGTCGCCCACCGTACGCGTCCGACCGGGGACGATGATGTGCGCGAGCACGATCGACGGCTTGCAGTCGGGATCGCAACCCACGGCGGCGAGTGTGTTGAGCATCCGCTCCGGGGGCAGGGAGGCGTTCACGGGCATAAGCACGGTGCGCGCAGCGCATGCCGCACCCGGGCCTGCCGCATCCGCATTCGGGTCGGCCGTATCGAGCGTGCAGGCCACGGCGCGCTTGGTGAGCACCGGCCCCAACACCTCGAAAAAGACGAGGGACGCGAGCACGACCGCGTTCACGGTTGGGCCCGACTCGGGAAACGCCGTGGCCGCCGCAAGCCCGAGGCCGACTGCAACACCTGCCTGGGGCAGCATACCGAGCCCGACCCACGCCGACTGGCGGAGGTCGTATCCGGCCCACAGGGCGCCGGCCGTGCCCGCCAGGAACTTGCCGAGGCTCCGCGCGGCGATGTAGGCGATAGCGATGAGTCCCGCGGCGATCGCGGCGGCGAGCTCGAGATGGGCGCCCGCCAGCGTGAAGAAGATGATGTAGACCGGGTACTCGACCGTCTGGAGTGAGCGGAACACGCGATCTGGATCGCCGCGCCGCTCCTCGGCGGTGGCAACGACGATGCCCGCCACGAGCGGTGCCAGCAAGCTCGAGAAACCGAGCGCCTCGGCGGCGGCCACCACGATCAGCACCGTCACGAGTCCGAGCGCGAGCATCTCACCGTCACGGAACACGTGCTTCAGGAGCCACGCGAGCGCAACGCCGGCGGCCGCGCCGAGCACGAGCGCCCCACCCACCTGGGTGGCCGTGTGGAGCATCGCCTCGCCCACCGTCTCGTGGATTTTGAGCGACAGCATGAGGAACGGCGCGGCCGCCGCGTACAGGACCACGGTCATGATGCTGTCGAGCGCCGAGCTCCCGAGCAGCGTGTCGCAGGCACGGCTCTTGGCCTGCATCTCGGAGATGATCGCCATCACCGTGGCGGGTGCTCCCGAGATGGCGATGATCGCGAGCAACCATGCCGAGATGGGGTCGTCCGGTGCGACGAGGCGCACGGCGAGCGCGACGAGCAGCGCCGGCAGCACGATGTCGAGCACCGACGTGAGCCAGAACGAGCGGTGATGTCGGGAGAGCATCTCGCGGGTGAGCTGCTTGCCGATGAGGAAGACGATGACGCCGAGGGCCAATGGTTCCGCGAAGGCGAGTGTGTGCATGAGATCGGCCGAGAGCAGGCCGATCCCGTGGGGGCCCACCGCGATACCTACGAGCAGGAAGCCGGTGACCGAGGGGAGCTTGAACCGCGCGGTCAGCCGCGCACCAAGGTACCCCAGTGCGATGAGCGTTCCGACGATGAGCAGGTCGAGCCAGACGTTCGGGTCCATGGATGCTTCCCCCGCGAGCGGCAGTCTCTGTCACCCAGGGTAACGCATCCACCCGCGCATGCTCAGGCTGCCTGCTCCGATACCGTCGTCATGGCAGCCGAGGGAGCCGGTGGCTGCGCCACCGACCCCCGCTTCACCTTTGCGTACACCATGAAGTAGTAGGGGAGCGCCGCGATCTGCGTGAGCAGGATGAGCAGCACCCACAGCAACCGGTTGTTGCTCGTTGCGGTAGCACCCGGGTACTCCCACTCCTCGCGCAGCGCCGAGTCGATGAGCATCCAGACCCACAGCAGCGGCGCCACGAGCGATAACACGACGAGCACGAGCGTCATCGATGCCACGCTCACGCCGAACAGCAGTGCAAGACCTTCCATCACGTACACGTCCTCTCTCGTCATCGCGCGAGCCCCGCGGCCCGCGGTAGTCTCAACTGACTGCGGTTACTCAACCGATTCGATCGTCACGTCGCCCAGACCGCGTCGCAGCGTGATCTCGAAGCGGACGTCGGCATCCTCGTACGCGTCGTTCACGAGTGCGTTGCCATCCTGCGCAAACCCGTCGGCCCGGTACGAGCCGAGCCCGTCCTGGTAGCCGACCACCCGCACACCCACGTCAGCCGGAACGCGCAGGGTCACCGCTCCGGCACCGGCCGTGATGTCGGCCACCAGATCGTGCTGCGCGTCGCCGACGAGGTCGATCGTCGCGTCACCGGCGCCAAGCGTCACCTGGAGCCTCCTCAGGTCGAGCGACCCGAGGTCGAGCTCGGTCTCACCGGCGCCCATCGTCACCGAGAGATCGAGCGGCATCTCGTCGGAAAGCGCGATGCGCCAGTCGTAGCGCATCTGCCCGGTGATGCTGAACCGGGGCTCGCTCGGCGTGCGCACGGAGAGCAGTCCTTCGGCACCACGCACGTCGTAGCGCACCTCGGGTCTCCAGGCGGTGTCGGTGAAGTCGTACTCAGCATCCATCGCGCCCGACGCTCCGCCCGTGATAGCCAGGCGGCCTGCGCCCATCTCGATGGTTGCGACCAGTTCGTCCGCACCGCCCGCGTCGATACTGTCGCTGTCCGAGGTGGTCTCGGGGACCGGTATCTCCACCTGTACGCAGCCCGCTGCCACAATCAGGGTGAACACCGCGAGCCCCGCTACAGCGATGCGCCTCATCGAAGTCCTCATCACACTCACTCCCATCATCGGTCGTCCGCCGACCGGGTCGTGTCGGCGAACCTGCCGACGAGCATTGCCTTGGCGTACACCGCGTGCAGTGCGCCGATGCCCCTGCACAGGTGAAGCGTCAGGACGAATCCGAGTACACCCGCTGCCATCACGAGCGGTGCCGCCCACGGCTCGAGCAGGTAGCCGTACCCGCCCCACTGCAGCAGCGGATAGTCGGTGAACAGCTGCGCGATCGGGTAGATGACCCCGGTTGCCGACAGGGTGACCGCCACGGTGACGATCGTGAAGTAGATGATCCCGAGTGGCAGCTGCAAGATCATGTACAGGATGCTCGTCCACGTGCGCCAGTCGGTGAACCACTGCTTGACGCGCGACGGGATGTCACCTTCGGGCATGCCGGGACGCGGGCGCCTCGGCATCCTCACGCCGAGCATCGTCTCCACGAGCCGGCCCTCTGCAAGCGAGATGGCCCGCACCATGCCGAAGAAGAGGAGCAGCACGAGCACGCCCACGCCGATGGGCAGCAGTCCGAGCCCGGTGGGCAGGAGCGACGCTACCAGCGTGAAGTACACGATGCCGGTCACGAGCGAGAGTACGAGGTAGAAGAACGCACCGTAGCTGCGGGGATCGGCCACCACGCCGAAGAAGCGTCCCACTGCGTTCGCGGATTCGGGCCGCGGCGGAGCCTGCAGTGCCCGCGCCACGGTCACCTCGGTCTCGAGGTATGCCGCTGCGACCTCCTCGGGTGTGCCGTACCGCTCGAGCACCGCGGCGAGGCACGCCTCGTCGCCCTCGGGGCAATAGGCAAGCTCGGCGCGCAGATACTCCTCGGCATCGTAAAGCGCGTCCTGCACCAGAGCGGGGTCGGCCCCCGCGAGCGCGGCTGCAAGCGCTTGCAGATACTGCTCGATCATCTCAGCCTCGACCCCCTTCCAGCGTCGTTTCGACAAAGTCCCGCGTCCGCTTCCACACATCCGACCATGCCGCGAGCACCGTCGAACCGTCCGGCGTGATCGCGTAGTACTTGCGCGGCGGCCCGGTGACCGAGGGCTCCACACGGCTGGAGAGAAGCCCCTGCGCCTCGAGCGATCGGAGCACGGGATAGAGCGTCCCCTGCTTGACCGACATGCCGTCGGTGGCGGCGCTCTCCAGCCGTTTCGCGATCTGGTAGCCGTACAGCGGCGCCTCCGAGCGCTCCAGGATCGCGAGCAGCACGAGTGCGACCGTTCCCGCGTTGAGCTCCTTCTGGAACTTGCGCACGGCCGTGTCCACCATGTCGCTCACCGAAGGCCACCTCCTCGCGTCGTAGGTTACTACTACTCAGTTCACACTAGTTCGTACCCAACATACTATGAAGTTCACAGTAGTCAAGAGGGAATCCGAAGAATCTACAACCGGCTGCCGGCTGGTGTAGCATCGGCGCATGGATGCCGACGAGGTGTACATGGCGCTCGCGCTCGAGCAGGCCCGGCTGGCTGCTGCTGAAGGCGAGGTGCCCATAGGCGCGGTGCTCGTCTGCGACGGTGCCGTAGTGGCGCACGGCCGCAACGCGCGAGAGGCGGCCATGGACCCCACGGCGCACGCAGAGATGATCGCCATTCGCGAGGCGGCAGCGCGGCTCGGCAGGTGGCGCCTCTCCGGATGCACGCTCTACGTGACGCTCGAGCCGTGTCCGATGTGCGCGGGTGCGCTCGTGAACGCGCGGATCGACCGGCTCGTATACGGCGCGGCCGACCCGAAGGCCGGGGCGGTCGGCACACTCTACGACCTCTCGGCCGACACGCGCCTCAACCATCGATATGAGGTCACCACCGGCGTGTTAGCCGACGAGTGTGGGCAGATACTCAAGGACTTCTTCCGGGAACTCCGCGGAACGCGGAACGGGGACGAGGGGTGACGGCATGAAGCGACTGCTCCGACCGGCCGCGCTGGCGACGATCCTGGCGCTGGCGCTCGCCTTCGCCGCGCTCGCGGCGGTGCCGGCATACGCCAAGTCGTACCAGATGACTCGCGTGGAGATCGTGGGCGAGGTCGCCCCCGACGGCTCGATGCTCGTTACCGAGCGGCGGACGTTCGACTTCGAGGGCGACTACACGTTCGCGTACTGGGAGCTCGACAAGGCCGACTCGGACGGGCTTGAGGTCATCGACCTCGCTGGTCCGGAGGGGCCGTACACGTACACCGGTCTGTCCTACATCGATCCCGACCGTACCCCGCAGACCTACTCGGTCATCGACTACGGCAGCTACTACGACGTGCGCGCCTACTTCCGCGCCGCCGACACCGAGCACACCATCACGCTCAGGTACCGCGTGCTCGGCGCCGCGAAGCGCTGGCAGGACACCGCCGAGCTCTACTGGAAGTTCGTGGGCGACCGGTGGGAGCTCGGCGCGAGCAACGTGTCGGTGCACATCGTGCTGCCGTCCGGCGTGACGCGCGACGACGTGAAGGCATGGGCACACGGACCGCTCACCGGCAACGTGGTGCTCAATGACGACGGCACCGTCGATCTCATCGTCGACCGGCTACCGGTGGGGACCTTCGTTGAGGGACGCGTCGTCTTCCCCGCAGAGGCGCTGCCAGAGGCGATCGTGCGCGACACGCCGATGCTCGACACGATCCTCGCCGAAGAGGACCGGCTCGCGCGCGAGGCCAACACCGAGCGGACGACCGCGCGGGTGCTCACCTACGGCTCGGGGGGCATCGGGTTCCTGTTGCCGATAGGCGCGCTGGTGTGGGCGTTCTCCTACTGGCGCACGCACGGCAAGGAGTACAAGCCGCAGTTCCAGGGGCAGTACTTCCGCGATCTGCCGTCCGACCTCACCCCGGCGCAGGTCTCGGCGCTCATGAACATGGGCTCGCCGGACGACAAGGCCGTGAGCGCGACTCTCATGGACTTGATCGATCGTGGCATCGTTGCCATCGAGCGGGTGTACGTGGAGAAGAAGGCGCTGCTCGGGCTTACGAGCAAGACGGTCGAGACGTACCGGCTCACACGGAACACCGGCAAGGAGAAGGGGCTCACCCCGAGCGAGAAGTCGCTCCTCACACTGGTATTCAGCACGATCGCAGGCACCGACAGCATCACGATGGAAGACCTTAAGACCATCGTGAAGAGCCAGAGCAAGGCCGACTCGTGGGGCTCGGGCATCTCGTCCTACAAGAGCAAGGTGACCGAGGAGGTCAAGAATCTGGGGCTGCTCGAACAGAAGGGCGGCAACGCGATGGGCGGTTTCATCGCTCTCGGCGTGGCGACAGTGCTCGTGGGAGGGATACCGCTCATCGCATCCGGCAATCCGTGCCTGCTCCCGTGGTCGATCTTGATCGGCGGCGCGGTCATCGCCCTCGGTGTGAACATGAAGCGGCGCAGCCCCGAGGCCGCCGAGCTCGCCGCCAAGTACACGGCGGTCCGCAGCTACCTCAAGGACTTCGGCCGCATGCAGGAGAAGCCGCCCACCTCGGTGGTGCTCTGGCGGCACTTCCTCACGCTCGCGGTCGTGTTCGGCATCGCCGACGAGGTCATCAAGCATCTGCAGGTGATGGTGCCCGAGGTCATGAGCGACCCCATGATGGGCACCTGGTACTGGATGATGTCGCCCGGCTCTGACGGCCTGAGCCCCATGAGCTCGCTCACAACGGGCATGGCCTCGGTCTCGAGCATCGCTTCCTCGAACAACTCGTCGTCGTCGGGTAGCGGCGGCGGGTTCTCGGGAGGCGGCGGTGGAGGCGGCGGCGGAGGCGGCGGCGGCGCGGGCTAAGGCCTGCGACGGCCACCCCGTGCTCCAATCACCACGGTCCGCGGGGGCTGGCGTCCTTGGTGCCCTGCGATTGCTCCGCCAGCATGCGGCGGCTATACTCGCCTATGCGAATCGGCCGCCCGCGGCCGCCATCCGGAGAGCTGACCGAGTGGTTGAAGGTGCACGACTGGAAATCGTGTGTGCGGTGTTGAACCGTACCCAGGGTTCGAATCCCTGGCTCTCCGCCAGAACACGTCCGTAGGCCGCCCCCACCGGGCGGTCTACGTGTATCCGGGCGGACACACCGCCGCCGCACGGCCCACGCGTTGCGTGCGGCGCGCCCACTGCCGCTCCGTCCGCGTGATGCGGATCATGGCCACATGACAAACCGCCGGCTCGCCATCATCTTCGCCGTGGTCCTCGTGGAGATGCTGGCATTCAGCATCGTCCTGCCGCTGCTTCCGTATCTCGCCGGCGAGATTGGAGCCTCGGCGTTCCAGATCGGGCTGCTCGCTGCGGCCTACCCGCTCGCGCAGATCTTCGGCGCCCCGCTCCTCGGGGGACTCTCCGACCGCATCGGCCGCAAGCCGGTGCTGATCGCGTCGATCATCGGCACGGGCCTGAGCTTCGTCGTGCTCGCCCTGGCCCGTGCGCTGCCGATCCTGTTCGTCAGCCGGCTCATCGACGGTATCACCAGGGGCAACATCAGCGTCTCACAGGCCTACATCTCCGACGTGACCGACCCGAAGGACCGCGGCAAGGCACTCGGCATGATCGGCGCGGCGTTCGGCATCGGCTTCATCTTAGGCCCGGTCACCGGGGGACTGCTCTCGGGCATCAGCTACACCGCGCCCGCGTGGGCCGGCGCGGTACTCTCGCTCGTCAACCTCGTGCTCGTCTCGACGCTTCTGCCCGAGTCGCTCACGGCCGAGGACCGGGCGCGTCTGAGCGCCCGGCGCCGGCCGCTCTTCGATCTGGCCGCGCTCAGAGCGGGTCTTGCGCACCACCGCGTCGGCCCGCTGCTGACCATCCGGTCGGCCACCACACTCTCGCACGCGGTGTTCGAGACGAGCTTCGCACTCTGGGCTATCGCGGCGCTTGCCGTGAGCGCGCGCACTAACGGCCTGCTGCTCGGCTACGTCGGGGTGCTCTCCGTGTTCATCCAGGCGTTCCTCATCGGCAAGCTCACGAAGCGGTTCACCGATGACTCGCTGCTCCTCTTCTCGGTGACGCTCGGGGGTGTGGCGCTGCTGCTGTGGGGTTTCGTCCCCAACGTGGGGCTGCTTGTGCTCCTGATGCCGGCCATCTCGGTTGGGCTCGCGGTCACCAACACCGTGATGACGAGCGCGCTCACCAAGGCGGTCGACCGCGACGAGGTGGGCGGCATTCTGGGCATCCAGACGTCGATCCAGAGCTTCGCCCGCGTGATCGGGCCTATCGCCGGCGGGTTCCTGCTCGAGCGCGCACCGGTGTGGTCACCGGGGCTGCTCGCGGGTATCCTCGGGTTGGCGATGGTGCCGTTCGCGTACAAGGCGCTCTGCATCAGGCCCGGTCGGCGAGCATGCGAAGAAGAGGCGGCCTGAGAGACGCGTGATCGGGCGTGCCGAGCGGAAGCGAGGAGGACACGGGTGACCGGTAGGGTGGGACGTCTTCACGTCATAGCAGGGTGCATGAGCAGCGGCAAGACCGGCGAGCTCATCCGCCTGCTCTCGCGTCACGCGGTCACCGGCGACTCGATCGTCATCTATAAGCACGCGGTCGATTCCAGGGACGGCTGCATGGCGCGCTCGCGTCTCGGCACCGAGATGGAAGCGCGCGTTGTGAGCGGGCCCGACGAGATCGCCGCCGACGGCTGCCGCGTGGTGGCCATCGAGGAGGGGCAGTTCTTCGGCGACGGGCTCACCCCGGTAGTGCGTCGCCTCATAGCCGAGGGAGCGCACGTCTACGTGACCGGGCTCAACCAGGACTTCCGAGGCGAGCCGTTCGGCGTGATGCCCGTGCTCATGTCGCTTGCCGACGAGCTCTCGCTCCTCACCGCCATCTGCCAGAAGTGCCACGGGGTGGGCACGCGCACGCAGCGCATCATCGATGGGAAGCCAGCGCCCTGGGACTCGCCGCTCATCCTGGTGGGCGGCGGCGACTTCTACGAGGCGCGCTGTCCCGACTGTCACGAGGTGCCGGGGCGCCCTGCCGACTAGCGCACACAACCGCACCCGGCAGGCGAGACTGTACCGGGTGCGCTCCGCGACCTACCGCGCGCCCGGCTCCGCGCGCCGCTCCACGACCACGCTGCTCCCGGGTTGGGTGCGCGCGTAGGCGAGGAGTTCCTGGCCGATATCGTTGAGGGTGATCGCCGATGTCGGGAAGTGGTCGGTGAGCTGGATGACCGCCGCCGAGAGCGTCAGCGGCCCGTGTTGCGCCTCTTCGCCGTTGCGGTCGGTGAGCGTGAAGTAGCCGCGGTCGCGGTCCTCGTCCCCGTAGTAATCGAGGATGCTCGTGTCGAATGCGGCGGCCGTCTCACGCGCCACCTGTTCGGCGTCGTCCCGGCTGCACAGGAGCACGAAGTCGTCGGCACCCATGTGTCCAACGAAGGAGTCCTCGCAGCCCACGAACTTGAGCGACTCGACAATGAGTTCCGAGAGGTGGCGCAGCACGAGGTCACCGCGCGCAAACCCGTACCGCGTGTTGAACGCCTTGAAGCCGTCGATGTCGATGAAGACGATGCCGAACGGCTGCTTGCGGGAGAGCTGGAAGGCGATCCGCTCCTCGGTGAGCGCATTGGCCGGCAGGCCGGTGAGCGCGTTGGCAAAGCGCTCACGGCGCATGCGGCGCACCACCATCTGTATGCGCGCGTCGAGCACGAGCGGATCCACCGGTTTGGCGATGAAGTCGTCGGCGCCGGCCTCGATGGCCATGATCTCGAAGCCGGCCTCGCCCATGCTCGTCATCATGAGGATGGGGATGTTGCGGCTTCGCGGCTCGGCCTTCATCCGCTTGCAGAGTTCGAAGCCGTCGATGTCGGGCAGGTTGAGGTCGAGCACGATGGCGTCGGGCACGTGCTCGGCAAGCGAGTGGAGACCGGTGATGCCATCGGCGGCGCCCGTGACCTCGTAGCCCCGCTCCTGGAGCGCCATCGTGATCATCTGGCGCAACGTGGCCGAGTCCTCCACGATCAGGACGTGGTACTTGTCGCCTGACGGATGCGCTCTCATCGTGTCCCCCTCACTCGACGGTGCATCCAGCTTAGCCTCGATATTTCACGAAGCACCTGAGATTCACGCCTGGAACAGGCGACGGTGAACCTCTGAGCTGGGATAATGGTAGTTGCGAGACAACCATGAACCCGCCGGAAAGGAACACCGTCTTGGTGAACGCTACCACGCCAGCCACCTGCTTTGAAGTGACCTGCGACATGTCGGGCCTGACCTCTCGTGCCGGTACCGCTCTGCTCACCGGTCTTTCCGATGCGATCGGCC